>JAAUXT010094602.1_pt1 | contig 16928 bp, 27 predicted proteins | sample 7278171 | NCBI WGS metagenome assembly JAAUXT01 (sample SAMN14350112, study PRJNA611818) | marine sediment metagenome | isolation source: surface marine sediment (1.8m) | place: French Polynesia: Moorea | collected 2018-08 | reverse complement strand
AGGCAGATACTCCTGCAGCATTCATAGGCTGGGTCGTTCTGCTCCTTTAGGAAAGGAACGACCCAGTGTTTATGTGCGTTTTCCCACCGTCGCCCCTTTTATAATTCATGATGCTTTGACGCTATGCATCAGAACTTGGACAGAAGTGCGCCACTATAAATTATCCTAGTCAAGGCACCCCAATTTGCAGGTTACTCACGGCCCCAGCACAAAACCTTCGCACCGAATTTTGTTCTCTTCCTGCGAACGCACGCCAACATCACTTCGGTGCGCTCGTGTGTGGAGGGGTCACCCCACCGCACGTGGTGAAATCTGCCCCTGCGCTCTGCCCTTGCCTCTACCCCTGACCCTCACCCAGGCCCTGACCCCTGGCCATGCACCTGTCCTGTGTGATGGAGTCACGTGTCAGCACTAAGAAGTACTGTTCAGGGTCAGGGGCGTCCCCTGCCATCTAACCCACGCCTCCCTTCAGCTTGAACGTGATTTTGTCACACTCTAGAAATTCTAGAGTTTTGAGAACTTCCTCTCACTGGTATTTTTCAGACACAACTTGCACCACTACTTCCGCTTCTTTGAGGCCGTCCGGAAATCACTGGAAGACGGCACATTCCAACAGCTCAAGGCTTTGATCGAGAGCCACAAGCGATGATCGCCTCGATACAGTCGTCGAACTTGATTTTACAGTGGAAAGGGTGGGGGAGGTGGTGGGAAATTTGTTTCCAGTGCACCAATGTCAATCAGAGCACGAAAGTAAGTTGCGAGTCCACAGCCAAGGATTTACAGACCTGTCTTTCCTCGAACCGAATGCACGTGCGCGTAAATTATTTTTGACCAAATGATCAATGAGTGGGCGCAGACACAGCCTGGAACTGCAGGCTTTCCGAGGTGAACAGGGCATTTACTTGACACTGTCATTGTCACGTGATTGTGTCGCTTTGGTTGATTTGCCTATTTGCAGAGACAGATTTTCAAGGGTTAAAAACCTTTCCACACACAAGTGAAGTCAACGCTTCTTGTGAAAGACGGAAGGATGAAGAAGATTCTATCTTGAGGGGTGGGTGATATTTCGGATGCGCTCACGAAGAAATTGGGTCTGTCGTTTGCAATTGGGAAAATAATATTTTGTGTATTTTGTTTGCAAATAGGAAATTGATATTTTGTGCCTTGTTGAGGACTTTTCTGTTCATGTGACCGGTGATAGATCCAGATTTGTGCTTGTACACCATCTATAGATTTGCTTGAACTCTCGTTGTTTACACATGAAAATATAATTCTGGACTGGACATTGTGTCAGCTTGGTTGTGTCTTATTTCTGTGGCATTTGGGATTCGTGCCGTTCGAGTTGGATGACCTGTTGATCCGGATCATATGGGTCTGTGCAAACGAACTGTAAGTTGGCAATTCAGGGTCGATCGTAAGGAATCTGCCCAAGATGGAACCAGTGCAATCTGAAACACTGTGTTCGATTTGCTGTCGAAAGCAGAAAGTCCAAATTTGATTGGATCGGGCTGCCGGCCGGTGTGCAGACTACTTTCTGGTTTCGGTACTTTGGGTTGGTGAATAGAACACGGCCACTGACAGGCAAATCGAACGGCGACTGATTTGTTGGGAGGCAACTTCCGGGATTCCTTCCAGTTTGCGCCACTCACGACTCAGCACTCTACTCTCTGATTTTTGGAACAAGTTTGCCCAGATTGCGATGATCAGTCAACGAAATGTAATCACCTAATTTTGAATGAAGTTTTGAATTTTTCCCGAGCAGATCTAAATTTTTAATACAGCTCCAAATTGACTTTAAAGTAGAATTTGCAGATTTCTAGTGTAGTCAATTGCAGAGGGGATTTAGCCGATATTACGCGAACAGATTTGTCAGCAGGAAATTTGGATTTTGTTTCTGGAATACAAATGAATTATTTTCATTGAAACCCACCAATTCAGGTATATTTTCCACTGCAAATCACTTCCTTAATGGGTTTCGAAAGTGTGACGTTCTTTAACGTGTTCACACCGCAAAGGCTTCATGGAAGTCTCACGAGGTGGGGGCGTTTCTGCAAGCAGCACCGCACCGGTCTGTTTCCAACCATCGGTCTGGTTCCAACCATTTGGCAGCGGCGTGAAGTTGTTCGTGTGATGTGAGGTGCACTTTAAGTTTGCAAAAGTCTGTGTTGGCAAGACATTGAGCTTGTCTGTCGGGGCAAACTTGGCTGGAAAGGTGCCACGTTGACTGTCTTCGCTTCCAACTTGGATTGTGTGGCCTGTCAACGACGTAGATGTCGCAGGGCGCTTACTGTGTTTCGTTTGGACTTTCTCCGTGGCAGGTGACGGGTATGAGGCGGTTGGGGTCGGCGGAGCTGGGCGCCACGACGTTCAGTGCGTCCAGCCTCCCCAACGACAAGTGCGGCGCGAACGGACTCCCGCTGACTCCGAGCTCCATTCAGATCCTGGGCAAGTTTCAGCTGCTCAAGGCGCTGGATCACCCGCACTTGTGCCGCTACGTGGACCTGGTCAGAGGGAAGCATGGTGAGAAGACTAAACTTCTCTGGAAACGTTGTCCTTTGGCTAGAAAAGAAAACTCATCCACTTGTTTCTTTGCTGACCAACGGTGTGAACCTCTTTCAGAACGTGTGACCGTGGTCTCCGAACATTACACTGACAACTTGAAAACTGAAGCCCAAGCAGGATTGATTGACGCGTAAGTTTGGAAATTTTGTCAACACAACGAGTCATTTTTGTGTCAAGAAAATACTCCGCACCAAACAAACCAGAAGAGTGCCGTGTCGACCTTTCGCTGTCCTTGTTTGTGAATGATGCTTTCTGCGCTTTTCAGAGACCGCCTGCTGCGCGTGGCGTGTGAAACGCTTCAGGCTGTAGCCTTCCTGAACCATCACAGCATTATCCACAGAAGTATTGACCCCGAAAACATTCTCATTGATGACCAAGTGAGTGAGAAACAGACTCTGTGTCAAGACGGGGAGAACAACCGCGTCAAGTTCATTTCACACTACATGCGGTGACATTTTCTTCAAATGAACTGACCACCCACTCCCGAATCTCCTGATGTGCATTTTGACCTCTGTCACTTTACTTTTCGCTGAAACAGGGAAGTGTGAAGCTCACTCGATACGGCATGCATTTGATGACAGACTGTGGCGCTCAAGTTTCATTTCCTGTCGGGTAAGATTTGCTTTGCCAGCAGATTTTATTCACCTGCATTTTGATTCAGGTTGTGTCAGACCAGTTTTTCAGTCTTTTCTCAGTTAATTGTGGTTTCTGTAACAGGAAACCCAAGTATCTGGCGCCAGAAGTGGTTTCCCAGCAGCCTCAGCTGGGAACTGGCGACGCGAGCGTTCACCGATCCCTGTCTGGACCCAAGGTGGACGTCTGGTCTCTGGGCATGGTCCTCCTTGAGACTTTCCTGGTGAGAATTCGAACAAATTCAGGGTTTTATGAAGCACAACAAAACAACACGAAGTGAATGTAAATGCTTTGCAACTTGTTTTCGTTGCAGGGAACCCCTTTGTGGCCAACATTGACATTTCCACAGATTTTCTTCAAGATTTTGGGATTCTACAAAATAAGTGAGTGAATTGCTTGTTGTAACAAAGCAAACCCTTGATTGCACCTGTCAAAGGATTGAGCAGAGACAAAAAATTTGTGATCTTTTCAGACGCGCACCCGCTGGACATTTTGCTCAGAGATCACGCTTCTGATTCGCAACAGGTCAGTTCAAAAACATCTTTGGGAAGACTTTTCATTCCAAAATGAACGTGACTCTCGAACCAACATACACAACATTTCCGAGTGTTTGGATTTGGCTGCAGAAGTCGCTCCCGCCTGAGCTGGAGGCGCTCATCAGGTCCTGCCTGACGCCGATGCCGTCGAAACGACCGACGGCGGCCGAGCTGCGCAAACGACCCGTCTTCAGCGCGTTCCGAAAACACGTGAGTTGGATTGAGATTTGCACGTGGTATTGTGTTCATAATTGTTCACTTGGAAAAAGTCGAGTCTGACACCAAGCCCTTTGTCAGCCTACCCCGGAAAAGAAAATGCGAATACTGGAACAGAAACAGGGTGTCTATTTTCCCCATTTCCCGTTTCCTACCTGCCAGGAAAATCTCAATGTGTCACGACACGTTTCTCTCCTTGTGTTCAGGACGTGTGTGAGAACGGGTTCACTCCGTTCAGCGCCAAGCTTCGCTACCCGCACCTCACGCTGCCCGACTATGACGCCGAGGACCGGAAGAACGGTAACCACTGCTGCTTCTGGCGTTATGTAGCATACGCGTGTCCGGTTCTCCTGGCCATGTCCAGGGGATCTCAAAGCGAAGAAAAACTAGTGCAGCGCGCGATATTGGTCACGGCAAAGAAAGCCACGCACCAATGGTAATCCCTCCAAAATTTGAGTCCACTTCATCTGTCGCCGGTCCTGCAGCTGTCTGTCTCTCAGGGGATGGCGACATCTCCAGAACGTTGCTGGAGTCACTTTGATCACGTTTGAAACGTGTGAATAACCCCCCCCCCTCCCTCTGAGGGTTGATCGCTCGACGTGGCTGCAACCTTACCTTGTAGTGAGAACTGCATCTCACAAACGTTCTCGTCGCGCCTGTGTGAGTACATGGCGTTGGCATGCTTTGCACCCAGATGCTGAAAGGTAGAGTTTGCTCACGTGAATTGACTTCAGATTTTGACAAGGAAGTCCATTTGCAGAGGCGGATATTGATCACCTGTCGGAGCGCAGTATAGACGAGGTGTACTATCTGTGGAGACTCGCCGGAGGGGACCTGGAGGCCACACTTAAAAGGGAGGGGCTCATCAAGTCAGCGCCGCCCGTCAACAAACTCGCCAAGTTGGTCTTTTTCTCATTGACACAAAACATGCATTCCTGTCTGCTTATGCAGCGAGGATTGGTCTCTCAACTCTGTCACTTGCATCGAGCAGATTTGTGGTGGAGGATGGAGAGATGTTCGGTCAGGATAAGGACCGCTCCCTGCTGCTGGACGACACCGTCATTATCCTGTCACAAGATCAGCTGAGACAGGTGAGTTGGCGAGAGAGGCAGTCAGACTCAATCAAGGATGATCATGGTCCCACGATTGTTGTGCGACTTTTACAATCCTGAATGAATATCTGCTCTTTTCAGAGGCTGAAGCACATCGATGCTGCAGCGTACTACCCTCTGCTGGAGGATCAGTAAGTTTTCACAGTTGAAGAAACCCAATGAAACCAAGCACTGTTTCCAGTATCTTTTGTTTCCAGATCTGATGCAGTTCAACGTTGCATGACAGAGAATATCTTTTCAAATCAAGTATTTTTTCTCAATCACGTTGAAGCCCGACAGATGAACAGGGAGGCGTGCGTTGTTGCAGGGTGTCGAGTCCGAACGGGGACGGATCGAACGCGCCCGGAGCGCTGCCGACGTCACCGAGCAGCGTCGACCTGTCGGAGACAGCGGCGCTGCCGCTCGTCATCAAGGAGAAGGACGTTGAGTACCAGGTGCGACGCACGCGCACACACACACCGCACGCACATGTACACACACACACACACACGCACACCTTTCATCACTGCGGACACGCTGAACGGAGATAACCCGTTCTCACATACGTCCTGAACAACACAACTCGCACAATGCTGTTCGCGCCGCGCTGTGGGGCGACTCTGGGCAACTGAATCGCAATCCGTGTCCGCGGCGCAGTCAAGAACACTTGCACGGATAACCAGCACCAGTTGTGTTTTCTCTCTGCACAGTTCCACCGCTTGATCCTGTACTCGCGCCTACTCGCCGCCTACTCGTTCAAACGCGCGCACATCTGGAAGGAGGCGCGCGTCGACATCCCGCCGCTCGTGCGCAATCTCGTGTGGGCCGCGCTGCTCGAGGTCAGTACTTCCGGTGCGCGTCAGGGAGTACTTCCGGTAGTTCAAGCGGTCATGTAAAGACGCCACCTGGTGTGTTGTTCTTTGGCCTGGATTCAGTCCCAGCAGCAGTGACTTGCGTGTTCTCTCGTGGTGATTGAGTCGTGCCAGCACTACCGACTGGAGGTAAAAAGGAAGATGTAAACAAGCCATTTCTTGAGAGCGAAGTGAAGTTGTTTGCTTTATCTCTGCATCATTCCTGCAGGTCGAAGGTGATATCCACGCGCGATACGACTCCATTGACAAAGAAACTCCCACCTTCACAGATCGACAGGTACGTGGCCCTGTGTCAGAGAACAGCGGGCTGAAGCAAAGCAATTTCGACGCAACGTTTGCCTGGAGGACTCCGACGAGTGATTTCAAACGCCATACACAAAATGCCCAGCCCATGATTCTTGACATGAACAAGAATTTCAATGTTCTGCAGTGAAAACGTTTGCTCGCGCTTGTTTTGCAGATCGAGGTGGACATTCCGCGGTGCCATCAGTACAACGAGCTACTGTCGTCGCCCGAGGCGCACCGCAAGTTCAAGCGCGTGCTCAAGGCGTGGGTGGTGAGCCACCCCGAGTACGTGTACTGGCAGGGCCTCGACTCGCTCTGCGCGCCCTTCCTCTATCTCAACTTCAACGACGAAGGTGCGTGTTTGAAACACACACACACACACACACAAGTACCACGCACGAACGAAGTAACATGCACACACAAACGCACCTGCACACACACACACACACACACGCACCCGCGACGCACACACAGAGAAAGGCTCTTGGACTGCAAAGTTTTGTCAGCACGGGAGATCGATTTTGGAAGTGATCCACTGCGTTTCTTTTGCAGCATTAGCATTTGCGTGTCTGGATGCGTTCATTCCGAAATATCTGCACAAATTCTTCCTCAAGGACAACTCACCTGTGATTCAAGGTAAAAACAACTGTGATCAACTTTCCACCTGTTGTGAAGTTTCGTCCGTCAAACCGCGCTTGTTACAGTTGATCTTTTCGTTGTTTTCTTCAGAGTACTTGGCCAAATTCTCGCATCTGATCGCGTTCCACGACCCTGAGCTCAGCAACCATCTGGACGGGATCGGCTTCATCCCTGATGTAAGTACAATCTGCATCAAGCCAAAGTGGCACTGTACGTGTTTCGCATTGGACACAGATTCTTAGGTTGCAACAAAAGAATTGCTTCGCTGCGTTGTCAGCGAGTGTGACAAGAACACGCACAGTTCCAGTTTTGATGCGTCCTTGTAGCAGCACCCTCGCAGTAACAGAGAAGCAAAAACTGCTGCAGAACGATTTCTTTGTCCGATTGAGAGAGTTTGTGATTCGTGATTCCACATTTCTCGCTCTCTTTCCAGCTGTACGCGATCCCCTGGTTTCTCACTATGTATGCGCGTGAGTACTTTTGTTCACGTGTTTCTGGTCACATTCAGTTTGAGGCACAACATGGCAGTCGAATGCCCGTTTCAAGAACAAAAATCGACACTTGCTCAACGTTAGCTGTGGTCTCACTCGCCGACGCTTCCTTTTTGCGTGCGCTGACCGCTGAGTCGTCGGTCCGTGTCTTCACTGTCAAGGATTCTTGTTCGTTCCCTACAGACGTGTTCCCGCTACACAAGTTGTTCCACTTATGGGACACGATGTTGCTGGGCAACTCGTCGTTCCCGCTCTGCATCGGCGTCGCGATTCTGCAGCAGCTGCGCGGCCGCCTCCTCTCCTACGGCTTCAACGAGTGCATCCTCCTCTTCTCGGACATGCCCGGTGAGTCCGCCCGTTCGATTTTGGTGATCTGGCAACCCGAGTTGCAGCAGGTTGGCACTTTGGCCAACCCAGATTGCCCCCCCCCCTGCAACCCATCAGTGGGTCGGTTTGCTGTTTTGGTTGGTCGGGGTTGCCTAATTTGTAGATTGATCGGCACCGCAGCCCCCGCTGCCCTGCGCACTTGCCGATCAGTTTCTGCTGCGCATTGTGTTTGGAGTTCGTCTGTCACAGAGTCTGTGAAACATTTCACATGAATGAGGGATCCACTTCAATGTTGTCACTGCAGTCGTCAATGGCCAAGAAAAATGTCTCCGCGACCCGGGCATTCACCAATTTGACCTGCAATGACCTACGAAAATTCATTCCACTCCAGAGAAATCAGAATCACAAGCAAAACGTCTTGTTTCAGAGATCGCGATCGACCACTGCGTGGCGGACTCGATCAAGATTTTCTGCAGCACGCCCAAGAGCGCCACCTTCCGGCAACACGCGCGGCCGCCGCGCGACGCGAAGAAGCCGCCGACGCGCCCCAACGTGTCCTACTACTCTCAGGACTACCAGGACACGCCCAAAACTGAGCTGGTGAGGCAGTGGCTTTGCTGCGCACAACCCCCCCCCCTTCCCCATTGTGTTGCGAAAGGAACATTTCCTGTGTTGTCGGACTTGCGCCTGGTTTGGGGTCCAGACATGATCAATTTTCATCAAGGAAATAGTGTGGACTCAACTTGTAATTTCCGTTCAATATTTGAAAGGGACGTGATGAGTGCAAATTTTTATCGAAGATCACAACGCGGGCTCAGCCAGCAACCGATGTTTCGGTTGGAACAATTGATGGTTGGAACGTTTGATTGACATTTTCCTGTGTTTTCAGTCGATCGAGTCGATCCCGGTGGAGGAGCTGAAGACGGAGAAAACGGCGCGCATCTCGGCCGAGGACCTGATCGAGCTGTGCGAGCTGCGGGGCGCGTCCGCCACGCGCAGCCCGAGCAAGAAAACGAACCGCGCCAAACCCAAGATCCTCCTCATCGACGTCCGCAGCCCCGACGAGTATCCTTTTCTGAGTTGCGAGATTAAGAAAACTGGGCACTGATGAAGAGGGGGGGGGGCAAGCGGATCAAAGGGCCCCATCCTACCCCAAAACAAGATCTGCCCTCCCCGAATTTGGAGCCTCCGAGTGTCACTCGCTGGCGAAACTGAGATCGGGCCTCCTTGGCCCTGTTCTGGATCCGCTGGAGCTGGAGTGAGTAGGGATTCGGGGTGTTTGAGTGTGGACAGGGTGACCGAATGACGGCGTGGTTTCCTTGACAACCAAAGATTCGCGCGCGGCGTCATTCCGGGCTCCGTGTCCATTCCGTTCAACGGCGCCTTCGCTCCCGACGGGACGCTGGCGCCCTCTCCCGGCGTCGACGCCCTCGTCGCTCACCGCAACCAGGTCAAGGTCATCGTGGGAAACCGCGGGAAAAACTCATCCAACGTGAGTACTTTGCTCTTCCAACAGTGGTGCGAAACCACCCCAAATGTGGTTGCTCCAATGCGAATGTGTCGTGCAACTTCACAATTGCGGTTTTCTGTGTTCAGCTTGACGAAAGGCACCACATTCAGCGCCATGCATCTTTTTGTCCGCCGTGTTTCAGTTTGCCGGAGAGCTGGTCAAGATGGGACACAGCAAGGTGGTCGTGCTGCACAAGGGGATCGACGTGATGAAACCGACGGGGCTGATGGTGGTGCCGCCGCCGCAGCTGTAGCGCTCCATCGCCTCCAGCGCGTCCTCTGTAAATCTAGTCACGGGATTGTCACGAAAAGTGGGGGGGGGGAACTGTTTGGGGCTTTTCAAGAAGAGAAACACGTTCGGCAGGTTGGAACGTGAAATGTTGATGGTACTCAATGCTGCACTCAAAGTTTGTGAATCCATCATCCTCAGGGTTCTGCACGATCTGACTGATGAATTTTTGGGAAAATAGAAACGAATGAATTGTGAATATCAGAAGCACCGCAATGGCTTCATTTGTGAATGAAGGTTGTCCTTTTCACTTTTTCGACAAGTTTTGTGTCACTTCCTTTTTGCGGCACTGAGCGTCGTGCACGGTTCTGGTGCTTTCTGTCCTGTGCTTGACAGTGTACAATTTTTGGTCAGTGCAGAAAATAAACGTGCTTATGATCCTTTATACTGTCGTCTTTTGGTGTTTGAGAATGAAGCTGGGATGTGACACCACAATTCTCTTCACAAGGGTGCTGCCCAAAATGGGCGGGTGAAATGTACGAAACAACGCGATCCGCAAGGAAATCCGTAATATCCGCAAGAAATCCGTAACTTTTGCCGCGCAAACAATACCGGGAGAGACCGTGCACCACAACGCGAGAAACTGCTTTCAAAGTTTGAAAATTTTGCAATGAGTGCTCTTATGTCAATAGACAGACCGTTTGTTTTCAAAAATAGAATTAGCTCATGGCCGGCCAGTTCGTGGAGTCCAGACGGGCTTGCCTCTGTTCTGGGAGACATGAAAACCAAATTCAGAATTGGGAAGAAATGTGCACCAGGTGGGTGAGTGAGACTGTTCGTCTGCTCAAGATGGACATGGTCCGTTTTCTCACATTGTGGACCGAACGTTCTTGTTTGCAAGCATCAGACTTTCACGAATCCGATGCACATCACTATATTTGTCCATTTGTTTGCATTGATGTTCAGAAGTACAGTGGGAAGGAGACTGCGAATTCGTCGAAGCCACATTCCAGCAGTTCGTGCAGTGGTTGGAGAATGGACGTCAAGAAGCCGCGAATCCTCTGACGCGGTTTGACAGGGAAACTCACTGGTGCTATGCGGACTACAACTACATGAACACGCTCTTCGCTGATCATCCAGAACTCATCAAGGTGCGCGTAGTTTCTGCGTTCAGCCAAAATGAGTTCCGACAACTTCAAAGATGGAGAAAAGGAGAGACCAATGATACGCTTCCAAGATCTGAAGATGTGGGAAGAATTGTTCGTTTCCGCAGTGAATTGGCATTCACTGACCGCAGAAAGACTGCGATCCTTGACCTGACCCAGTGCTTGGCTGCAGGCGGTGGACTGGTCGGTGTTCGGGTTCGGTGGCAGGGACGGCGCGGACAGCACGTTCTGGATGGGGTCGGCGGGCGCGCACACAGTCTGTCACTACGACACCTACGGCTGCAACCTCGTCGCTCAAGTTTATGGCAGGTGCGATGCAGTTCCGCCAAGTCGTTTTCCACAATGCAACAAACCTTCAAATTCTTTGCGTGTGAATTGACGCGACTGCATGGTTTTCATCACAGTTTCTTGTCCACTTGCTTTGGCCTGAATTTCACACACACACACACACACACACAATTGTTTCTGGGTTGTGCAGGAAGCGGTGGGTGTTGTGGAGCCCGGAGGACACTGCGCTGTTGGAGCCTACGCGCGTCCCGTACGAAGAGTCGAGCGTGTTCAGTGCGGTGCGCGTGCACAACCCAGACCTCAACAAACATCCCGGGTTCAGGGTGAGTCGTACAAACAACATTTTGTGGCTGTTTCGTTCTCGGAGGAACAACTTCCTTCGACTTGCGTGCTTGCTGTTTCTGACTGTCTTCTCCCGCAAAGCGAAAACATTTGCAGCTGATTTGTTGAGATCTCGTGTATTTCGTGGAAACCAAGCAAAGTTCAGTCAAGAAAACAAGATTCTGCTTTTCATTTTGCAGAACGCTCGCGCTCACGTCGTGACGCTGGAGCCGGGAGACGTGCTGTACGTACCGCGTCACTGGTGGCATTACGTCGTGTCCATAGAAACGTCAATATCTGTCAACACCTGGTTTGAAATGGTGCGAATTTGCTTCCGTCTGTTTCATCGTCACCAGCGGCGGATACGGAATCTGGTCAGGATGGCCGACCCCCTTGGCCCGACTTCAACTTTAAATGAAACAACAACGTGTGAAATTTTCAAAATTGTACCTTCAGTGGAAAACGGGGTGGTAGAGGGGCGAAAATATTTCCAAGGGTCAGGGCGGACGGGCCATTGGTGCTCACTCGATCGGCCCCCTGGGTGTCCACCCCTTGAAGCGTTTTCCATCCTGACCCATTCGCAGGACGCGGACGACGAGGCGCGGCTGCACGAAGCGGTGACGCGGACGTTGATGTGTTCCCTGCTGCGCGACGTGCCGTCCTCGGCGTGGCTCAACCCCACCGAGGTGAGCTCCCAGTCCTGTCTGAACTTTGACACCTGTGAAGGCATTTTACACCCAACGAACGCTTCTTGCAGAAGTTGTTTTTGCCGTTTGCTTCACCGCACAAAACTTCCACAATGATCACGAATTGTCTTTTGTCGGCAGGTTCTGTCTGATGCTGAAACGAATCTGGAGTATTTGAATCGTGCATTACAAAATGTGCGCACGAACCGGACTTCCGCGTCAGAGGAAGACGGGTGCAACCGCGTGAGACAGTGTTCTGGTCTTCCTGTGGAGTCCAGATCTTCCAACACTCATCCCATCAAACAAATCTTCAGTGACTTTGGAATTACAGAGTACACAGAAGTGACGTCCTGCAGTTTTGAAGAATTTCTGTCGCTCGTTCAGTGCAAACAATGCTCCAGTTCCATAGCGAGTCAGACAACGGCGAGCTACATGTACAACCCGGGATGCGGTGGTGACCACGAACACTCGGAAAGTGGAGAGAGAGCTCCGAAGCAAACAAAACGTGAACTCGAGAATGACTCGACTCACACTTTAACAGACACTGGTCACGCACGCGACCAATCACAAATCATAGAGGAGAACGAGTCCTCCAATGAGAGCGTCGCCATGACGATGGAACTGTTCGCGCAGTGTGCGACGCATCCAGAGGTGGTGAGGCTCGTGTCAAAATTGCTGACGGACAAAAGTTGGAAAAAGCAATGTTGACGCGTGCATCTGAAGGCAGTGACAACAGGAGTTAGTCATGAAAACTGGCACACCCGCCTGTGCAGATACGCACCATGCCCTTGCTGTGGGGGAGTTATCCTGTCGTCCTGACGGGGGGGGGGGGGCTGGATCGCGACAATCCACCGTGTCTGAGAAAGGAGACAGACGTTGTTTGTTGGATCCAGAGCAAAAAAAAATTGTTCACTTGGATGGTTATAATACTGGCTGACTTTTTCCAAGCAACATCCTCTCTCCCTTTTGGAAACAGTTCTTTCCACTTTGGGACTCACCAAACAGAATGCTTTTTTTCAGACTTGGGGATACCTCCCCGTTTGGCGAAAACATTGTTGTGATTTTGGACTACGCGCCGATGCTTGAACAGGAACAAATGAGGCGAGTCTTTCTGAGAAGACTTTTATTCAATCAAATAACAAACGTGAAAGGTGATATGCAACAAAACTTGAACATTGTTTATGATTTCAAGTGCGAAAGCGTAAAGAACTTGCAACAGTGGGTTCGATACCCCCCAAACTGTGGAATGCTTTCAGTGACTAGACCACGAGAAAGTATTTGTACAAGTTAAACGTCGGTAGCTGATGAAATTCCTTCGCCTGGACTTCACCAAATTCTTCACTTTCTAAACCCGTACAAGTCAGCTTTTCGCATCTTCACTTCCGGTTCCCGGACAGTTTGTTGGCGAGCGCGAGCGAAGCCCAGCTTCGAGCAGATTCACCAATTGCATTGCAGTTTGCACCCCTGGAATCGGTTTGAAAATCATCCTTCTCTGTCTTTGGTGTTTTCCTGACAAGGTTTCACTTTTGACAAACAGCAGACAAAAAATAACCTTGCTCTCACTGAATCCCCGTCTCAACATGATTTTTCTGGAGACAAAAGTTTTGTGGAGATGGCCACCGAACGGATCGTCTGGAGAAAAGGGATTTCACAGCAAGAACTGCGTTTGTCAGCGATTCCTGGACACACAGTGAGACGAACAGGCCTCAAACGAAAATCACAATCGAATCAATACACTGAGTACTTGTGCCGATTTTTGTGAGCAAAACCTCTGAATAAATGGATAAAACAGCTGAAAAAAAGTTGAACAATTATCGTGCGACGAATCCATAACTGCTCCACACCAACATGAAATGTAGCCTCTGCTGGAGGACAAAATATATTGAGCAAACAAGCAGACCAAGGAAGAGCGAAAACAATCTGAATTGAGGTAAATTCATTTTCCAGTGAAACTTGAAACCCTAAGTCAATGCCTTTGTGAAAAAGAAGCCTTGACAAGTCACATGCAGTGAACAAAAAGTCTTCAGGCTCCACTTCATTCGTAGTGCGCGTGGATGAACTCGGTGTCGCCCTTCAGGTGAGGTTCCGCTTTCCCTGGAGCTTTGACGTCATTCTCCCGCCAAATCTGCGCACGGGTGACGTCACGTGGTGGGAGTACGAGGACGCGCGCGTCCCTTGCATCACCAGGGGGCATCATGCGCACGCGCAGCAAAAAATCAGCCATGATATCCTGCAAAAACAATCGCCAGAAACTGCCGAACAATCGTGGAGTGCTGAACACACTCTGGAATGTATTTTACTCTTAAAAGTTCTGATTCAAAGGTTTTGTACCTAGGAGTGATGTTGATCGTGTGTGTGTGTGTGTGTGTGTGTGTGTGTGTGTGTGTGTGTGTGTTGATGCGTGTGCGTGTGGGTGCGTCACCTGGATAACAGCGAGGAAGGCCCAGCCCGGAGCGTACTCCAGGGTGATGAGGCCTTTGTAATTGTAGGGGTAGTGACTGTAGTCCCACGGACACGCGTCGAAGAGTCGCAGGATCGAGCCCGACGTGAACTCCCACGAGTACGTCAGGCAGACGTACAGCGGAATCCGCACGTACCTGCAGCACACAAACACGTACTTGCTGTGACCTGCACAAAACAGCCGACTGCTGCCATTCACTGACACAAGTATTTGTGTCGTGCAGTGGTCAGCAATGCGTACTGTTTCAAGAGCACAAGAACTACGTTTGCAAATTCACGAACCGTTGAACGCCGTGCTTGTAGTACAGATGCAAATATATGCGCTCCATGAGGAAACTCAGCGCTCCGTAGATGAAGAACGATGAGATGGAGGAAGTCCCGTGCAATGCCCAGTTCCTCTCTTCCAGTGCAAAAATGTCAAAGAACGCAGTAAAGACGATCTCATCGGCGAAGCCCTGGATTCCATACACGTAAAATCTGCAAGTCAGATTCATTGAGGATCAAAACATTGATTTTGGGTTTGATTGATCGAATAGATGTCATCACAACACAGAAGTAGACAATTGTTACAAACCTGACAAACCAGGGCAGTGGAAATGCTCGGTCCTCTTCTCTCAGAAGTTTTGTCCCCTTCATTGTTCCTACGTGAGACCAGCTCACTGTCAACAAATAATTTGTGACACGTTTGACATATTGAGCTGATCGGAGGCGTGGGCGCAACTGCCTTTCCTACTGTCAAATTTTCCGAGCCTTGAACCCTGGATCCGCTTGAGTAATGTTCTAAAGGTTGCATAAATCTGTGGCACTGGCACACCAACAATCTTGACAGAGATCTGTACAGCTGCGACATTGCAGTGTCAGATTACACAGTACACACGCACAGACGCACGCAGACAGACAGACAGACAGACAGACACACACACAGACACAGACACACACACAGACACACACACACACACACACACACACACACACACACACGAGGCCAAAGTTCTTTCAAACACAGATCTCTCTTCAACAAACAACAAACATGCCAGCTTCAAAATCACTTGAATTTCGACCCGTAAACGTGCGGCTGTTTCTTTGTCTAAATTAGGAACCTGTAAAGTCTATAACTGGCGAGTTCTCACCTGTGTAAAAGGGTAGCTTTGTTTCTCTTTCGGACAAAAATGTTTTCAGTGACCCCCAGCCCCTATTGTTTTGACGCGAGGAATTTGTTGTCAGAGGTAAAGGCGTTTAGTGGGCATTTTATTATCGCTCAGATGGCTGATCGTAAATTTTGTTCCTTTTATTGATTTTGCGCGGCGTTTCAGTGGAATTGAGGCCAGTGACGAATTTAACGATGGATCAGGATAAGTTTATGAAGCTGCAGTACCAGATGAAGCAGAACAGCGCAGAGCTGCAGGATTTCCTCAACGATCTGGATCACTGGGAAAGCGACATCAAACTGAAGGACGAGAAACTGAAATCGGAGCGACATGTCAGCGAGAAGGATGTGAGCAGACATCTTCTCTGCACTCTTTCGGCTTTGAATCGTCCATCATAATTTATTATTCATGATTTGGGGATTTTTTTTCGGGAAGATTCCACGGTTGCTATGTCTTGGCTTTGCTGGCGACATCTTCGAATTGCGTGCAGGCGGGAAAGCAATCCGTGTTTGAAAATTCGTTCTCACCGAGACGAGGTGTTCTCCCTTGATTCAAACTCACCTGAAAAGGTGACTCATGTCAGCGTGACAACACCAAACCACAACACGACTCAGTATGTGGTTTGTGTGCGTGCGTGTGTGCGTGTGTATGTGTTTCCCTGAAAATTCCAAATTTTGTTGTCGCCTGTATTCTGACAAGCCGACTTTGAATTCTCAGAACCACAAACTTGTTGCGTTGTGCACTCAACACACTGAAAGTTGATGGACTTGAAAAGAGTGCTCGAGGTTCGAAGTGCAGTCAATTGTCAGGACTTTGATTCTTTGTTGCGAACAAACCGAGAACAATGGGTTTCGTTGTGGCACAAGTAGGTCTGCGCGGTCTGTGTGGTCGTGAAGCACGCACAGTTGCGTCATATCTGCCAAAAAAAGACCAGTTCCATGAGACAGCAACCAGCAGTCACAGACTCGATTTTCATTTGTCACTGTGACATTTTCCTGCAGAATTTACCGCCTGTTAGAAACAGCCTGGAAGTGAAGAAAAAGAAGAAGAAGAGAAAGCCGAAGTCTGAAAAAAGTACAAAAAGGGATACAGTGGCACGAGACGCCCAAAAAAGCAAGTCCACGTACGATTATTACAAAAAATGGGACTCATTCGATGTGGTAAGTGTCGCTCACAAGTCACTTTGCCTCTCATCACGAGCGCGCCGGCGTACCCGCACACACACACACACACACGCACACACGCACACACACACACAAACATGTAGTGATATCACAAACACACTGGTTGGTATCTCAGGAGAGACTGTCCCCGAGGGTGGGAACCTCCATATATATTGTGTACAGTGGTGCCATCTGAAGGCAGTGGTTCTAAATTCACAGCTGGTGTGTCATACCACACTCCTCCCCCACCAGGGGGTGCTGGCCTCATTGGCCTTTACAACTAATTTTAAATATTCTGAATATTTT
>JAAUXT010135948.1_pt1 | contig 16929 bp, 17 predicted proteins | sample 7278171 | NCBI WGS metagenome assembly JAAUXT01 (sample SAMN14350112, study PRJNA611818) | marine sediment metagenome | isolation source: surface marine sediment (1.8m) | place: French Polynesia: Moorea | collected 2018-08 | reverse complement strand
GTCTGGCAGGGTGGGTGGGGGTCTGGCAGGGTGGGTGGGGGTCTGGCAGGGTGGGTGGGGTTCTGGTAGGGTGGGTAGGGGTCTGGCTGGGTGGGTGGGGGGTCTGGCAGGGTGGGTGGGGGGTCTGGCTAGGTGGGTGGGGGGAGGTTACATTCCAAAGTGTGGACAGATGTACACATGAATGCTACTGGTTTTTTAGCTGTCAGTGGCACCTAGATGGCCCGCTACGCACGACCATCAATTACATAGCAACTTCTCTGCACTCAGGTAAATTGGCTGTCCCTCAATAGCTAACATTGAATTTTTACCAAGTTTGGATTTCAAGTTGGATTGTTTCTGTTTTGATTTCATACAAATTTTCCACTTAAACTAGAAGAATATGATGGCAAGAACCTGCAGACCTTTTGTTGTTCTGTTTTGCTCAACCGCTTTGAAGTGACGAAGGAAAGAACCAAATATTTGGAGTCCGCACAGCTGAAATTAAAACCTCCCGAAATTTTCCGGAATTTCGGGCGGTCGAAACCAAAGAGCGCAAACTTGCAATGCATTTTGAAGCGAACAAAAGAAAAGATTACCCTCCTCCAGGAACGCACTGGTATCCCAATGGATGTCGCACTGGAAACACAATGAAAAAGGACAATGGAATTTTGTTGTTGGGAAACAAACTGGCAAGACATCCGAAATTTAGAATCGCCTTTTCAATACCTCTCTTCCCACACCTCTGGCTGGTCTGGGTCTGGGTCAGGTTGTGTTGCTCCGGGTTCATGGATCTAGTTGCAACCGGGCCCGGACGTATGGAACCAATCCCATTGAACTGGACCCAGACCTATGGAACCAGTCCCAGACTTGCAGAATCAGACCAGCAGAACTGGACTTTCAGAATCAGACCAGCAAAACCCAGCCAATTTTGTGGTCTGGTTGTGTTGGTCTTGCTGGATATTAGTTTGTTCACAAAAGATAGAATCTCGGTGGTCCTAGCTTGCCGCAGAAGCTATTGAGGTTGGGAAAAATTGCGACTTTGCATGGTTGGGGGAGATAACGGTTGCTGGGACAGACAACCCACAAATTGCATTGAGGAAGCAAAGGTTGTCTTCCAGTTTCAGTTTTTTGCTTCTTTGTTCCTTGTGTCTCTCTTTTTCTGTTGCATCCCTTTGTGTTGTTGTTTTCTGTTTCAGTTTTCATGACATCAGAAACCGGCATTTCTCTCATGGGCCATTCACAGGTTTCCCCCAGTTTCTCCCAAAGTTAAAAACTCCTCTTGGAAGCCACAACAAAGGGCTCTTTGTGGTCTGGTTCCGTGGGCCAGGTCCAGTTCTATCAGTCTGGGTCTGAGTCTGGTCCTGCCTGTCCAGATCTGGTTCCAGCCCCAGCCCCCCTTCTCTGCTCGCCAGTTAATGTTTGTGGCACAAGTTATTTTTGTCCCCAAGGATTGAACAAGGTTTTTCATTTTCAGAAATGCGGTGCTTGAAAGTTTCTGGGGCACAGAATCTTTTTTTTTTTCAAACTTGGAGTGTTTCATTTATTCTCTCAGAATATGTGTGGGCTGGTTGTGAAACTCCGTCCCAGTCCGAACAAAATGCAGTTTCAATGACCGTGCAGCTCTTGAAAGTGAGCTCGAAACCCCAAACAGGGGGAATTCGCTTCCTTGTGCGCGCAGCAACGACGATCTGTCAACTTTCGGGCATTTGCACGATCTTGAAGCGTGTGGCCTGCTTATGAGGACAAGAAAAAGACTTCCTTGTTGTTTATCAAATGACCTGATAAGGCCGAGCCTTGCGATCTTCTCAGGCGTGCTGTTTGATCGCAATTTGAGAACGCTATTTTTACTTCCAAATATTCTAGATAATGGTTTGTAGCTTTGTAGGTCAGGTATGTGCGTATACCATTGCCTCTGTACGCATCAGGGCCATGCATGGTCTGCATCACAAATGCGTCCTGTTTGGTTCCTACCATGATGGAATTTACATTTTATCTGAGCAAATATGACAAATGTTTTGACAAACCTTCAGCGTTTTCTGAGTTTACTGCACGGAACGGTTAAATGTGCGAATGCAAGGCCACTCCAGCACTGCCATTTCTTGTGGATTGACAATACGTACATCGGAACATGAGAAGAAAATTGCGGAACGAAGTTGCGTTTTGGTGGAATCGTTTTGGCTTGAGTAAGCACGATCTTTATAACGTCTGAAGGTAAGACCCAGAAACGTTTGTTCAGTTCTTCACACAGTTGTGTTCATGATAACCGCGCATGCAGGCAGAATTTTGACTCGTCGACAGGGAAGTTTGTGCAAGCGATCCTCTTTTACCATATATGGAAGCTCATGCACAAGCAGTAAGATGGGCCCCTCTCTGCCTCCCTTGGCACGAACGTTTGACCGTTCTGATGATGAGATTCATTTCTGCATACGAACGTTGTGCATGCATGCGCCTGCATGGTTGGTGAACATGCATGCATGAGTCTCGCATGCAATGTGGGCTCAGTCACTTCGGACTGTGACGCAGGCGCGTTCTCCGAAGCGACCCTGCATTACGAGGGTCGATCCCTTTCTGGCAAGAAATGTTCCAAGACATGATGAAGGCATTTAACCCTATTTCTCTTTTGCACCTGATCAGAATAATAGATGATATGGTTGTTTGGAAACAAAAGTGTCTACCAAAACAAAAATATTGAGGGAACTATGAGAACAGAACTTGCAAAATAGTTTCATTTGCTTGACAATGACTTCAGTGCAGTCCCCAAATAGTTACCAAAAAGCATTGTCTCCTGAAAAAGTTCTTACAGTTCTGATGTACAGGCAGTCAAAGTAGTCAACACCAGTGCACAGAGTGAGCATGACTTTGAACATTTCTCACCAGAAATGAATTGACCTACATACTGGTATACAAGGAGACTTGCAATTCTAACATTTGCATGAACATATTGTACCACCTTTGAGCAGACTATCACAAATGCTGACCTCCTACTCAGTTATGGCTCATTGCAACTGACTCCTGATGCAATTGACTTTGTACAAAATGTGCCTGAGTGCAAGTGTCCTGTCTGATGTTTCCTTCTGACCATGAGGAGAGTACAGGAGATCAGGACAAAGCTGGTTCAGCGGATTAACACCTATTTTTGTTTTAAACTTGGCTGGACCCTTGATGACATTTATCTGTCTCTACACCTTGTCTATGGTGCAGATTGCCTTCACAGGCGGACAGTGCCATTTTGGTATAATTCCTTTGCGAGTGCCAGGACATGACTTGTGGACCAGTTCAGGAAACCAAAAGGAGGACTGGGCAGAGTGCAGCAAATGTGCAGACTGTGAAGAATGCCATTGAAGCTGACAGAACTCTGACTTTGCCTGCTTTGGAGAGGCAAACAGGGATCACCATCCACAACATCCAGAGGATCTTGACAAGAGATCTACAAATCAAGAGATGATCTGCTTAGCTGGTACCTGCAGCACTTACCCCCAACCACCTCTGCCAGAGACTTGAGTGAGTGCTCTCAACTCATGCTGTGCAACATCAGAAGGCATCCAAATGTACTCAAAAACATCATCACAATGGATGACATATGGGTCTACATGTATGATCCGGAATCTAAAGTCCAGAGTTCTCAGTGGTTGGAAAAAGGAGCACAAAGACTAGTTCTGTCAAGGAGACCCAGGGCAATTCGCAAGTGCCTCTTGGTCACATTTTGTGACTGGAGGGGTATGGTGTATCACGAGTATGTGCTTGGCAGAACAGTGGACACTCCCTTGTTCATGCAGATTTTGGGCAGATTTCAAGCTGCACTCAAGAGGAAGTGCCCCAGAAGGACTTATCACTTGCACATGGACAATGCAAGTCCTCATACTGCTTGGGTTACTTGGTTGCACTTGTTGTTCACTGGTCTCAGAACTCTAGTCCACCCTCCCTACTCACCTGATCTGGTGCTGTCAGATTTCTGGCTGTATCCACGCTTGAAGAAGGGCCTGAAAGGACTCTGATTTGCTTCATTGGATGCTCTGGAGACCGCTGTGGATGACGAAATTGGTAAGATCACCACTGCTGAATACACATATTGCTTCACTTGCAAATGGCCTGTGCATTGGGCTTGCTGTATGTACAGAGACAGAGATTATTTTGAAGGACTAAGTACAGCTGCAGAAGTCCAAAAGATGGGATATGGGACTCCAAGAACAGTCACTTGTTCTCACAGTGTTGTGTAATATTTGTCAACATTGGTTGCACAAGCATGTTTTGTTGACAATTGACAGACAATAAAAGACCATCTCTACACTCATAACTGTGTTAACTCATTCCAATTTCAGTGCAAATTTAAAGGTGATAACATAGGTCATTTCATTTCTGGTGAGAAATATTGGGCAGATTAAGCACGACGTTGACAGCTGCAAAATGACACGACATGTGAATGTCAAAATAGCAATTTTCATGTGACGTTGATGCGACGGGGCTCCAACGGGTGATTTCAAACATCATGCTTAATGTGCCAGATCAAAGTCATGCTCACTCCATGCACTGGTGTTGACTACTTTGACTGGCTGTGCATCAGAACTGTAAAAACTTTTATTCAAGAGATAATGCTTTTTAGTGACTATTTGGGGGCTACACTGAAATCACTGTGAAGCAAAAGAAATTATTTTGCAGGTTTTGTTCTCACAATTTCCTCAATATTTTTATTTTGGCAGATACTTTTGTTTCCAAACAACCATGTTATCTATTATTCTGATCAGGTGCAAAAGAGAAATAGGGTTAAATGCCTTCATCATGTCTTGGAACATTTCTTGCCAGAAAGGAATTCATCGACCCTCGTACAACATGCAATTGAACGGTAGAATTGCAAGTCTCCTCGTACACTGGTCATACTCGTATTGGAGGCATTGCGTCTCATGCACTGCTGCCTGATTGGAGACGGGGGTTCGACCAACCCTGGAGAGGTCCCATCACAGACCAATGTTCACTAGCTTTGTCCTGGGGCAGGACCATGGTTACAACCTCACTTTTGGTCGAGTCCCTGCCCTTCCGCCAGCCAGGACATACGCCCCTCACAGGTAGGTTGCGACACACCTGTGTTCAAAGCTCAGCTTTCTTGTTCTTTGGCCAGGTGATGGAGGAAGGGTATGAAGAGCCCCTTGCACCCTCGAACAGCGAGATCCTGGGGAGAGTGCCTTTTGTCAGGAATTTTGATGCGCCTGCGAATGAAAATGATCCAATGGTAAAAATGGCTGGGCTCTGAATTTGCGCCCCGTGCCCTGCGACTGAGAGAATGAGGGAGAAGGAGGTGAAACAATACGCTCCAGAATTTTGAAGCCTTTCTGAACTTCGCAAACCAGAAGTGGATCACCCCAGGAACCTTCCTTGAGCCACGCGCGGCGCGATACCCACGTATCCTGCTGTATGTTCAAGCCGCAAGCTGTCCGTTGGCCACGAAGAATGGGGCGGGGTTCCATGGCGGCACAGGGACGTACCCGTGGCGGGTTGGCCATGGCAGGGAGAGGTGCCCCTGTTTTCCAGTGAAGACAGGACCAAGGCCGGTTGCTCTGTTGGAGTTGTCAAATTTCTGACTGCAGTCGTTGTCAAATTGCACAAAACCGTGGCCTCGTTTTGCAATATTTCACGCCATGTTTGCAAGCGCCAGGCATGAATGTCGCCTTGATGAGAGAGCAATCTGCATTATTTTTTGTGCATCGAGGAAAGGTGAATGCAGAGACTTCCCGAGAGACATGGCCTTAGAGTGGCTAACAACGGTATGATCAGGGGCGCGAGGGGGAATGTGAGGCACACCGTAGTGGGCTAGTTTGAAAGAAAATACAACAACAATTCAGCATTTGTTTTGTCAAACAACTTGGGAAAAATCAAAGATTTTGCACCCAAACACGAGACGAAAATGGTGGTCCTCACGAAAAGGGTTCTTGGTCCTCACGACCTTCAGCAGCTTTACCAAAGACTATTGGATGAACTTGGTGAATGTTGCAATGCACGACAACAAAAAACGCAAAAACGGATTATGTAAGGGTACCATTCCTGCTTCATGGCGTGCACATTCATGAATTAGTCCAATGCATGTTCGTGGTGCGTTTACCCTCGTACGCACTTGAGATCCAGATGGCCCAGGAGCCCAGTCTTTCTGCCAACAATTAACTTTCACCTTGCCCCAAACTTTGTTCGTTACCTGCACAATTTGCTGCTCATTTGCAGTCAATTTGCTTGCAGTTTGCCCGCGTGTTTCATGTAACGTGTTTCATATCCTAAGGCTTGGTCACTTGCGAGGTGGGGTAGGGGGATCCGGATGTATGACACCAGTGGTAACGTGGCCACGTCTCACGTTCTCAGATTTGTTTTTGCTCTTTTTAGTTGCTTTGGAACACCGAGAAGTTGACAATTCCGCAAAACGTTTGACCCGACGAGTTCGGACCCAAGAACGACCTCGGTGTTGAAACAAGTCATCTTTGTATTTTTCAGAACTTTCTCAGAAGCAAAAGTTTGAAAATGACTCTTCCGATTGAGGACTTGAACACTTCGAACCCCGACGTTCGTGCGCGGAGAAGAGAGACGGACGACCGGCCTGGTCATTCGGACAGAACCGTTGCCGAGAGAGATGCTTCAGAGGTATGCGTTGTGTACTCGTATGTCAATTGCGTTGGATGAATGAACTCTGGACGCAACTGTTGTTGCTCGCAAACTTGTTGTCGGTACTCATGCATTCAGGCCTATGTGACATCTTTAGCGGCTTGATGAATGAACCGTCTGTGGTCCTCGGGGGCCTTTGGGTCTCTGGTCCTCAGGGCCTTCAGGCTGTACACACGTTCTCGCACAGTGGCAGCATTTAGCCTGAAGAAAAACAGCTGCATCATTCTTGTGTAATCTGACACGATTTTTCTGACAAAAATGCTTTTGGTGCTTGGATTACCACAAGAAATTGAAAGCAAGATAAAAGTTCTGAAAGTACAACAGACAATCCCCTGTTAGCTATGTGGCCAGCTCAGGACATTTGTTTGTCTGCTTGGATGCGTTTGTCAAAACTTCAAACGACCAGGAAGCTAACTTGTCGCACAAGGTTGAGAGCCATATTCATGCCATATCTGTAAAAAGCACCTGTTCTGCTCCAGAAGTTAACGTTCTCCGTGTGGTTGAAACTTATAACTGGCGAGCAACATTGAAAAAAGTCCCGGCCTTTCAGCACTTGCAAAGCGACTCACGACTTGAGGCAGTGTTTCCAAAAATACTGGATTTTACCGTGGAACACGATCAGAGTTGTTCACTCGACTGTGCGCTCCCAGAAAGCGAGACGCAAGTCATCCACAGTTTTCTGCTCCGCAAGCTTTTCAAAGTGCAGAAACAGACTTCTTATTTGATACTTTGTGAAACAACAGCCTTGCAGTGAGTGTTTTTCTGCGGATTTCTTGAAGGGCACTGACTCTCGCAGTGAGGCAGTCGAAGCAAAAGACAGCGATGCTGGAGATGCAATGGACGATACGCTCTCCATCCATTCAAACAAAAAAATGATACAGCTAGACTTGCGTAAGTTATCAATCGGATATGCTTGGGCACAAAGTTCTGTATTGATGCGGGAATTGACTGAAAGGAAGGGCCAGAAGGAATCTGCTGGTCTGCACGACGACAACAAGAAAAACACGACGTCACAATGAGTTGCGACTTTTGAACGATCAACGCTGAAACAAAGTTTCTCGCCGACTTGGACTCCCCATCACTGGAAGCTTCAGAATCAGCAAGAATGTGGCAAAATTGCAATTTCGACTTTTGCACAGACTCGCCGAACATGGACAACAACATGAACAGTTGGAGCGGCAAGGAACCTGGCAACTGGACATGCGCGGAAGTGATGAACTGGATCTACAGCAGGTTCGTACTGCGCAGGTTTTGGCAGCTGATGAAGCTGGCGTCTCGTGGGAAAATAAGGGCGGCCTCTCGCTGTGGTGCAACTGCCCCCTGGTGGTAGGCAGCAGGTGATTCAGGACGAATCACTGGTGACTCCCCCTTGCGCTACAGATTCGAACAACCGAGCAAAATGAGGGGAAAATTTCCTTGAGCTCTTGGGCGACTTGACATGTTCTGGCTCACTTTGGAGCAATCGCCCTGTTCGACTCTTCTGCAGCAGCGCCTTCCTGCCTGTGTCTAAAACTTCAATTCTTGACTGCAGAGCGGAGTGTAACGAGAACATCGATGCTGATCTGCTTCGTGGAGAGGCTTTCCGAAACATCACCGGCGCAATGCTGTGCGAGATGGACCGAGAAGACTTCATGAAACTGGATGGCAGATACGGCAGCATATTGCATGATGATTTTGCCTTCAACATTGGTACGAGCCTTCAACAAATTGGGATCTGGGGGAGGTGTTTAAAGCTCAAAGCAAAACCCTCCTTTCTCAATTTTGTTAGTCTACACTGGTGTGTGTTCTTTTGTGTTCACGTTGCAAGTGAATTTCATCAATCTCATTTTCATTGTGGTATGGTGAGGCTCACGGTGCGAAGAATGCGTCTTTTCTGCTGGCTCTCTGTCAGTCTGAACTTTCTGCTTCAGACATGGTGTCCACATTTGCGGGTCCTGGTGACGGCGAAGGGAGCGACATTTCAGAGCTGCAGCCGTTCTTGAGAGAAATTTTTGGTGAGCAAGCTGAACCTCACAAAAAAGAGACGCTCATCAGAGACAACATTTCAAAACCTGTGACCAAAATTGTGTGCTTGAATCCGTTGCTGAGCAGCACGTGCATTTTTGTGCTGTACAAATCGCGCTCCAAAGTGTGCAAGAGTTGCCAAATTTCGCCCAACACAGGCATTGACGAAGATCCTCTGAATGACTGCGTGGACGCTGACTTTGGGAGTCCCGCGACGCCGAAAGCAGTCTGCGTCCCTGCTGATTCGGTGGACATGGCGCCTCTGTTCGACGTAAATTACCCCTACAGTGGAAACACCTTCAAAATCGGTGAGAGCGTGCAAAAACAAGACCACCCCTTCTTCCAAAGATGAGAATAAGCAGTTCATTAGCCTTCGTTTGTCCGCCAATGCAGTTCGTGTTTGTACCGGTGGGTCCCAGAACTTTGTCCTGCACTGCGCAAATAGAATCTGTGCCTTTTGCACCCAAACGCTTCAGCCACCTGGTTGGCACACCACAAACTACGATAGCTCCCTTGTGGGAGGTTTGAGGAAGATAAATGTCAGACAGACTTGCAACTGGCCTTTGGCGATTTTTCATATTTTATGGACTTCCCATGGAAGCATCTGTGTGACTTGCATCTGTGAAAAAAATGAAAGCATATAGACACAATCGCCTTGGTCACCAAACAAATAAATTGTATTCTTGCTTTGCGGGAGTGCTTTTCAAAAGATCAAACTTTGTTTTAGAAAACGAGAATACTTCGCAAGAAGCGACAAAGGGGACCGACAGTCAGTCAGCGCACTCGTTGGAAAGCTCCAGGCTTGCACCTCGTTCCACCAGCATAAGTGATAACGCGTCAGTCGCCACTTTTGTGTCGAACACGACCCACTCCAGCAGTCTGGATTACTCGACAGAGCAGGATTTCGAGGACTCGTCCAATCTCAACCTGGAGGACCTGTATTTGTCCCAGCTTGATTTGGCGCTCATAGGTGTCAGCAACGTGCGCAGCGCATCGACTGTGATAGACGCGTATCCGTCGGGATCTGCAGCAGCAGCGGCGGCGGCTGCAGCCGCAAAGCGTCACCAGGTGGATGTGCAAGGGGCATCTTCACTGAGCGCGGCGTCACCGGCGGTCACGTCCCAACCACAGCCCATCGTTCCAGCGCATCTTCACCAGTTGCAGCGCTGGACGGAATCGAGGCTTCCGAACCCGCCGCCGCTTCCCCAGCCGCCACCGGACCAAACCCATCAATACCTTCACCAGAGGGGCTTTAGATCCCACCCGCAGAGCGGACTCTTCTTCAAACACAACCCTTCAGGAACAACATATCCAGGAGTGGGAAATTTCTCCAATTTCGAGGATATGCCCAGTGCGTTCACAAACCAGGGAACAGATCCGTGTGCACATGGTGCAAACCACCATTCGATGCGGTACCGGCCTTACCCAAGCACGACACAGTGCAAAGAAATACAAAAACAGAAAAGACAGCAGTCCGTGCCTTCAGCATCGGGGGGAACCTCGACGGACTCAAGGGCGCGAACCGCAAAGGACAACACAAAAGTGCGGCCATCGAAGAAAAGAGATCCATCAAAGCCACCAGGGAAAAGAGGAAGAAAGAAAGGCCAACGTAAGTTGCTGAATTTGCTTTTTGGTTATTTTTGGCAAAGACAGTCACGCTCCGTGGAGGCGACGAAGCGTGTCAGCGTTTGGGCCCTTTTTCAGTGCGAACGGGGCAGCGTGCGAATCGTCAAATCGCCATCGCACAGACCCAAATTCCCTGTGGGTCGAAATGTTCGAAGCGCAAACGTACGAGCTCGTACGCGAAAGACCCACCGTTGTCGTTGTGACATGCACGGTCGCACGAAGATTTAAATTCTTCAAAAGCTTCAATAATTGCCCTGCGTTTTGTCGGCAAGTACCTGGCACTTAGGTTTGGCTACTGACATGACCAATGGCTGCACATTGAGACCCTTCAAAACCAAACAGGACCCAGCTGGGTTTCTCCCAAACTTGTTTCAATTAAAGGCTGAACTGGTCCGAAGTACGAGGTTTGTATACTTTCAGATGAACATCCTCCGGTTTCTCGTTATCTACTGGACCGAATGAAAAACTTTTTGGACACACGTCACTTTATTGTGTAACAAGTGTACAGAATGATTTGCAGTATTTTCAGTCAAACTTAACATAGGTAAATTTATTTGCAAAAATGACATTGTCAGAAGGTCGAGCGCTGACTTTTCGGACTTGTTAACAGTCAACATTTTGTTTCAAACTTGTCAGTCTCTGCTGCAAACTGTCCGGCAGAATGTTCAGTGTCAGTTCTTGAAGTACCGACCTTCATGGTCAATGCACAACTGGATTCTGCGATCCCAAGACTCATGAATTGCATGTTGGTATTGAGGAATTTGACCAATTTCGAAGTCGACACGCCTTTCCAACTCAGCCAGGCTGTTGAATGTGATCCCTCTCATGTTCCTTTTGAGTCTTGCGAAAGAAAAAGTCCGAGGGTGCCAAATCTGGCAAGTAGGGTGGGTGGGGGAGGACTTTGGTGTTGGTTGCACGCAGGTAATTCATGACCAGGTCAGCCCTGTGGGCGGGTGCCCCATCATGATGCAACCAAAAAGACTGCCTCCTCCACACATTGGGTCTCCTCCTGCGCAGTTTTTCACGCAGATTCCTCATGGTTTGGAGGTAGACGTGACGGTTGACGCCCTTGCCATCTGCAACAAACTCCCTGTGCACGATTCCTTGCGAGTCCCAAAAGACTATCAGCATGACCTTGCGGACATATCTGTCTTTGGAGACTTTCTGTGGTCGACACTCGTTGCTGCGGAGCCAGGCAGAAGTTGACCTCTTCATCTTGGGTTCATAACACCAGAACCAGCTCTCGTCACCTGTCACGATGCGATCCTTGAGGGTGGGTGCACGCCTGAATCGTCTCTGCAAATCCCTGGCCATCTCCAGTTGATGTTGCTTCTGCTGGTTGTTGAGAGTATGGGGCACCCACTTGGCTGGCCTCTTCTTTAACTGCAACTTGTTCCTCAAAGCATGATGCACTGTCCGGAGCGACAACCCAGTCCGATAGGCCATGACGTGGATGCACATTGTGTTATCTTCATCCACAAGGGCTTGCAACTCTGCCAGTTTGGCAGCAGTCAGCTTGGTCAACCTGCCACCCATCCTCTTGATGGAAAAGTCACGGACACCAGCCTCAAATTTGTGGTACCAATGTCGCACGGTACTCAAGCTTAGGGCATGGCCAGGGTGGAGTCACAACATTTCCTGGTGAATTTCCGCAATGGACTTGCCTTGAATTCAAAGGACTCTGATCTCTGCATGCTGGGTCAACTTGGAGTGGTCCATGTTGCCCAAAAAGACAGTTTGTTCCATCCAACACCACCAACAAAGTCACTGCACAAATGGCTGTGACACGCATCGCTCGAACTTACGACTGGCACGCAGTTCTGGTAATAATTTAGGTCATTTCACATGACCCAATTCATTGCTCGTGATGTGTGGTGGTGGGTTGGTAGGTTAGGAAGAACTTCCCCAAAAGGCATCCCAATCGGACTTCAAAAAGTCCATCAAAAAATGGATGTTCATCTGAAAGTATACAAACCTCGTACAGATGTCCTCGGACGATTCGGAAAGGTCCTTCACAATGGCGCAGACCACAGAATTTGCTTCCTGAAAATAGGTCCCTTGACACTGATCGCTGTTCGCGGATTTCGTGAACGAATACGCAGAGGCTTGCACGGATGCCGAACCCTTAGACGAGCTCGACGTCGAAGGGAGCTGGACACTTTCGGGACAATATTGCGTGGAAAAAAGCATCTCATGGTGCAAGACTTGAGAAGTCTTGGATCTTGGTCTGGATCTTTTCTTGGGTCGAACCTCGCTTGGACTGGCCTCAACTGTGATTGTTCTGCTCCTGTGTTGTAGTGTCCAAGGACAACCATCTGTGGCGGTTCCTGCTGCAACTGCTCCAAGACGAAACGTATAATCCGGAATGCATTCGGTGGGAAGACCAGTCGCGAGGCATCTTTACTATCGTCAACTCTGCGCGGGTATGTTGCATCTTTTGCTTCCTTATCGAAGTGCGCCTCGTGGGGTAAAGGGAGCAACAAGTATTTGTTCAAACTGTGATCTTTCGAAAGCGTTCGTGTACCCTCAGGTGACAAGGAAATTAGTTTTGTCCAAAATGCCAGACAGGAAACGTAGCTTTCAAGGGATTTGAGAAGTTTCAAAGTTTAGTCAAATTTGCCGACTGATTTTTTTTGGACTTGCGAGCTTTTTGGTGCACACGGAGTCTCCTCCCTCTTGCGAACTTCTCGTTCCACCTGCAGAGGCCCTTTGAGTCAGGCAGCACTGTGTGTGCATGTGTGTGCATTTGGAGAACCAACAAAGCCAGGGCCCGGCTTCGCGCCCATCTCCTCGCGTCCCCCATGCACCCCGAGAAAATGTGCTCGCCTCTAAAATTCGCATCCTCGCCTGGCCTCAAAAACATTTTGACTTTGACAAGTTTGTGTTTTTGAAGCTCAAGTGTCCCCATCCCAGGTTCCAACCTCTACAGGGAGAGACCACCGAGCCCCTTCCCTCACACACACGCACAGATGCACCACACGCACACACACAGACACGTCAACGAACGGGTGTAGCCAAGTGCTTCTGCGTCCGAACACACCCGTCCAGATGAGGCCGCAACCACACACACAGGTCTTTCTGTGAAGGTGCACTGGGCGCTTTGCCTCTCATGGGTGCCGGTTTGTTCTCACAGGTCGCTGAGATGTGGGGAACAAAGAAGAAAAATCCGAAGATGACGTACGAAAAAATGAGCAGAGCAATCAGGTTTGTTGAACGTCAACCTTTCACCTCCATTCGAACTGCAGTCTCAAACTTACACACCCACAATGCGCCGAAAAACTGGTCCGGCATATTTCGAAGGAACAAATCACAGACACCTGTCTCAGTTGTCGCTCGGATGCACCAACCAGGACGGGCTTCTTCCACTTTTTTACACCACTTCAGAATGTTTCCTCAAATTTCCAGGTTCTGCAAGATCCCTGGGTACATCAAGGATGCTCCTAAGGACGGGTCTTATCCCAAGAAATTGTGCTACGCCTTCGGCGACAACACAACTGGTTGGCAGCCACAGGCAGGTGCGTTCGTGCAGAAACTATACATATTTTCGTCGCGCCGTTTTAGTTTATTCTCAAATGAAACCGACACCTCGTGCACCCAAAAGAACTCAAACTGTCTTCGGTTGACTTCTGACGAAAATCCAGTCCTCACTTTGATGTTTTCCATTTTGTAGATCCCTGAAAAGTCAACCGTCCGTGCAACAAAAGCGGTTGTGAGAAGTGTGTTCGCTTCTGTTGACGGCCAGTCCGGTGACAACTCACACAGCTGTGTTTTTCTTTGCTTTTGTTTTTCACCCCACGCGTGGAGGTCACGAGAACCTGACAATGATGTTCTCACAAACAGTGAAAATTCAGGAAAAGAAATGTGAAATCACTTTCCTTGAGCACATCGATGCGGAAGACTTCGCTGAACTGACGCAGGCATCAACCAAGTGGAAACGAGGAACAGTTCTGAACTCTTTGCACAAGAACAGGGTTGTTGGAGGACTGCAAACTGAAAAATCGCTTCTGGCGGAAGGAAGCGTATCCGTTCGATGGCACAAGAGATGAGGTGTTTTCAAGTGAGACTGTTTTTGGGCGCTTTGAGGAGCACCAAGTCTGAGTACAAAGGGTCCGCCCACCCGAACAGCGCTCTCACACAGAACCGCACGGTCGCGTGCACCACTTGCCGGACAGTGAGGGGTTTGGTGGGAACGGAGAATCTGACCAAGAACACTCCATGCACCTTTTGGGGTACCACATCCCACGACACCTGTTCTCAGATGTACCAAATTGATCTACGCCTGTTACCAAATTGCTAATCTTGGGGCTTTTACTCACGCTGCATGTCTTTCATGGGCATCGATCCTGTCCAGCCTTGAGGCCCCATTCTCCACTTGCGGAAGATGAAGGAATCCCAGTGGATCACTCCCCTCAGTTCTGAGAACCCTGACCGTTGATGCAAGTCAGGTGTCAACTTTGTTGTGTCCTCGGTTGGGATGCTAAGTTGACGAAATTGGCTCACTTGTAAATGCAAAGCTTCAGCGATCAGATCATGTGGTACTCCAATGGGCAGCTGTAAAGTCATATTCCAGATCCTCAGCTGTGCCGAAGGCATTCCGTAACCCGAAAAACACTGCAACAGTGCAGCCTGCCATTGTGTTCACCAAGAGAATCTAACCACGCTCCGCTGCATGTGCACTGGATGCAGCACAGGAGAATTCTCCGAGCGTTGGTTCTGGCTTGTTTCCAGAGTACAACCGAGCATTTCTGCCAATACGCACAGAAAATAGCAAAACTTGATGCAACGTGCTCGTGTCTGCCATAACGTACTTGGGGGGAGCTCTGCTGACTTGCACGTTGTCCATTTTTCCTTGTTGGAGTGGGCTTGCTCCCCCCCCCCCTTGATCAATCCCCCGGAGCTGCAGGTGATGCAAGTTTCAATCTTGACTTTTTTTCTGTCAGTTGACTCTTTCGGACAAAATCAAGCTTCTCTTCAGGACTGCACTGCAAGTCTGCATGCAGAAGGTCCGAGGTAAAGTGGCACAACGTTGTTGCGCTGCAGGCACATGCAATTTGAAGAAACTCTTCCTTTGGACACATGTTGTCAGAAACGTGCTGTACAATTGCTGCAGATGTTCCAACAAAAAATGTCAATTCTGTCTGAATGCGCCAAAAGAAAACTGACGGGAATATTTTGTTATGCTCTGTTCGAAGTTGTGACTTTTGGGTCATTTGTGCATTTTATTTTTACAGTGCCTGATATTTTTGTACGTTTCGCTACATGTCGATGACCGTTCAAAACTGTTGTTGTTGCGAATGAGCACAATGCTTTTGTGGTTTGTTGGGGTGCTTGTTCCTGACGCGCAAATAAAAATATCAAGCTACACAAAAAACGACAATCTGAACTCTTGTGTTGTGATCAAAACGTTGCGGTGCAAATCTTTCGAATCACACTTGTTGAGTTTCCTTCCACGGACAAGCTCGAAAACGTTCGCTGGGACCACCAGCATGCAAAGAAATTTTGACATGTAAAGTTGCATGGAGTTTGGGCCCCCACATTTGCCTCCTCCCTCTGAACAAAAGTTTGACTTGAGTCAGTTTGTTTGAGATGGGCACAAGAAACCCATCCGTCTTGTCTCTTCTTGTCCCTCTCGTTCCAAAGTTAAAACTTATGCATAGACCTGCCCGCAAAATCGAAGCTGCCTGCTCAACGTTACAAAATCATTTGTTTGCACAATCAATCGAATGTTTGATTGACATCTCACACCGAAAAAGTACAACTTCACGAAGTTCTGGCAGACAATTTCTGGAAGTTCCGGAAAAAAGCTGAGCTGCGAACTGCAGAACACGTTTATTTTTCATCCACCTGTTTCGGCCGCGAACACACTGCTGTGTCGGTGATGTGGGGACACACGGGGACAGAACGGGAATGAGTACCGCTGCACATCAGAAGAGCATGTCAAGGCAGTATATGTGTAAAGTTGTACACGTACAGACAGTTGAAGTACCCAGATGACCAGAGAGGGCAGAGCCAAAGCTCCGAGTACTCATGGTGCAGAGTCTGCATCGACAGATAGATACATAAATGTGCATAAATGAAGGTTGGGCAGTACCTATGTATCCATTCCTTCACGGTGAAGAGACACAACCACATTTTGGCCTCCCTTCCAAAGTACGAGTGTGTAGTGGAAGAGACACAGGTGAGTGAATACGCGTGAGTATGTGCGAGACAAAGACACACTGCGCAGGGCATAGTCCTGCGGGATCAGTATTTTTGTTTTTCCTTGAAACAAGGGGTGCTCTGTACGAGGACTTTTGTTGCAAAGGAAGCGAAAAGGATTGTGAGACGGGATGCCTGAAAAAAGTGGTGGATTCGGATGGATTTGGTGGGGTTTTGAGAGGGGCTGGATGAGAAGGGGCATGCACACCGTGGGCAACATGTGCCTCTGTTGAGGTGAGCATGCCCCCTGTGGAGTGGGCACAAGAGAAGGGGATGCTGTCGTAGCTCCGCTACCCAAATCGTACACGGATCTCTCACCTTTACCTCGAGCAATTGCACCAAAAGAACTTGTTCTTTATGGCCTGAGACTGGTGGTTGAATTGCTCCATATAATGTAATTGAGTCCTGCCCCTCAATTTGCCTTTGTGGGGCCACACACAATTGTCACAGAAAGAATCTCTTAAAGGAGATGCACTTCGTTTT
>JAAUXT010092410.1_pt1 | contig 16929 bp, 9 predicted proteins | sample 7278171 | NCBI WGS metagenome assembly JAAUXT01 (sample SAMN14350112, study PRJNA611818) | marine sediment metagenome | isolation source: surface marine sediment (1.8m) | place: French Polynesia: Moorea | collected 2018-08 | reverse complement strand
TCCACGAATTGGCGGTTTCTGTCCACAAAGTAGCGATCTTTTCGAGAGTGCCGGAAACTCTGGAAATACTGGACAGAAACCGCCAATTCGTGGACCTCCCTCGTATTCTCTGTGTTCGATTCACATGTAGAACCGTGAAAACCGAGTCTCCCGAGTAAGTGGTGTGCACTCAACAACAGGCGTTGGCAACACCACTCAAATCAAAGACAACTCACTGTGCGGTCTGCAGTTTGGTCAGATATGGTTGCTGTGCTCGCAGTGCTGCTCTCCTGTTTTCTATTTCGCGTTCTCTTTTGCCTTGAGTGCGCCGTTGATTCGGTGAAATATCCACCAGCTGTGGCATCCTGGTTGTTTGTTCCTTCGGTGGTGATTTTATTCTGTGCTGCTGCAACGGGCCTTTCCCGTTTGGGTTGTGAATGGCGGGTAGAAGAGCTGCCATGGTTGCTTCGGAAGTGTTCTGGTGAAACAAGAAACACGCATGAAACGAAAACAGATGCGAGGAAACGCGTGTGTCAGTCCAACTCCAGTGATCTCACGGCACTGTCTTTTGCTTTTCTCCACACATTATAGACTCCATCAAATTTTGAGGATGAGAAATCTGTCCTTTGCCAGGCCTGACAGTCCTGACACATCTAGTTCTGCCTCCAGTTCACCACTGACATTTGACAAGCACCAGAGTGGACAGATCTAAACTTCCATTCTGGAGCCCAAATCTCGATTGCATGTCCCCTCGTGGCTGATTCGTGGCCTTGGATCCTAGTTGTGCCTGTAGCCACGTTCTAAGAAAACCTCTTTGCTTGAAAACATCATATTTTGGGGATTTCTTACCTGAAGCGACCACACAAACACTTCGTTTCAAGATGGAAGCGAAAGCCGTTGCTTGGCAACGACAATTTTTTTTGGCAACAAGCGCCGGAAAGGTTAGTATAGCGCCGGTAGTTGTGGCAGAATCTGTGAAACAGTCAGACCTGAAACAAGATAGATACACAGTCGATTCACTTGGTCATTATAAAACACCACCTGATTAGCAATCATTTATTTCATTGATGTACAACTGAAGAAAGAAGTTTTCTTTCTCAGGACTGAAACGGCAGCATTTGACTTTCAACAAATATTGAGATCTGTCTGACATGCTCAAAACGAAGTAAAAACTAAACACCGGTCTGACTGAAAATGACATCGAAATTGTGAGTGTTGAAGCTTTATGTTTTCTTGGTTCTGAATCCAGTTTCTTTAGACATGTAACTGGAAGCAATTCCTTCATTGTGTAGCTGATAATAAGGACATTGCGAAGTTTATAAGCACGCTGTCATGATAATCCACCTATTATCGCCCAAGATGGTGAACAGATTTTGCACAAACCTAGAAGAAACCAAGCCGGATGAGTCTGAAGCTGGGGTTAAAACTGGAACCGAAGTGTATAAACATGCAAAAATTGTTCACAAGCAATGTGTGAGGATAAACGTTGGTTCCGTATTTTCTTTGGGTGAAGTAAAGTTTTCATCCAAGAATCTGTATCCCATGTTGACCGTGTCTGGGTTCGGTCACAGAATACACGAGCGGTGGGGAGACTTGACGGTGACACCGGATACAGCCTCCGGCATTGCTGCGCTGGAGCGGGAGCAGATGACGAAGCCGCGGCCCATGGAGGTGGAAGGTCCTGCGCTACACCAGCCGTACAGCAAACAACACCTGTCCAGCAGCCAGTAAGCTCCCGATACAGAGTACCACGAAATATCTTGAACTCTCACTTTCTCAAGGAGGCACAAAATTTGCAAGCTCAACACTTGCTCAATAATCAAAAGGTGACCCGTGCAATTGAGTCTTGTTTGCTTCAAGAACGCGTGTAAACCGTTTGGTACCGAAGATCCTCATGCTGTGAATGTGAGGACATGAACCATTTGCTCCGCAGCTGTCTTCAGCCATTTGCATTTTGACTCTCTTTGTGTTCAGAGCACCTTCGGAGGCGTCGTTTGCCGTCGACAGCGTGACTGTGCACACAGTGCAGCTGATGCAACATGCGCGACGGGTGAAGGCGCTCATCCTCAACGTGCCCAACACCATAGAAGCCGCTGTGAGGGTCCACTTCACTTGAATAACAGCAACACTGAATTCAGATTGATTGCACAAAACTTGACGTGCTTGTGCAAACTTAGTCAGTCTTCAATTGGCCATCTTTTCATAGAAACAGGAAGACAAGTCACCTGAATTTCCCGACCCTCCACCGATTCCCGTGAGCAAAATCCCGGAACCGATGAACAAGTTCAACAAACCAGTCCCATTTCTGCCAAAGAACTCGGACAGGTGAGTAGAGATGCGTCCTGAACGCGACAACTCGTGGCGAAACGAAGAACACGCCAATTCAATCACACATGAGTGAAGCAGACAGAAAGTTTCGACTTGTCAATTGAAGTTGGGTTGGTAAGACCTCTTCCCATTCCCACCCCAAAACTTTGGAATGTTGACAGCACAATCTGGTCTGTTCCGTTGGAGCTCCACTTTTTTGTCAGATGTTGGTTGCAGGTTCTGTGTGTGTGAGGCGTAGTCCAGATTGTGGACTGGTATTTGTGTTGTGGTGACCAAAATTTTGTTTTTGTGTGACAGCGAGTTCGTGCAGGGCGTCGGAAGAGCGCCACCAGAGCTGGACCCGGTCTGGTGCCGCCGCCTGCTGCGCCGCTCCGCCGCCGCCCTCATCGCGCACGCCGGCGCAGACAGTACGAGTCAAAGCGTTGTTTCTTGCGGTCAGCTGCGTTGGAAATCACAAAATTGCAGTGAAGCATCGTGCCATTGTTTGGAAACTTTGCAGAAAATGGCCGGGAAAGATGTCCATTCTGTTCGTATTTGTTGACTTGGGAAGTGTTTGGAGTGTCGTCGGCTGCATGCGATGCTGAGTGGCTGGCACTGCGTATTGCAGGTTGCGCAGAGTCGGTGCTGGAGACACTGACTGACGCCGCTCACGAGCACCTGCTGCAGCTGACCCGCCTGCTACGTGTCGCCGCCGACGCCGAGGCGCGCTGTGGAACGTGCCCCTTCTCTGTGAGTACCTATCGCTGTGCTGGAGCCACACTGACGCAAACACAGCGCCTGCTGTGTTGCGCTACACTTCGCTCAAAAGTCATCTCAGTGTTGCTGGTGCTTTGGTTGTCCAGTCAATCATCAGTGTGGTTCGAGTTCGCAATTTTCTGGCTGAAAGCCCTGGGTAGATCTAGATTGTAGCCACACGGCGTTCTGGTGTGGTTTGCCTGTTACCGCCTGTGACACGATTCAAGCGTGGGGAATGCTTTTCAGTTCCGGTTTGCACAAAGTGTAGCTGGCTTCATCTCAGAGATCGTTCAATGAACATTTTCATGCCACGTGCGGGCGGACATTCGACGGATTTCCCCCTCTGTCTGCGGATTTGCGAAACTTTGCCGTCTGAATCTCCCGTCGTGTTGACGCAAACGCGACGTACAGGTGGTGGCGTCTTCCAGACGATGAAAGCTGAAACAAGTCACTCTTTTGTGCAGGACTTCCAACCAATCATTTTATTTCTGCAGATATCCATCAACATCACGAACGCACTTGTCAGATTTATAACGGAGTTGAAAATTGTAGAAGAGCAGAACTCGTGTCGTTTCTTGGCCAACTGGTGTGACAGTGTCAACTCGGGTGGCTGAGACCCCCAACCAAAGTGTGTTGTGTCGAAACCTCTCAGTAGCACCCAAACAACCAAAATTTCTGTCAAGTTTTCCACCCATTTTGTGTTTATTTCGAAAACCAGACGATTCGACAGCGCCCAAGATCAATCACTAGTGCTGCCTTGTGGCCTCTCCATGCTATTTGCCCAGAGAGCAAAACGAGTTGGGAGTGATACCCGTGAGCCACAAGACAAACCCAATGCTGTTTGAGCATCTGTTGTGTGAATCTCAGTCGTTTGGCTGCTTCACGCTCTTTTTTTTTTTTTTTTGACCGCCTTAGAAACAGCGCTTGGTCAAACAGATATTCACCAAGCGCAATTTTCATGAGTCTCGACATCGCACCAGTGTGCCACGAGTGTAAATAATAAGAACAAGCACATTTACAACAGCAGATATTACCCATTCATGTCTAACGCAGACAAAAGGCTCAACCACACAGACTCAGTGATTCAGAATAACAACCAACCATACGTATCTTTTCACCTGCCAAGTTGACTAGATCACTAAGTGTAAACAGCTAAGAATAGAATCCACAAAATATAAGTACTATAAAAGGTAAAAACGTGACGCAGTGGCCTTTGTGGTCCAGTGTAGAAAGTAGAAACGTGTAAATTTGCAGGATTAGTTTTTCAGCACTTTCAGACCAACCCAAAGCGTCGCGCTGCTCGTGTGTGTGTAGAATCTCTGTGCTCAACTATGGCGCTGACGAGGGGCGCAGTTGGGATCGTTTCTTTGGATGCTTGAGAAAGCGGAAAAGCGTTTGTTCCTGGGGAAAAAACACAACTGGTTTCGTGGTAACACGAGCAGCTTGACAAATTGGACTCAGTGTGAAAGTGCCTTTTGATTGTGTATGAAGTTCAACTGAGAGAGTCGTACAGATCGGATCACTTGCAGTATGTAATGCCCTCATAGCAGATCCTGTCCAACTTTGCACAATGTCCCATCGCTTTGCCACGGACAGGGTTCCCGTGTGCTCACGTGCTTGTGCACCGTATGTTCCGGACATGTGGATTTTGGTTCGAAAGAGAAACTTCAGTGACATGCGTATCCGGCATACGTATTGTTTCAGTTTGGAATAGATGGTTCAGTGTCTCAGACAAGAAGCGACTTCGAAGCGAACAGTTGGTGTTGAACGTTGGACGTTTTAAATTTCCGGAAATTCAGATCAATTGCCACGCAAGTTGCACGTGGCTTGTGAAACACGGGAACTCTGTCGGCGGCAGTTTTGAGCGACTGACTTGCAGGCTGTTCGCAGTTTTTTTGCGTGAGATTTGCACATTCAGCAATCAGTGACACCGAGCCATGGGAGTCCGACGAAGTCGTCAGATTCTGGTTCCTCCTTCGACTGTATCCGATGCAACTGGTTACGGCACGTCTCTTCGAAGTTGGAGGTGTTGTCACAGAGTCGGTGCACTGATTGTTACTTGCACTGAGACTTTGTCCAAGAAATACTGTGTCCATCAGTGGAGGTACTATTGCGAACCAGTTCAGGAGACTGTCCTTTGTGCGCATCACTTTGGCTTGACATCCAGTCAGAGTGGCCGTCGATTCCTACAGCGACTTCAACTGAGGTCTATTTCACAACAGATCATTGTGGAACTAATTTGTTTACTTGAGGTAAATTTTGAGCTTTGTGTCTAAATTTAAGTTGGGTTTGTGATTTTGCTGCATTGTGCCGTCATGTGCTGGACAGGACGGACGCGATCAATCATCTCATGCTCAATAGCTTGTTGGAAGAATCTATTTTTGCCCTTTGTCCAGCAACATTGCAATTCGAACCTTCACACTCTTGCGTGATAGAATGCGCGTGGAATGCCCATGTGATCAAAAACGCCAAAAGCGGCTCACAAGCGTCAAAAAAGTGAGGTATCCCTTTCTTCGTAACAGGAGTGTTTGTTCAGGGCGTTTTCAATTCAGCGGAAAACTAGCGAGATTTTTGAATTTGCCAGACAAGCCATTGACATCATGGGGAATTTGTCAAACCATCCAGGACCAACTGCAGGCATTCCTGGGCGCAGGACTACCAGGTTGGTTTCTCTGGGAGCCAGAAGAGGTGCCAGACCGGGTGGGAAACCCCGCCGGTCGCTCAATGTGAAAAGGCCTGGAGTGGAGTCCCTGTAGGAATCGAGGCTTCCGTATTCAGTCTGAGAGGAAACAGCCATCCGGCGTTCCACTGAAATGCCAATCAGTCTATCTGTCTGTAAACCCATTGAACAACATGTGACTTCAACAATACGAAGCTGAGTGGCGCCGAAAGCCCAGCGCTTCCATTTCTTACGACGCACGAAAAAAAACAAAAGTCTCCTCCAGCAGACGCGAGTTTCTGGCCTTGTGTGAGAACTGGGAGACGTGGAAGTGTCTCACTGCTTTGCTTGTTGTGTCAGGTCAAAATTTTCTGGAGATTTGTCGACAAGAAATGGCGTCCATTGGAGGAGAAGCGAACTCAACCTGTGGAACGACTCAGTTGTTTATCTCTGAGAGGATCAGGTAGTCCTTCAGCTGAGTTGGAAGTTTGAGATGACGATGTTGCTGTGGTTGAGATGAGGCGTTGGCACTGTCGGTTGACGGCGGTGCTGGTGGGAGGAGGACGCTCAGTCGCTCCACCTTGTCCCTGACGCCGACTCCGAGGCGCGCGCGGATGCCGAGTCTGCAGAGGTGCGCGAGACGCGCGATGCGGCCGTCGCGCTGCACGACCTCGTCGAGCAGCTCCGCCCAGCGCGGGTCGAGCAGCTCGTCGCGCCGCCGCAGCTCCGCCGCGAAGTCGACGAGCTGCGAAAACTGGAAGCCGGTCACGTGGAACATGTGGATGCGATCCGGCTCCACAGCCTGCAGCGTGTTGATGTCGCCTGGCAGTGGGATGTCGACGGCGCTGCCGCCGCCGCGTGGGTAGGGCACGATGGCGTTCTCTTGCAGCAGGTTGCTCACGATGTACTTCTTGACGAACTTGTTGAGAAGCTCGATAACGAAGGCGCGGCCGCTTTCCGTGCGTGTGTCCACGTGCGCGCCCAATCCTATGAGACAGGACGTGAGCTCAAGCAGACCGCTCTTGCACGCCAGGTGTAGAGGCGTGCACTGCTGCATGTCGAGTGCGTGCACGCTGGCGCACTTGCGGATGAGAAGCGCAGCCAACTGTTGCCGCGCTTGCACCTGTAACAGCCCGCCACCGCACACCTGCAAAAAAGCTCCATATCAGTTGCCATGTGGACAGTTTTTTCCGAGGGATACTCAGCGGCCATGCTGTTTAAAAACTGTGAGGTTTATCAGGCCGATTTTGTCTTACAGTCTGCAATGAAAACAACTCTTGACGATTGGTCGCGGGAAAAATTTTGGTTGGTTGGCCCAAAGGAGGTCAGAACAGTTTGTCCGGAGGAGGGTCAGTCTCTGTGTGGTGTGCATCAACTCCTGACATGTTGAGGCGGATGCAGCTCACCCAGTGGAGCGGTGTGCGCATGCCCCAGTCTACCGCTGTCACGTCGGCGCCGTGCTCGATGAGGAAGACGGACACGTCGACATTCGCGACCTTGCACGACCAGTGGAGTGACGTGCGACCGTAGCCGTCGACAGACTGTACGTCAGCACGGTGCTGCACCAGACACTTCACCACCTGTAGCAAAGAAGGACTTGAGGTGAATTAGATCTTTAGGTCCTTCAGCTGGTACCTGGACTGGCCGAGGTGGTTCTGCTCTGCAAGAAATTGTTATAATTGGCTGCTGAGTGATGGACTTTGGGGAAATTGTGTACTTCGTGGTGTTGTTAGGGATTGAGTTGATTTGGGCAACAGTCACACTTACGGGAAGGTGTCCCTTGATGCATGCGCGATGCAGCAGGTTCCAGCCGTACTCGTCGACGACGTGCGCGTAGGCGCCGTACTGGATGAGCAGCCTCACGATCTCGAGGTGCCCGCCCTCCACCGCCCAGTGCAGCGCAGTCCTGCGCCATTCAAGCGACAGTTTCACCAAGTTATGAAGACCACGGCTGTGTTTGCTGTTCAGCGAATATCTTCAGCTGCCTCGTCTCTTTGTTCGAGTTTTAAAAGCTTGAACAACTGCAGGTATGGGACAAATACGGTGATGTGCTTCACGCCGTGTGTGTGCGTGTGCGTGTGTGTGTGGATTCTCCTGACCTGCCATCCTCGGACTTGACGGTGATGTTGGCGTGGTGTTGCACGAGGAGGCGCGCCACGTGGGTGTGGCCTCCCTCCGCCGCCCACATGAGCGGCGTCTCGCCCTCGCCGTCCTGCGTGCTGGCGTCGGCGCCGCGGGTCAGGAGGAGCCGTGTCAGCTCCAGTGTCCCCGCCTGAAGTGTAATTTGATACATTGAGAGTGGGACTGTATGCAGCTGTGAATCCGTGTTTGTGTACGTGGCCGGCTGTTCTGAAAGTCAAATGCAGATGAAGGAGAGAATTGGAGAGATAAACCACTGAGAAAACTCGCATTGCTGTTGTGGAAGATGAATACGTGAATATTCGAAAAGGTTCCACGATGCCTCAAAGGAAGTCGCCGTATCCCAACTAAAAGTCAGATTGAGTTCTTCCAAGTTTGCCGAGCATTTTATGCTTCAGTAAGAAATGAGTTTTGGAACGTCGAACCAATTTTTTTTTGCCCACAGCCTATTTTCACGCAAGTGGTTCTGGGTTCAAACTGAGCAACTGACAGGGGGCTTTGAACGCGGGCAGCTCGCGTCTGCCTCACCTCGGCGGCCCAGTGGAGCGGCGTGCGGCCGCACACGTCGGTGACGCGCACGTCCGCGTCGTGTTCGAGCAGCAGCCGCGCCACCTCGACGTGCGCCGTCTCGCAGGCGCGGTGCAGCGGGGTCCGGTTGTACCGGTCCCGCGCGTCCACGTCCACGCCGCCAGCCCGACGCGCGCCGCCGGCACCTTCCGCCCGCCGACTGCAGAGCAGTAACAACGACGTCATTGTGACTTCTGCAGAGGTGCTTTTCTCGAAGTGGATTGTCCACTTCGAAGGGGAAAGCAGGCACACCATGAAGATGGTGTCAAACTCGTCGATTCACACACTATATTGCGATGGAAAAAATGCGATCTAGAGTTTGAGGAAACTTTTGTTTGATCAGGCCATGAAAAAATTGACGTGGCTGATGTGGTAAAAAGGGTCGAAGCTGTTGAAGGCAACACGTTATCCAAGAGGACGGTACCTGGATCCGCACGAGAGGCGGGAGAGCGCGGACGCGCTCGGTCTGTGCGCCAGCAGCGCGCGCACGACGGCGACCTTGCCCGCCTCGGAGGCGCGGTGCAGCACCGTCTCGCCCGACGCCGCGCGCGTGTTGAGGCTGGCGCCCGCCTCGATGAGCAGCGTCATCACCTGAAAACACGTGCAGCTGTGCGAGTCGGAAGCGTGGGTCACCAAATATGTGTGAAGGTACACACCACAAATCGGCTGATTTGGGCTCGGGTAAAATCCTGGGAAAGTGGAATCAGTGGTGCTTTGAAATGGTTCAGCGAAGGACGGATCAACTCCGTCAATGCGAGTTTTGGCTACTCAGAAAAAACAAAGGGCCTGTCAAAGCCGGTTCAGATCAGAGTTGAGGTGCAGGTCGTGTCTCCAACAAACCACGACATCACCCACACACCTGCGCACGCAGATCCAAGGTCTTTCTTTTGTTCCTTGTTTTTTTTGGCTCAGTTTACAAGGTGGGTCAGAACTCAATTCTTCAAATCGACTCAGGTTTTTGTCTGTCACTTTTCCTGGATATTGTCTCAGACTTTCCACCGAGTGTGGTTGTCGGGGTCTCTTGGGAAACAATGGGAACCATGGCTTCCCCCGAAAGAACAAAACACTCCCAGAGACAAGAGGCAATTTCAGGGTTAAAACGTAGCTTTTTTTGCGCGCGGTCCTCGATAGGACGCGCTTATTGTAATCAGTCTCTGTGTGTGTGTGTGTGTGTGTACTGGGGGGGGGTAACTCAACATGGTAAAAATTAGCCAGTATCATTTTTAGGCCATTACAAGCATTTTCCATTTTTGGCCATGTCATATTGAATTGCCCCCCCCCAGGCAACTAAATATGGAATTTTTTTTTCATTATTTTTCCAGAATGGGTTTGAAATGATTCTGGCAAATTTTCAGCTTGTTGAGTTCCCCCCACCCTGCTGGAAACTCAACATGGGCTGGCTCAAAATGACAAAATTTTCAAAATTTTCTGAAATGGCCAAAAAATCTTTCAGGTGAATTTTTTTCTGAACTGGCGTAAGACCGCGCGCTTGTTAGGTGATAGCCTTCTTGTTCAGTTGGGCAATTCCAATGGAGAGGTGCGCCGTGCCTTGGATTGGGTCCCTTTTCTCCCAGCCTCCACAGAGCTGTCTTTGAGCATTGATGATCATTTGTTCACTACCGATCCACATCTCGCGTTCGATGCTGAGTATCACCCCATGAACTCTTTCGGCTCTTTCACAAGTTGAACAAACCCTGACCGTCGACCCCGCTTGAGTGGAAGCTCTCTTTGAAACACGACAAACTCCCTGTGCCTCGTGATAAGAAAACCACGTGTTTCCTCAACAGGAAGAAAACAGGAGTTACCTGAGCCTTGTCATAGAAGCTGTGAAGGATGTTTTTGTGTAGTTTGGCGCCTTTGTCGATGAGAAATTGTGCGACATGAACGTGACCATTTAAACAGGCGGAGGTCAGTGGTGAGTGAGCGAAGATGTTTTGAAAGTTGATTTTAGCACCACATTTGACAAGATGGGTGACTATCTGCAGGTGTCCTCGTTTTGCTGCGATTTGAAGAGCCGTCGATTGGTATTTGTTTTTGACGTGGACGTTTGCTCCCTGACTGCACAGGTACTGAACGAGCTCCAGATGGCCGAGGTTGGCGGCGAGATAGAGTGGCGTTTTCTGTTCGCAGTCGATCGTGTTGATGTGAGCCCCATGTTCCCGAAGGAAGCGCACGCTAGCGAGATGACCGCCATGTGCCGCCCAGTGCAGCGCCGTCCTCGCCACGCCGTCCGGTGTGCGGGTCTCGGCGCCCTGCGCCACGAGGTACTGCAGCACCTCGAGGTGGCCCTCCTCGCCCGCCCAGTGCAGCGGTGTGCGCCCGTATCCGTCCCGGGAGTGCACGTCAGCTGCGTTGGCGCTGACGAGCGCGTGAACTGTCGGAAGGTCGCCGTCTCGGCAGGCGGCGTGTAGCGGATACGCGCGCCGCTGCTGGCTCGACCCGCTCGCCTCCGACACGCGCGACGCCGAGTCATCCGTCGCCTCGGCGGCGCGCGCCATGCCGCCGCCACCGCGCTTCCTTTCCCAACCCTGCGGAAAAGAACGAAAACTTGGGCCAAAGCCAACCAACGAGTGAGACCCAACTTTCGCCGAAATTTGAGATCAAATGAAAAGGCTGGGCACACACACACACACACACACACAAACACACAAACACACACACACACACACACACACACACACACACACACACACATTTTAAGCAAGTGAAGAGGCTCGGACTTCTGTTTTGGTGTTCTCTCACCTCGTATGTTGGTGCCAGCATCCACGGTCAAAGAACTGACCGATAATGTGCCCAAGCTTCCAAAACAAGAACGCTGGCACGTTGAACACTTGTTTTGCGTCCAGAAAACCTCAGAATTTGTGAAACAGAGGGCTGAGGACGACTTGGGTGACCTTCATCTTTGATAAGTGTGAATAACACAGAAATGAGAAGTAATTGTCTTTCAGCCTGACCATTTTTCAAACATGTGGCCATCATCACTCCGTCGAGTGTTTCCAGAGTTGACTGCAGACACCAGTGTCTGGACTGAATACAAATGCGAATGATTTCAAACTATCCTAAACCCCTTTTGTGCAGAATTTTGCGTTCTCCTATCTTCTGAACAGGACAGGCGCGCGAAAGAGACAAAGTTGTGTTGTGTGTTCATTTATGGTCATAGAGGTCTTGAAAGTGGCCACCTCTGTGGCATTGGTTGTTTTTTTCACATCGATCACCCATTGGGGTTGCGGTGTTTGAGAAATGGCTGTGACGAATTGCTGCACACCTGTCTTCATGACCTTGTCCAAGAACGGTGTGAAACTTGTCATAAGGTGTTGAAAGTTTGCTCAACAATTGTTCGAAACTTCATTCAAATGTCGTTGAATGGAAAGAACTGGAATCATCTTCTGCTTTCAAATGTTTTGCTGTGCTTGTGAATGCTTTCACTGCAGCCTTACATTGAGGACCTGCAACTGCGGCAGTCACGACATTTGAAAGCAAGTGGATACAGCTAACGGGCAGTCAGTTGCTCACGTTTGCAAAACAGACTTGGTGCAGTTCAGTGTGAAGGACACTTCCAGCCTCACGTACACAGAACGTTGCGGTTTTGCGGTTTGTTCAAGCTGGAACCTGATGTTCTGAGAGGAAAGGCGTCGCTGAAAGTGGCTGATCCTTCCATGTTCACACATCCAAAAAAGAAAAAAACACTGATAAAGGCCGTGAATTGCAGAACAAATGTCTCTGTCTTCGCATTCTTGTTATCGTCTTGTTCACACCTAAGACTGCAGAAGCAGCTTTCCAGACACTGTGCAGAAAACATTCTGGGTGTGGAATCTGTTGTGGTTGCTTGAGGTCTCCTTCCCTTTGAGCCTGCGGCATTCCGTCGAGCCGAGGGCTTTGTGCATCGCAATGGCGGTGTGTGTGTGTGTGTGTGTGTGTGTGTGTGTGTGTGTGTGTGTGTGTGTGCGTGTGTGTGTGTGCCATTGGTTTACCGGGGGGAAGCAACTATTCATTTCTTTCTTGCTGTGGTTGACGCTTCTGTTCACCAGACCAATGGTTGGTTACCTTGCCACAAAGCACACAAGTCATTGCCGCCTGCTTGCTCATTGATCTTTGACCTCTTCTTTGGCAAAATCTTCAAGTTTTCTGATCGGCAAATTCCCCTTTCCCCCTCCGATTTTCTGCAGGCAGACAGTCAGAGTTGCAAGGAAAGGCAAAGCCAGCAAATTTTCTGTTGGGTCAAAGAGCTGCCAGGAAAACGAGCGCTGCTGAGTGTTGGTTTTCTTTGACATTTCAGACTTCCTCCCACCGACAGGGTTGCTCGCCTGTCGAGACGGGTTGTCCCTCCGACCCCGAGAAATCACTTTCGCTGTCCCTGTGTTCCAGCATTAACAATCAAAGGAATTTAAACTGACTGAGCAACTCTGTTGTCTTGTTGACAACTGTGTGGATGTGGCTTGGTGCCTGTTGGCCACTGCATTGCAGCCTGGTGCAGTCAAACCATCTGGCTCAGGTGATCCTCTATTGCTGCATTCGAAGCGTTTACAAGACAAAGCCACACCAATCATGCATTTTCATTCACAGCAAGCCCCCCTGCTCAGCTTGACTTGAGATGAAGCTAAACAAATCTGTCAACAGATCTCACGTCTTGAATTAACTGCAGCATCCCGTGAACTGTCAAACACAATCGTTAGACTCAAAGGCTTTGCAGGAAAATCTGCTTGAAATCAATATGGATTAAAATGGAAAGGAAATGCATGTACCTGTGAGGGTGCAGGTCAGTCTGGACCTCACAGCCAAGTCCTGCCCAGGCGTATCAGACGGCATTGGAGGTTCTCACGCCATCGTTGCGTCGCCGTTCCCGTCTGTCGCGTTACATTGCGTTGCGTCTGTCCACAATGCGTCGGGTTCCTTTCCTTCTGTTGTGAAGCAGCAGGATTGGAAAGTGCGTGGGCGTGGGGGCTGCTTCTACTCCACGGTGCTCTCCATATGTGCCTCTCATCTACTGTTCAGCAGCATTAGCATAATCAATCTCAAACTACACATCTTGGACCGAGAAACATCGCTCCATATCTGACCCATGCGTTCCTGGAGATTGTGATTAACACTTGCCCAAAGCGCGCAAAATTGTTTTTTCTGGTGTTTGTGAATGAAAATCTGTGGCAGCAGTAGTAAGTTGCGGTTAGAGCGAGGCAATGACCGCAGCGCGCTGCGAGCAGCTCACATCCATATATGGCGTTTTGTTAAAGCATGTTCATTCATAATCTTCAGCTAATGGCGAACTGGATGAGAAATGTCTCTGGGAAGGTTTTGTGCGCTTCGGAGATGCTTTCGCTGCAGCACAGTTCTCCGAGTGACCTGAGTTTTGATGTGGCGGCTTGTTGCATTGCGCCTGGAACTGAATGATCCGGGAGAGAGCAAAGTTGCTGATTCGAGCAGTTATGAGTGTGAATGGCGCGACCGGTGAGGGCGGCGTAATGTATGTGAACAGCTGAACGTGCTCAATGAACGGCGTATTGATCTGACGTGCAGCTGCGCGCTGCTGTTGCCATTTGCGCCGCACACAACCGACTTCCTCGTCCTTCTTCCCTTTCAAGGTTGCCTCGCGACATTTATGAATCGAGGAAGTCGATGTGAGTTGTTGTGCGTGAATCGAGGAAATTCAGGTGCAGCGTAGATCTAGCTCGGCGGCGCAAGGCTTCCTTTTGTTGCAGCTTTGTTCGCCTGAGTTTGCCACTCTATGCAGCAAAAAGCCTGAACTGCAGTGTCGTCAAAAGCACGGAGCACAAATCTACCATTTCAGCAGCTCTCATCGCGTGTCGGAAAACGAGCAACTCGTGCTGTCCAAGTCCGAAGGAGACAGAGACGTGCAGTGCGTGCGTTTCTGCTGTGTTTTGCAGATGGTCGCTACGACGAGCGCCGTTGGACCTGATTGAGGACAGTTTTGCATTTGCCACTTGAAGAGTCATAGCTTCTTGAAAGTTACCCTTTCAAAAGAAAGTAAACCAGAGATTCCGAACTGCATCTGCATCTTTTCGTGTGGATGTTCTCGGAAGTCAGCTCGAACTTTCCTATGGAAGAGAGAGTGGTTCAAGCCGATCGCTGACATACGAGTTGTGGTGAAATCGGTCAGGAAAGTTTCAAAGGGAATCGTGTTTCATGAGGTTTTTCTTGTTGTTTGAGAAAAGAGACACGACCCAACAAGTCCTGTTTCGTTGTCACTTGTGCATAAAAGAAACAAAAACCGTCGTAACACCAAAAGTGCCTTTGCAGGCATTAAGTTGTTCGGGGGATCACAAAACAAGCAAAACCTTGACAACAAACTTGCTCAGGATGATCTCATGGTGCGATGTCATTTTGACAGCAACAAAAACAATTCGCCCAGAAACGAAACCTTTCAATCAACACAGCACACAAAATGATCAAGAGCACAGGTGGTGGTCCTGTAATTACCACTCGAAATTCCGGAATATTTTGGATGGTATTAGTTTCAGCTGTGCAGGTTTTTTATGTTTGTTTGCAAAATTTTTGTGTCATGATAACTTTTGGTAGCTCACCACAATCCTTACCAGAGTGATAGGGTAAGGTCCTTGCATGAATAGCTCAGTTCCTTTTCATATCAGTATTTGGAGCTCATATGGTATCCTCACCATCTTGGTTTCTTTTTCAAAAGAACACTTCAGGCTACCCTGGACTAATTTCTTTGAGAAACAAAAAAATAATTCTGCATTTGCAGGGTAACTTGAGGTTCTCAACATGTGTTGTGTTTTGGTCACACAGCTGCATTTAGCCACCCTCATGGGGTCTGATTTCAAAACCCTTGGAAGGTGTTATGGGATGGCTCCAGGAAAAAATTGTATCATAGATTGACCCTCAAGACCTGCTCTTGCCAATTGCAAGGTGCCTGTGGTGATTAGGAGCTGCATAACAGAGCTCCAAAGTTGAGGTATAGGACCCCTCTTCCCCCCCTGTCCAGGTATATGGGTAGTCATTGGGGTCTCACAAAACATTGGTTGTTAGACCCATGGGAGGAAAGGGGGTCCCATTAAACATCACCATTGTGGAGAAGCTAAAAGTTGCTGGAGGGTGTTCCAAGCATTCTTGTCAATCAAGCCACCCCTGTCATGCATATGGTTCTTGAGCTTCGTGAGATTTCTGCTCTCAGGAAAAAAAATATAAGTTGTCAAAATCTGTGAAACCCAGTGCAGAGTGTGGAGAGATTTCCACCTTTGAAAAAAGATAATGGGCGTTTAGTGTTGGGTGCAACATCTCGTTTTCCATTGTGTTCAGCGAAAATACGAGCGTATTGTCACAAACTGTGCAGGTACAAGTACATCAGATGCCGGAAGAAAGTTCTGAGAATAGTTTTCTCTGCGTGTGTGTTGTGTGTGTTTTTGCTGGTCGGCATGTGGGGGAACAGGAAATGACACAGATGACCAGAAAGGGATCAGGAGTCATTTCTCGGGGTTGAACTGGCAAATTGTGTGGCAGCCAGAATGAACCAGCAAAATCTTTTGGGACGTCCTCCAATTGTTGCTGGTTTACAACCTTCCCATACCCAAGCCAAACTAGCATATTCAATGAGAAGCGAGTTTCGTGAAACAACTTTGTTTGCGCGCGGTTTGTGTGGTCTTTCGTGCATGTATGTCTGTCCAAGCACCTCGCTGAGTGGGAGAGGGTTGTCTGTGAAAAAAAAGTTGTTCGTCAGCATGATCATCAGCATCAAATTCTCAGCACATAAAGAACTTTGGCCACAAGGGGAGGTGGTTATGTGGCTAAATTTTTTTTTTTTTTTTTTGCTCAGAATTTAATGCTGATCATCACAGAGTGAAAAATATTTTCAAGCAGTCCACACCACCTCAGGGGGGGGGGGTCATGTGGCCAAAAGTTGCGTGTTCAGGCCACATACCCCCTGTGTACTCAACCCAGCCAATTTGACCAAAAAATGCCCAGAAAGTGTTCACCAAACCTGGTTGCTAAAGTGCTGGAACAAAGCGTGTTGTGACCACAATGCCTGGTTTTGCCTCACACCAACAGGAAGGAATCAAGGGCTTTCTGATCTCTGATCTCTTGTTGAGCTGCAGGCAAAAATGTTCTTCTGTGCATTTTTCATGTTCAACAAGCTTTTGTAGAGATTCTGAATTTGGTGGCTTTCAGAAAATTGAGGTGTTGTGGCTGGCGTCAGGAGTCGTGTGTTCGGATGCAGTGACCATTGAATATGGAGCTGGTACCAGAACGAAGATCTGTTGAATTCGGCTGCTTGAGATGCGAGGTTGTGTGCACCTTCCCCTCACTTGTTTTTGTCCCCCAAATCTTGATATTTTCACAGGCTTGCGTCCATTGGTTTCTTGCCAAGGGTTGAAAGGTGTAAAAAAGAAGCATTTTTAAGCGTGTGGTCCCGAAGGGTGTTACCACACGCTTAGTGTAATCACCATCAGTCTGTGTGTCCGTCTGTGTGTGTAAAGTGGGTCTAACCAGGGGGGTTGGGGTTGGTTGGACCCACTTTTGGAAAAATGGTCAGTGAGCATCACTGATCATTTCTG
>JAAUXT010014215.1_pt1 | contig 16929 bp, 20 predicted proteins | sample 7278171 | NCBI WGS metagenome assembly JAAUXT01 (sample SAMN14350112, study PRJNA611818) | marine sediment metagenome | isolation source: surface marine sediment (1.8m) | place: French Polynesia: Moorea | collected 2018-08 | reverse complement strand
TCTTGATGATTGCTGTGTGAAAAATCATTCTCAAATCATTTTGGAAGTAGTAGCATCCCATTTAAATATGATGTTTAAATCTTTGTAATTTTTTTAGATAGTAGAAATCTTAAAATATTTTTTGTTTTGCTATTGGAAAACTTTCTTGTATATTTGGTAAAATATTGAAAATGTTCACATCAGTCAACAGTCATTTGCATCAGTTTCACGGTCAAGGAATCAATACTTATGAAAACACCTACGTATTTCACTTCAAATCTCGTTCGGTTGGTCAGAAGGATACGTAGTTGGAAGTTGCACAGAACGTTTTTATCAAACTTGCGCATGTCAGCTTTCCACTGAAGAAAACACTTCTTTTGCATCATTTTCAACTTTGGAGTCAACTGATAATGCAAAATTGCACGGACAGAAGTCTTGCACGGCTCCTCTTCCTTTCCAAGGGGAATTTGTAGTCTTGCCTATCTCCCCAACACACTCCAGCAAACACGCAGAACCACGACAATCGCAAACGTGGAACTGCTCTTTCATTCGAGCACCCGACTCTTACATCATGTTTGCCGCATCCTTGTCCGTGCTTCCTAATGCACGACAATCTCTTGTCCAGATCAAGCATACGCACACAGCTCTCCGGGCCAAAGAGAATATCTAAACCATTATGTCTATTTACCCTCAAACTACAAGAGAACGAGTCCCTCTACATATTTGGAGAAGCAAACCTCCTCTTGAAACCTTGGACTCGCACGGGTATAACACACATATGGTTCAGGTATTGATCTGGTGACTGAGCAAATTTTCGCAGTCAACATGCGATCGCATGGATTCTTGAACAGAGGTGTAGAGGTGCAGAAGGGATGAGGGTGAGATGAGACGAGGCTCCTCCCTTGGATGTCACCAACACATCTACAGGACCAGGCGATGCTGAAACAAATCCTCTGCACCAGAAGGTTCACGCTCATCAAACAGACGGACGTCGATCCACATGGTTCCAAAAACAATTTTGCTGGTGAGAAAACTGAATTTGGTTCCCTCTTCCCACCAAAACGTTGTCCGCCATCAAGAAGAATCCAGCTTTTATGCGGTGAAAACCCATCACAAGTAGCTGCGCTGTCAGTTCTCAAACGTTACACCACAGCAAGCGAGCTTTGGCGCAAAAACAATTGTACTCTCCAACTGGGTACACTTTGCTCAGCGCTGCTTAAACGTTTGCAAGATCAGTGTGGAGGTAAACTGAGCCAATGTAAAGTATCCTCAAGCATCTAAGCCCAGTAATCAACTAATATTTGCCAGGCCCAATCTGCATCGCTAACTTTAATGCAAGAAGCGAAGGGGGCAGGTCCACAGGGAAGCAAACGAGAGAACAAGTGATTGGAAATTTCGCCCGGAGAGAGCAAGAGGAGCCAGAGCACGGTTCTGGTTGGGTTTTTGTTTTGACGGTTGATTTTTCTCTGAAATACTTCAAGCACAAATGCAAAATGCAAGTGAACGTCTGTCGCAAGAGAGCTTGACGGTTCAGCTTCATTGAGGTTCCAGTTTCTACACAAGAAGTCAAGAACATCAGTTGTTGACCACAACCACGTCAGGTTCAACTTCACATGTGATCAAGTGAAGAGGAACAAGAACTGAAAACTGCAGCAAGCTCAAGGCAAACTTTCATCAACTTTCGCTGCCCCCTTTCTTCCAACCTTTAGAAATTCACAGTTGGCCCAGCGCAAACTTTCCCCAGCTGAAATGTATTCCACGGCACATTGGGCAAAGGAAAACTTTGCCACTGATCAGGGACCGAGGTTTGTTTCCTTTGCAGAGCTGACTGCTTCTGCAATCTCCCTCAAGTTACACCGATTGACAAACTACCATCAAATGATTTCTTCTCTTCTGTTACACAAATCAAAGGCACTACAGCCTCCTAAGAGGGATATTTGTTACGATCAAACACCGCTGTGAGCAAAGATATTGAAGCTTGTGTTATTCCTGAGAAAACAACTCAAGCAAAATGAAAAATCTTGCATGAAGTATTAGCTTGCACAACACCCGCATCTCAAATATTTAGCCCGCAATATTCTTGAGCCAAATTTACACACCTTCTGACAAGTCATTGAGATGGTGGCAGGAACTTCGCTGAGTTTGTGGAGGACTGGAGATAAGTTTGCACGCACACAAGAGGAAAACTTGTGACAGAACTGCAGATCTCCACAACTGACCGCGAGCCTTCTCGCTGTGCTCACGCATTCCGTGCGAGTTCCCAGCCCAGTCTAACAAAAGTCGAGTTGGAATGCAATGCATTGCCACTGCCCCATCAGAATGTCAGAACACACGGAACAGTCACCGTGACAGCCGAGCCCGCTCACCCAATGTTTGATCTCTTACAGTGGGATGGGACCTCCAGGTGGTGGGAAACGTGAGAATCTGACAACGATACCAACTTCACTACATTTCCGTGTTTGATTATGATTTTTGCGAAATACATCGACCGAGCCCTGAGGTCACTTCAAAAGGCGCGACGTGTGATATCACCCTGGAAACAAGCTTTCCTTAGCGGTTACCAGGGTGACCGCACGAAGTCCAGACTCCGCTCCTGCGTCGCGAGACAGCTGAACTGACCCGTCAGTGCAATAAAACTTGAAAAAAGTCTCCCAAACGCCAACCAACCAGTGGGTGCTTTCTGGCTCCAGAAAAAACTTCAGTGATTTCAACAAGATTTCTCTTTCCTTTTCAGGAAAATGAAGTTATTGAATTTGGACGTGACATTTTCTATGTCTCACTCAGTGTGACAAGGCTTGTTTTGTCACAGTCCCGCATGGGTCAGTACGTGGCCAAATGGTAAGCCCCATTTCCGAACCTTGCATCAATTTTCACATGGCACAGCCCGCTGCAAGTTTTCCAGCGGCCTGTGCGGACAATGCAAACAAGCGTGTCCATTCGAGAACAATCTGTCCATTCTCAGCACATGCAGAACCTTGAGAATGAATGTCAAGATTAAATTTCCTCATCGAACAAGGAAAATCTATATGTTATCTCGGTTCCATTAAATTATATCTCTGGTCAAACAGAGGGCAATTGGCACGTTCATTGTGTGCGCGGGTAATGTTCGAGGCATGCACACTGGATAGATGATTCGGCCAAGCTGAAACCATCACCGGGGAATCGAATGAGACAATCTAGGCGCGGAATAATTATCACATTAAAGCTCGCGCACACTCTGCAGGAGCAGCTGCAAGTGGCTCACGTCGGAATTCGGAGAAATGATCCGAGTGAGTCAATCTGTGTGCCTCCAAGACATTACAGGTCGTTCCCATTGCCGTGCAAAAGCCCAATATTCTTCTTGTTCCAGCCACAGAAGAAATGCGTCAAGAACACGCATACACATTGCAAGAATAAATCTTTTGCGACATCTTTTGACTGAATGGACCAAGCAAGACCTTTACTCGCGCGGTTCGCGTTATCAAGACCTTCCACTTTCTGACCTCTTCACCCTGAGCCCGTCATATTCGCCCATAATCGTTCTTCACTTGACACTCCCTGCAAACACTACTGCCAATAAAGGCTGTTTTCTGATCAAGGTTAATCTGCTGAACACACGGAGTCATAATTGGCGCTACAAGAATGGCATCAAAGGTGATTTGTAAAATTTTCTGAAGCCATTGTGGAGATGTCAAGTCCTCCTCTGCTGTTCATGGCTTCGGTCTTCGTCTTCAAATGTTATCGTGGTCAGTTCAAAGGAGCACCTGGGCCTCATACGACCACATTTCTCATTCGGTTCTGAACAGAGCATTTTTGCTGTCGTTCAACCAAAACATCGAGACACCACACGTCCAAATGTTAAGAACAAGCAAAAACTTTCACTGATTTCTTCCCTAAACTGGCCACGTCACCTCCAAACAAAACGTCACAATTGTTGTGCCTGCCCTGTCAAGTGCATTCAGACTTTATTTTGCCGTTCCTGTCGTTTGTAGAGCAGACGGAATTAGACATGAAGGTACAAACCGAAATTGAAAATCTCTTGAGTTTGTATTCAGGAATTCGCACTCGAGTTTAATCTGTTGACCTTTTCGGTTCCAAGTCGCGGTCGGAACTAAGACCCAAAAGTATGCATTACTAAGTGCTGAGCAAACTAGAGGAACTTGTCACCTTCCCTGAGCAGTGCTGGGTGCTTTTTGATCAAGTCCTGCAAGAACATGGACGCCCCACGCTCATGGGAACGAGACAGATTCATAGCAACACCCAAAACACCTCTCACCACCTTTGTCGTTTGCAAAACACAGTGACTGTTTGAAGGACAACTGCAAAGCTTCAGATTTTTCTCCCGTTCCCCAGCTGGGAAACAAATCAGTAGAAGTCAGTGGTCACATTTGTGCGCTTCCCTTCGCTCTTGGGTGAGTCGCAGAAAATGCGTACGTGCCAGCACCATACCTGAAAATTGACCAACGTTCAGCACTGTGTCGTTAATAGGTCAATATTTGATTTGCATCTCAGCAAAGGTGATGAACTTTGTAAGTTCTGCAAAGGCCGATCAGATTGTGTTTGACAGAAAAGGTCCAGGTCTTCTAGCAGCAGTTCAAACTTTCTAAAGCCACCAGATCCTGGCCCCGATTGCACAACTCATGAGTGGCATCAAATCACACATTTTGCTGTGGTCCGAACAGGTGAACATAAACTTTGCCCAATTTGGTCAAACTTCAAGGAAAGCAATCTGCGCGTGCCGTTCAACTGCTTTGTCCAGCTCGTTGAGATGTGTCCGACAAAACACAGCTGAATCTGCTCGATGTGAACATCTTGTTTCCACTGACGCACTTGGCATGGAGAGCTTCCAAACACAGCCGCGTTCTTACGCACACCATCTTGCGTTCAGCAAAAAGTTACCCTGGAAAATATTTGTTGTGTACATTTGTTCATTTTCTGGAACAAATTGGCAAAATTCCTGAGTGCGTCCATATATGCTCTGGCAATTCATGTTCATGAGAACAAATGCTTGCCGAGTCAACTGTACCAAATAATCAAAATTCATATTCAACAAATGGACCTCTCTTCAACTGTATTCGGCATTGCAGCGATTTGCCGTCGTCAGCAAAACTGGTGCCAAGAACGGCGTTACAAAACGGTGCTGAAACTCCCGATGCTGTCACAATGCCACAACTGCCTTCGAGCAAATTTGCAAGACGGGTCTTTACTCTCCTCCCAGTATAATGCACACGTATCAATAATTTCAAGTCAAATTTCTATTTTACACAATCTATTATGTGCCATGTAAATTAAGTTGTGGACTTACAAACATTTGCGCTGGTTGATTTGCTTTTTATTTGGTTTCCACGCTTTTCTGTTTGGGGCGTCAAATATTGTTGAGGGCCACACAACAAATGTTGTTCCTCAGGCGAATGAACGGTTTGGTAACCTTGTCTGTATGAACATGAGGTTTGAGAACCAACACCCCCAAGTTATTGATACACTTGTGCGACAAGTTGTGCAAAATGAAGAAGTCGTTGAGTCCGACGGAGAACTCATTCATGCTCACTTGCGGCAACAAGACAACACCTCGTAACACCGCCACTTGTGCAGAATCTTCTTGCAGCATAATCCCTGGGATTTCAGCCACGAATAAGATTGAATTCGACACACTGAGATGGTGAGAATCAGAGAGGAGTGAACGACGGGAAACGTCATTGCTTCGCACAGTGAGGTTCAGCAACAACGTCGACGAGGAATGCGGCGCGTAAACTGTTTGTTTTACTTCTCTGCTCCAACCCAAACTGTTCTCAGAACTTCCGAGCTGCCGCAATTGTTTCTCAATACCTGGTCGTATTTGCGCTGAATTCCGCCACCACACTCGGGCAAAATGTGTTCTCAAACCTCTCCACTCTGAGGAATGGGGACGCTCTCACGCAAATGAAAGAAAAATGAGTTTTAGCTTCAGTGATCAGAATTTTTGTCTTGCTTTGGTGGGATCAGGTAAGATTTTCTCAATCCAACATAGAATTCGATTGCCAACCTGCCTCTATCGACCTGGTTATTTTGGCGTCAACATTTCAATCTCAAGAACTTGCAGCAACTTATGATGATCCATTTTTGCGCCTTTCACTGACTGCACCAATAAAAAGACGGCATTTTTGAGAGACCTCATCATCTGACGAAAAATCATAACCGTATTCTCCAAATGGTAATGTTTTCATTTCATTTGAGGTTTCATCAATATCGAATCGGATAATTAATTGTGGTTGCGTGGGTCCACAGGCCTCAATGTTTGCTCGCTACAGATGGCAGGCAGTGAAATTGAACTGGCAACTAATTGAACTCTAAACATTAAAATGCAAGGCTGAATTATTTCATAATCTTTTGTTGTGGAAAAACTGAGCGGCCGGGACGCCTGACGGAGGGAAGCGTTGAGTTGCTTCAGTTCGTGCAATTTGTTCATCTGCGCAGTTGAAACAACGTTGGCTTCAGTTCTGCAGCAAATATTTTCACACACTACCTGATGATCAGAAAAACTCTATCGTACACGTTTTACTTTTCGTCCATTGCAGGCTGGGCTAGGCTTCAGTCATACGCTTTTCAGGGCTGTTGGCTGTTGACAGGGTTGAATTTGTCTCCTACACACCGAGAGGCCCAATGCGCAGTGAGGACTGTTCGGAAAAACAAAGTAAACCTTTGTTGAAAACCACCTCAGGAATTAACCAGTGAATTAATTGTTGGAAGAACAAAAGGAAACCCAATTCCAAAGATAATGTGCCGAAGAAACGAAGTGATTCAATTCACTTGACGCGGATGAAAGCATCTAATTTTCAGGACGATGCAACTGGAGAATTTCTGTATCAGAATTTTGTCCATCTCTTTCCACGAATTCATCATTCTGCACTGTTTGTCAAGTGAACAAATGTCAGCAGCAGTATTTGAATTCACAGAGAGCCAGTGATTGCGCCAGGGTATCAAAACGCAGGCGTGACCAGAAGGGAGGGTTTACTCATTCGCGTGAAGCAAATTGTGCTGTACATTGTGTGGTTCGGTCTGTCAGATCGCACACGATCCTCGTATGAGCAGGCAAGGTCAGTTGAACAGAACCAAATACCTTGGCGTTCGGTAGCAGTTGCGTTTCAGGATGTTTTGCACACGACGGTTCTTTCAAAAACGCACGAGCTTTGCTGCAGTTGACCAACGTGTCTTGGACAAATCAGCGTGGTCCATTGCCTGCGATCAGTGCCTCGAATGACAATATCAGACGAACTCAACACCACTCATTACCAACCCTTGCAGAATACTCAGGGATACGGCACAACGGCACAAAGCTCTCCTTCGCTGTAGCCCCATTGAACTTCAACGCAGCGAAAGATGGATGGGATGGAACACGGTTCATTTGGTGGGAACGGACCCCACGAAGGGACCTGGACACGATGTAATCGCAGTGTGCAAGACGGATGGGATCCAAGAGACAGCCTCCCACAACTCCGCTGGTCTTCAACTTCCACCCCGCCTCTCGCTCACTCTCATGTTCACTGATTAACTGATCGTTTCCTGATCAATCAAAAGTCGCAAAACATAAAACCGAAAAAGTTGTGAACTGGAAGCGCGTGAGCTTCTCCCGACGGAAAGCTAGAACGTTATGAATCACATTTTCCTTTGTTCGTGTCCAAACTGGCCCTCGTTAGTCGGAAATAGTCGCACACAGAAACAATTTGTGAACTTGTCCGAAGCTCTTCATGTTCCAAGGAGAAAGAAGACTGAATACAACTGTGAGTTGTTGCACCACCTCTTGCCAAAGAAAAAACATCTATGTCATCAAAAAGTGATAATCGTCCACGTCGCAAGGGCATTGTCATAAGATCACAACAGAAAACACGGAATGGCTGATTTTCATCTGATGAAAACCAGGAGACGATACGATGAATTTGATCACAAAAGAGACACAAATTCGCCACGGAAGCCAGTCACACGATGCTGAGCCCATCAGATCACAGGTGCTGGGGCTCGAAACAACCTCTGGATGAGAATCGAAGGAACAGAGGCTTTATCAAATTTACGCACACTTTCCAGTGAGTGGTTCGTGGGTAAGCGGACACGCAATTCGGTTTATCAAAGCTGGCTTCATCCATTGTGCAGATCCAGATCAGTAACCCGTGAGGTCTCCAGTGTGATTGAGTGGAACTCATTAAGGGTGGCCTCGGCATTTGGTGACAACCACTTGTTTGACATTCTTCCCAGAATGGTGTCTCCCTCACCAAAGTCTTCAGAAGTTCCAAACCTGAGGACCCACAGACAGACAGAAGACGTCGACGAATCGTTCGCATGATGAAGAAAAACCATTTAACTGCTTTGTTTTTGCTTGACCAGAAAACAGCAGTGTTCGTTCGTTTCCTTCTCTTCCCACCCCTGGGATCTGCAACTCGGCTGGCCGTCCTTATCAAAGCGGAGCCCCGACATCATAGTCCTAAATGGATGAGGTGCGGCCGGCTCGAGTGTTTGCCTTGACACCCGATGCACTTTCAATCAACGCCTAAAATTCGCCCAGGCTACCATTCCACCCCGAGCAAATTCAAGTTGGAAGGGCAAGAACTCAGTGAGGTCCGTTGGTGACAAAAAGCGATTGCAAAACCGAGTCTCGGTGGTCCTTCCTTCGATCACCGAAGCTGTATCAAACTATTTCCATTCAATTTTGGTCAACTTCAACCTCTTCATTTTGTTTCAGCCGAGTGATGCCAAGGCGCAGATTGGCGCACGTTAACGCACGCAGCGCACGACATGTCGCCTTCCAGTCTTCTCCCATTCCCCCTTCATCTACATCCTTCTCTTGTGCTCAATTTACCCCGGAACTTTCCACAAGCGTACTCCATCACTTTACAACGTTTTCAAAAGGCAACTTGCCATCTTGCATGAGAACGATATCCGTTGGCTCCTTCACGCTTTTATTTCGTTCTCTGTTTACCAAAGCTGGGTTCATAATACCAGCACCGCGGGACCATAAACGCATTAAAACGTGTGGGCCTCGCTCCCTTCTGCAGACACTTTCTGCAAACTTCCTTTGCCCGACTTCGCATGCTGTACAGAAATAACATTCAATTTACACCGAAGAAACTGACATCCTCAAATTACCAAATCGCTGTGCCTCACATTTTGAAACTCCAGTTGAAGACTTCCACGTCTCTCAACGTCTTTTCATGACACAAAGTTGTCCACCGGACTCGGGCCACTTTTCACAAACAGTTCTGTGGAAGTACATATTTCTGCAAATGCTGTTTGTGTTTCCCTGGTGGTCAAAAACAACGAATTGAATCTTGTGGCTTGAGAAATCAAACGAATCGCACACCTGAACCAATTCGTGCCAACGTCTGAAAGAACAGCTGAGGAAGTGAGAGACAGTTCAACAAAATCAAGGCACGGAACCTGTCAGGTCTAACACAACACAGTAATATCCGCAAGAACTGTTCCATTTTCTCGTTTTACCACAACAATACGATCTTGTGCAGTTGAAAACGAGGTGTGGGGCCCAGGTGTTCAGTTTGACCAGACAACAAACAGATTTCAAACTCAGAACAACGATGCCTGTGTGACCATCACTTCCACCGGAATGTCAGTTGAAGCGATCCTGATCTTCAGCGTGCAAGGCCTTGTTTGTTTTTTGAAGTGAGGATTTAGTGCTGTCAACTTTTGCCTTGAAAGATTGGATTTCAAGGCAGACAAAGGCAAGGTGAACACGTACGTTCGGACAGAGCGCTGTTTGTGAAGGGTTTTTGATGATAAAAACTGCAAACTGGACAGCCGTGTGTCTGTCATCAAATTGCAATGATATCGTCCCGCAACGTGTTCTCGGTGGGATCGCCAGTAGTGAAGAACAGTTTTCGTCTTGACGTGGCAAGATGCAAACTTTTCTTTCTGACAAAATCTCGCGCATTTCAAAACCGAGCACTATTTGTCAAATCTTGAACTTGTCCAATGCGAAGAGTGAACCAGGACGGATGGTCGCCATTGTTGCACTTGGCCGTCAGTTCTTTTCGTGTCCACTTTTGTTGACCAATTCAGTCAAGGAAAATGGACTAAAATAGGTGGAAGTGGGAAATATCGAGCGGTGCAAGGGAGGCTTAACTAACACAAGTCTTGCCTTGAACACATATTTGCACACCAAGTTTGCCAAATGTTTTCCTAATTCCATAGTGGGCCCATTTATTTTAATTGACTGACAAATGAGGCTTGGCTACGCAGGCGTGTACACATTGTACGGGAAAAACTTTTCCATTCGACATAAGTGAACAATTTGCAATGCATATGATTGAAAAGCAATTAAAATACACTCCACAATCAATAAATGCATATTTCCTGTCAGAAAAACTTTCCAAGGTCCGCTCCAATTCACGGACAAAGTGAACAATTGTGGTCACTGATCTCGTTCAACGCACTGTGGTTGAAAACTCACTCCGCACTTCCTTTAAACCTGCGGAGCAAAGCACACTGTCAAACGGAACTTGATGCCACTTGTCATCCAGGGTCACAACCGCCAACCTTTTCACCTCCATTTCGCTTTTGATTTGAACTTTTCATCTCAGAACTGGACGCGCAGTGGACATGCTCCAAAACAGCCTGAAACAAACTGCCCTCTGGTCTGGCCTTGGTGATCATCACCAGTGTCACTTGTTTTTCCATTTCCAGCAAACTTTGGTTTTGTTAATGGGCAAACCTGCAAAGTGTTTACATTTCGTAATTGCCCTTCACGTTTGTATCTCACACAGCCTTTCGGGCACTTTTTGAAATTCTGAAAGGCAGCTTTGCACAAATTTGAGCATCATTCCCATGAGGACTTTTGATCCAGTTCTCTTATATTTCTATTCTTTGCATCCAGTGCGAATCATCTCATCTAAATCTTTTCACCTGCGATGCAACGAGAACTCAAAGGAAAAATGTAACTTTCACTCCGCTTCAGACGCAGAGGTGACGTCTGCTGCCGAACGAAAGAACTGCTCTCGATCGCTGAGTTCCTGTTTCACAATTTTCCCGACCCCCAGTAACTTGGTCTTTCACATCAGAAAAATGCAGTACTCGCTTCGCAATAAGATGATATAAGATCAATATTAGACAAAGTTTCGTATTTCAAAGTAAATTATGATTGGCAAAGTTTATACCTTCAAAAGATGGGCAAAACAGTGTGTGCTGGCGTGTTGAAATGATGAACAAACAACTCTGGCTACATTTCCGACAGAAATCCAACACTTTCCTGAAACCTCGCTAATGCTGTGTGGATGAAGGAAAGTGCAATGATTGGTGTTTTGGGGCATTGCTCAACACTTCATTCCATTTCTGCTGAATGCATCGTTCCCCAAAATTTTTCATGCTACACCAATACAAACTTTTCATCGTGGCTTCAATGGACGTTTTCACTGTCCATTGACCGTATTACAATGAAGGACGCTGTTGTAGCCAGTTTAATTATTCTGACGGCGGTCAACACAACTTCATCATTTCTTGGGACACCACGCACTGCTGAAGGCACAAGCCAAAACCAAAAGGACAATTCAAGTTGAACATCACTCGCGCACCAAACCCACAAGGGGACTGGCAAGTGCCAGGCTCAAGTTCACATGTCAGAAATTCCTACTGACCCACAGTGGGCCTGGTTGGGCCACATGACCCAGTTTTGGCATGGACTTGTGCAACCACAAAACAAACTCACCCTGTAAGTTTCAATCATTTGTGTACTTGCATTCAACAGCCAGAGCATTTGTAACCTAGCTGAAGGAGTGGGCCTGGTACCTATCTTGGTGAGGCAGACTTGCAGGACCACAAAACAAACTCACTTGTAAGTTTCAAGCATATAAATATGTATTCATTAGCCAGAGCATTTGTAACTTAGCCAAAGGAGTTGGCCTGGTAGCTGTCTCAGTCAGACCATGTGACCTAGTTTTGGTGTGAACTTACACCTGACCATAACACAAACTCACCCTGTAAGTTTCAAGCATTTGTACATGCATTCAACACCCAGAGTATTTGTACCTCAGCCTCAGTCAGCTGACACATCTGTGGAAGGAGGGAGGTACAGACCACTGTTTTGAAATGAGCATCAAATTCTCAACAACATTGTTCAGGCCTTCGTACCTCCCCCCTCCAGCAAAATACAATAGTGCCTGGTACACACAAGAACACAGGGGCAAACCAATATCAGCTGGCGGCTGACAACCAGCAAGCCAAGCAACAGTCCGTGAAACCCTCAAAAACCGTCTGAAAATGGTTGATAAACCTTGAACATTTGGTGAAGGCTGAAGAAACAACACGAGTCTTACCTGCAAGTTGGATACCTGTTGTTTGTCAGGAACCTTGGCTCGCAGCTGGCGCTGCAGGGAAAGTAACTCCTCTTCCAACTTTTTCGCCTTCAAAAGAAAGAAGTTTCTGTTCCTTCTCGTCTTGTCGATGTGTTTGAAAAATTTATACAACCCCAAAATCGTGAATCAGTTTTCCAGTTGAAATCAGAATCTGACCACAAATACACATTTGTACCCGAGGAACGAAAATGGTGCCCATTGGAACCAGGCCATCAGGATCGAACGAGTCAACGATCCGTGTCCAACGGAACAGTGGGACTTGATCAGAAAGCCCGAGTCTACGCAATCGCTATTCGTCTGAAATCTCATTCCAAGCAGCCCTGCTGAACGCGAGCTTTATTTTCACCTTGCCGACGGCGGCGTCCCGCTCCTCGAGGATGGCGCGCATCTCGTCCGTGGTCACGTCGCGGTGGCGCGACCGCCGCTCCTCGATGGCGTTCAGCAGGAGGCCGCCGGTCTGCCGCACCGCCGCCGCCGAGTCCGCCGACACCAACTCCCCCAACACGTTCCGCACGCTCTGCAGGCAAGACATACCGGTATTTCTTGATTCAGTGGACATGGCGGACCTCCATTCTAGGTTTGGGAGAAACATACTCATCCCGTCTGTCAGGCTTGACGGAAAATAACACTCCATGTTTTGGCAAAAAAAGTTGTTCAATTACGTCTTTATGCTCTGTTTCTGTCACATGGTTGAATTGTCTGTCCAGGTGTCCCTCTGTTGAACAAGGACAATACGAAATGCCATTCAAAACTTGTTTTCAATCTGTAGCGACCAGCATGCAAAGCCCGGAGAAACACTGAGCCAAATTTTCATCAGCACAACAGAAGTTCAATGAAACTCGTTTTGTGAACAGCTACGGACAATTGAGCGGAGCAGTGAAGAGGAATAAAGATGGAAGCGTGCCCCGAGCGAGCTGCGCTTTTGATGAAGACATCTGATTGTCAGGAGCACAGATTGCTGCTCTCTTTGTGTCTCTTGCTGTTCTGTCTGAAGTTTTGGTTCTATTTTCATTTCAACCAGTGCTTCTTGTTCAGGAGACACGACAAAAAGGTCTGTCGTGCAAAAAGACGAAAACCTCAAATCTGGTGGCACCATCCTGTTTCGTTTGGGTCAGTGCAAACACCGTAAATGCTCGTCCACAGGCGGTTCGTGTTTTTGCGCGACACCCAAGCTTGAGAGCTCAAATGTGCGCAGCTCTCCTTTCGATGATACAAAATGCTGTCCCTGCTTCTTCTGGCCTGTTGAAATAATTTTTCGGGAAAGAATCTCTCAAACTCATTCTGATTCTCCAGGTAGCTTGTTCCTATGTCATTCCAACACCTGTCTCTCATTCACTACGTATGTTCTGCACCATTTGTTCTCTGTGTATGGGAAAAGTTGTAAAGACGTCAAGTCGAAAATTTTGTGCAAATTCAGTCTTCAAAAAGGTGAAAAATTGTTTGCGTTTAACACGGGCATTTGTGGTGTCTTTCTCTGCAAAGTTCGAGCGGGCAAAAAAGGACAATTTGTGGAACCGATAACAATGATCAGGCCAACGCAGTGGAGACAGAACGTTCTTCGCCAGAATTATCAGATCAAGTGCGCGTACACTTGCCCTTGGAACACAGTGTGAGCGGTTCGTGGAGTGGACGAAGCAAAGAAAATTTACCTTTCACAAAGTTTCCAGTGCATGTGTGCGCTGGCGCACGCACTTGAGCCAATGAACAGAACAGCCAACTTGATCAGAAACGGAACTCATTAAAGTGAACACACCCGCAGCAATCGCCGAGCAAGTCGGACAAAGCAGCACCAAATGAAGACGTCAGGCATGTCAGTCGGTGCGAGGTGAACGGGCCAGATGTGCGCATTTAAATCCGGCGCTATTCACCCCGCGCACGTCCCTCGCCCCGAAAGGCGTGTACCTCCTGCCCCTGTTTACTCTGCGCCACGCACTGAAAACGCCTTAAATCTGCAGGGGCCAATTTTCAAGTTGGCAAAAATTAAAGTTTTCCCTGTTCCAAGACGATCACAGTTTTGTGGTTTATTTCTTTCCTTCTTGGACAGATCCAAACACAAGTTCCTCCGAATGGAGCGCCGACTTTGGTACAAATGACCATTGATGTGACCAAGAGCAGCAACTCAAAACAACACCAGAAAACTTTTACGGTGTAGGCACCTCAAATCTGTTCTTTTTCTGCCTGACAAGCCCCAGTGAAGGACAAATGCATGTAACAGACTCGAAACGCCATTGAGCATTGGAGGACTTCATTAAGTGGCGGCTTCTCCACTGCCGAGCCGCGCATTGTTGTCTGCTACCGAGGGAAGAGGCAGGATTTGTTTCCATTGAGATCGTAATTCTCCTCCATTCGTCCAAATAATTAGCTGATCATTACAAATGCGTCGTCTCGTCGTAACTTTAATTGCGACGGTGAATTACGGAACTAATGGCGGCTTCATGTGATCAATTCATTTCTGTCAAACAGGCAAACTCGTTGTTTGTGGCTGAAGTGAATTCACCAGAACATGTCTTGACGACTTGCTGGTCAAAACTAACCACTGCCATGGCAAAATCTGGTTTTGAAGCCTTCCAATTCAAACCATTTCTTTGACTTGCTTCAGCCATGTTTTTGCCTTTCTGGAAAAACCGTTACTCACCCCTCCGGATGCGGCAGCACCACTCTCAAATCTGAAAAACCAAGTCACAGACGCTCAGAACTTGAGAATGAGAACATGTGACTTGGTCTGTCACCACGATGGATTTTTCCGCCACTTGTCGTTTGTTCGTGACTTGGTGTCGGGCGGTTGGAACTGCATCTTCAGAATGATCGCAACAACATGAAACTTGGACCCGTGGACGGGACGCGACTCACTCGTCGGCGCCGCGCTCTCGCAGCCTCAGCTTGGCGAGCGCCTCGTCTCGCTCCTGGTGCGCGACTCGCAGCCGCCCCAGCATCGCCTCGTCCCGCTCCCGCTGAGCCGCGTAGATGCGCTCGACCAGCTCTGAACACACAGCAGCGCAGTGACCACCAGTTTCGTGAACCCAGTCGTGTGTGTGTGTGTGTGTGTGTGTGTGTGTGTGTGTGTGTGTGTGTCTGCCTGCGCGTGTTTGTTTGTGTGTGTGTGTGTGTGTGTGTGTGTGTGTGTGTCTGCCTGCGCGTGTTTGTGTGTGTGTGTGTGTGTGCCTGCGTGTAGGTGAGAGAGCGAGACAGAACGAGAGAGAGAGAGAGAGAGAGAGAGAGAGAGAGAGAGAGAGAGAGAGAGAGAGAGGGAGGAAGGAAGGAGTGTGCTTGCGTGTTTTGTTGTATTGTCTTTGTACGTGTGTGCATGTGAAGCTATTGTTGCAGAGGGCAGAAGAAATTTTTGATAGAGAGGAGAGAGCAGACTTCCAGTTTCAACTTTGATAAAAAAATCTGGCACCACAGATACTCGCTTAGATTTTTGATTTCCTGTTTTACGTCGCACTCACCCGCTACTTTCTGCGAGTGTTCTGTTCGTATCGTAGCTTCTGAAGTTTGCGAGGACAACCGAAGAGCGTCTAGCTCCCTTTCCGACACATTCAGCTTGTGTTGCAACTGCAAAATATTGTTGTCAAAGACTGACAATCGTTTGCTTTCTGGATTTCGATGGAAGTGCAAACGTGCACGAGCCAAAATGCAACTTTGCAAAAACGCTTTCAAAACTCCACCTTTTCACTTCGAGTTCTGGCTTCGTCCAGCTCTCTGATCAACAGGGAAATCTGTCGATTCTGCTCCCTGGCCACAGCTGACTGGTCAGACCCAGCAACTCCACCACCAACGAATCTGACACCCGACGAGACCCCTGGAGTTTGAGCCACGGGACCTGAGCCGACCGTTGGAGCCTGAAGAGAAATCAATTTGTGAAGATTCAGGGCAATACAAACGCCTTCATATTCAAATACATTGATATTGCTGTGTGCAAATTTACCTGAGCGTTGGAGGACGCTGCGTACGCCGGTGCAAGCAGCACAGGCGGAGCCCCAGACGGCGCCGTCACCCCTGGACCGGGCGTTGGGACTGGAGTGGAGTGCGCCTGCGGAAGCGGCACCGGACTGAACATGACCGGCCCTGCAAAAATACTGACTGTAATTGCATGTTGTGCAAATGTAGAGTCGACACACTGGTTCGTGTGGTTGGAAAGGGATTGTCCCGGTCCAGTTCACCCAAGTGCCTTGGTCCCTCGGAATGGACATCGGTCCAGGACGCAGTCACCTCCCACGACCCCGACAAGGGAAGAAGCTTGTCCTGGGGAAAGGGTGGCAGGATGAACCAGGATGAGGGGCGAGAGCTGTGTGTTCTGGAATTGTTTGGGAAAGTGACCAGCAATGAGCTACCAACCGCCCTTGTCCGCATGTGGACGGCAGCTGAAATGCACTCCGTAAAAAAATAGCTCCATGGAGCTCACGGTGATTTGAGGAAATTTCAGTTGCTCTGATTTGGGTCACTTTTTTGTCAAAATTCTTACTTTTTTCACTCAATATTCATAACTTGGGAACTCATTTAGTACATATCCAAATAGAACAAAATTGACCAAATGGAACTTTTACACATATACACAAATCAAGAATCAAATGCTACCTCTCAAACCCCCAAATAACATAATACATTACATCAGTATACTTCTTTCACCAAATATATGAGCCTT
>JAAUXT010086071.1_pt1 | contig 16930 bp, 16 predicted proteins | sample 7278171 | NCBI WGS metagenome assembly JAAUXT01 (sample SAMN14350112, study PRJNA611818) | marine sediment metagenome | isolation source: surface marine sediment (1.8m) | place: French Polynesia: Moorea | collected 2018-08 | reverse complement strand
TTAAGCGTGTGGTACACGGCCCTCCGGGCGACCACACGCTTAAAAACAAACTTTTTTCAGATAAATCGGCTGGCAATCAACCCAGTCAGTGGCTCACTTGTCACACAAAAAATTTTCCGACATCTATTCAGAGCAGATTCCAGTGCGCGAAGCATCAACACGGCATCTTATACAGCACAACGAAACAAAAGTCCAAAAAAATGTTCTGCACACGAAAAGACGGAAAATAGAATTCAAAGAGGGACACGGTGGAAAATTGGTTCCCGTCCCGTGGCGCCCCGGTAACAATAATTTCGTTGTGAGCCTCATGTTCTGCTTGTCTAATCAGAGAACTTCAAACAAATTTCTAGCATTCAGTATCAAGCAGCTATGCAGCTCAAGCAAAGGCGAGGAATTCACTCAATAATGAGCTTCCTCTTCTCTTCACTCGTCTGATCTTTCGCGATGTACCGGCTTTGCGTGCGCCAAACATCGCTAAATCGCCACACCAAGAAATTCTCCGCAACAAATGTGCGCAGATCACAGCGAAGGTCCAAGTGTTGGAGAGTACTTGTGTAACTTTCTCCCCAAAGATTTGCGTGTCGAGTTGTGAACTCTGTGGGAGATCAACACTATTTTTTTGCTTCATACACCCGGAAAGTTGTCTCGACTTTTGACCTGTTTCGCAGCTGATCACTCCTGTTTCCTGACAGCGTGAAACGCGACTGTAACCTCGGACAAGATGAACGAGATGCAGAAATTTCTTGATTTCTGTTGTTTTGTGGCGTTCAAATCAGCTGGGAAGCAAGCAGCCTCGTTGGACTGCAGACAGTCTCGTCGAACAGTATCTCGGGGCACCAGTCAAAGAAGCGATTGTGCTTTGCCTAAAATTGCCCCCACCTTTGTCCACAAAATCTGCGGTTCCTCAATCTTTCCTTTGAAATGTGACTTTCTCGTCATCTCGCCGCCTCCTGCACACATCCTCTTCTCCACATCACGTGAAGTGGCCCCTGCTGCGCGCTCTTTGATATCCACGGTGATTTCCATTTTCCACAGCTTTTTATCGGCAGGAACTAAAGGGCCGGACACTCTAGCATCAAACGGGTCCATCTCTGACCCTGACTCTGCTCTAATCTCCACACAGACATGACAGGGCTGCCCCATGTTAATTTGCGGGCTACAGCTCCCTTGTGTGCGCGCCTTTTATCTGAGGGTTTGATCCTGGGGGCCCTGCACCTTCCCCATCCCGTGCATGCCCCCATGCCAAGTTTGTACACTTTATTCGTGGACAACAAAGTCACGAGGGGGAGGAAAGAACGCAGGAATGCATCCGACGTCCCTGTGTGAGCTGAGTAGAAGCTGTTTTGCACTATTTCCCCCACTCAAAACGTGAAGCTGCCTCCACTCAGTGTATGATGCTTGCAAACACTTTAGCAAATTAACTGTTTTCTCCGACACCAGGCTCCCTTTGATCTTACACTTGATTTTTATCTGCAATGCTGACATGGTCATCACTTACTTTTAACCTCTTTTTACCAATGTTTACATTCATCACTCCTGGGGTTTTCTCTCTGCAAACAGCCGTAATAACCTCAGTTCCCGAAAGCTTCCCCCTCCGAGCTTCCCCGAGTGAGGAGGCGGTCATGTGCGGCTGCCCTGCACAAGTTGTCGTAAGATTCGAGGACCTCAAATTGAGTTCTGAACCCCAAACCAAGTGAGGAAATGGTTCGCTCTCCTTGACTGGCCTTGATCAACGCAAGCGATGAGGAATCCCCACGTGTTTCCAGGCAGAGTCTGGCCGCAGCTGCGATTCTCAAAGGAAAGGAATACCTCCAGAAGCATTTCACACCTCCGTACTTACAGCTTGGATGGAATGGAAGAGCACAGTACAAACACGGGGTATTGCTAATGTAAAAAATGATCAAAGGCAGTTCAAAGGAATCGCTCCGACACTGCAATCTGCAGGCAGGTCCTAACCTCATTTCCAATTTCTATGTGTCTCTTCTCTGCCTGTCGACGCTTAAATTCACAACTGCTTTATCTCAATAACAATAAAATAATTTATTGCCCCGACATCAAAAAGCAACGTTTCCACAAAAGCTGTTTACAGCTCGCAACATATGTCCAGCAGCCCTGACCTCCGACAACAAAATTCTCATTGCGAAGCTTCCTGTGTGATCGATTATTTTATTCCAGGGTGATTAATGTTTGGGCCTAGACAATAAAGGACGAGAAGTTGGTGAACTTGGTACTTTCCCAGACAACAACGTGTACACGACACAGGTGAAAACTGCCAAGGTCTGTTTGTTTTTTTGGTCAAGGTCCAGTTTTTGAACTTGGACAGTGCAACTGTTTGTTTTCTTCGAATCGCAATGACTCATTCATCATGCTGGTGAACTTGTGAACACAACGACTGACCAAATTGTTCCGATGCATCTTCCGTTCATAAATCGTAAAGAACCCAGGACTGAGATTGTCGTTCTTGCATTGTCCAGTTCTCGCTACGTGTTGTACCAACGAGCAAACAACAAAACCAAATCTGGATGTCATCAAAAGTGAGCTCACCTGTAGTTGCCCTTCTTGGTGATGAGGCTCTTGAACATGGCGAGTGTGATCTGCTTGCCGGGCAGCTGCGTCCGGTACGGGATCGGCTCGTCGCAGAAGAAGTAGCCGACGACGGTGGTCTCCTGCGCCGGAGTGACCGGTGCACTCGCCGACGGCTTCCTCTGACCCACGGCGCCCACTGCCTTCCTCATTCTACAAATGGAAACAAACATTTATAGGTTACTTCTGTCACCAGAAAGAATCGAGACATCAAAACAGAATTGCGTGTGCAGTACGTACAGCAGCGCAAAACATACGCGAAGACTCACTCGAAAGATTTGGCGGACTCCTCTGACGACGACGCATCTGGAGGCTGCTGGGTCCCTGTTGCTACTGCGGAGACGGAGGATGGAATGGACCTGGAGACGGGCAGGGAGCGCGGAGGCAGCGGCGGCGGGAAGTGACTGGGCGGCACCATCGCGGTGCTCCGGCGGTCTTTGGACAGCGGCGCTCGCCCGTCGAAAGACCTTGAAAACAACATGATAGTGTCACAAAACAGTCTTCAAGTTGGCACACTGTGGTGTTTGTTTGAAATAGGTTGTTGCACACAACGTTCTTGTCAGACTCCGCACTCACTTGGATTTGCCGAGGCGCTGCTTGCTCTCCTCCTCGAGTTGTCGCTTCGCCTCCTCCAGCTGTGTCGTCGGGTTGGGCGGGTTCAGCAGCGGCATCGACGAGTCCTGCATGATGGGTTGTCGCGGCTGGGCGGGGTTCGTGTGCACGAGGCTGCTGAAGTCCGCGCTTCGGTCCATCGACCCCGAGCGACCGCTGCCGTACGTCGCCAGTTTCCTGCGTTGAGAACTGCGACTGAGAAATCTGCCCCCGTTTGTTTGCAGTCAGGTCCATCAAACGCGTGATGGAAGCAAACGATCGCTGGTCACACAACGCCACGTCACTTTTGTAAATGTACCAAATGGTCACCGAATCCAAGACCGTGCTGCTACTGTTTGGAGAGGGGCAACATACGAGCGTACAAAGCGAATTCCGAAAGCGCTGGTCTCACCTGGACCGGTGCGGGGCGGGCGAGGCGTTGGACGACACGGACTTGTTGTGCGTGGAGGAGCCGCCGCCGCCTCCGCCGCGCTGCTTGAGCGACGAGCCGCGGTCCGACCCGTCCGTCGAGCACGGCGCGTTGCCGGGGTGCAGCCGCTCGTTCTGACTCATCCACGCTAGCACCCTGCAACGAGAAACACAAGCGCAACTGTGAGAAAAAGTGAAAAGGAAGAGAAAAGGAAGTGGCACAAGACAGATTTTCTTGGTCAGTTTTGGGTACTTCGACCGATCAGGGACAGCCGTGAGAATACATTCACTGCGAAGCAGCGATGTCTCGAAACACGATTTGGGCGAATTGTATCAATAGACATGGCATGAGAAAGCCCACACAGCATGAGTGGATTCTGCGTGCGGGTTGTAAGCATTGTGACGAGCCCTTCAGAGACACGCAAGTCAAAATCCATCCACTTCATAGTTTGCACGTTAAAAATTCATGACACATCCTCCTTTGCAACGAGAAAATGTCGGCAACATCAAAGCTGAGGTGCAATGCTCTGTCATCATATCCAGCATATGGGCTGGTGATTTCTTCAAAAGCCAACAAAGGCCAAGAGAAAGCTTTAATATCCTTTTGAAATTCGAAAGGCATGTCATATTACCTTTTCGGGGAGAGAGCACAAACATTTGCGCAAAGAGCAAGCCTCGTAGCGGACCCGACAGATGGTGGGAAGCACAAAAAGGAAAAGCCAGGCATGCTTTGAAAATAATAGGTCCGCAGATGGAAACATCTTCAAATTATTCCCCCAAGTCCCATTCCGTTCATTGATTCGCCAAATTTCTCACTCTTTGATGTTATGTCTTAAACCCCAAAATTAGTCAACTTCACTTTGTGTGCAGATTAATGTGTTTTTGGAGCTTTTCCTGTCCCTTTCCCTTCCGTTCGGGTCTCACTTTACACCACCTCTGAGCACCAGCCATATTTAATTGCACCCTGTCTCTTTTGTGAGTGAGAAACTTGCGTAACTCGAGTCGTCTTCATTTGGAAGGAAGTGATGTTTTCAATCTGAGGCAGTTCGAGCAATTCCATTCATTTAACCAGGGGAAAGAATCATCAAAAAGAAATCAACATTGGTACCAAACCCTACTCATCAGACAAGGTGGTGAATGAACACCGTGAACCAACAAGAAGAGCGACGCAAAGTGAAGCTGCCGACAACTCGGCCTCGCAAGTCTCGCTTTATGAACGTCGCCCCTTTGAACTGCAACTTGTACGATTTAAATCATTTGTCTGTGATCACTCAGCAGGTCTAAACGCACCGTGTTTGGCATTTGATGTGTGCTAACTATACACTAAGCTATCAGTTGAACAGCTTGGTGATCCGCCTGGCTGGTTTGGTCTTTGATGTGACGGTATTTTCCCCGGTAATAAGTTGCTTCTGCTGCAGCCGAATCAAGCATCAGACCCTTCTCTGCACAACGAACTTTTTAATTCAAATTATCTATCAGCGCAATTAGTACACAAAGGCTTCAAAGGGGCGGCTGCCAGTTGCCTCGTCCACCTGCCTTTTATATGGACTGAGTACAGAGGGATTAATGCCTCAGAAGTGAGCGGCAAAGGCAGCTTTGAAGCTGCCTCCTCCCAAATCAGTTTCTGTCATCCTCACAGAGAAAACAGCTTGTTCCACGAGGGCCTCTCTCAACCCCGACCAAGTTTTTCTTCTTCAGTGGGACCGCGGCTTTTATTAATCGACCTTCATCAGTTGTAACTTCAAAAAGACCAATCAGTCTCTGTTCTCCCTCTCTGGCTGTGTGAGTCTGGGCTCTTTTTGGTCTCTTTGCTTGCACTGTCTTCAAACGGACCTGAAGAAACTTTGAAAAATTCTCTTGGCAAAAAAAGAGATCTCTGACAAAAAGAAAAGCGAGGAACCCCGAGGAAAATTTATTACAGACTGAACTTTTACCGAATCTGGCAAAGGAGCTCATGAAAGGCGAACAAAGAGAGAAGACACAGCGCAATGCACAGTGGAGAGGAACCTTTCAAACACAATATAATTCGAGAAGGAAAAGAAACAGAAGAGCTGAAATTTTCTAATGTCATCGCTTGCATTGAAAAATTATTTTGAGCCCGAAGTGAAGTCAGTGATTCTTCATGAAAATACTTTTGAAGTCGACAAACACAAGACAAGAAAGCAAACATTTCAAACTTGGCAGCGAATAGATGAAAGGTTACCATGGGAAGGAATAGACATTTTTACCTGCTGGTTAGGAGTCCATTTTGTGTGTGATCTTGTGTTAAAGATCATGGGGATGTTCAAAGGCAGACTGGCAGTTTTTTGGTATCACATTCAACTGTCAAAAATTGTTTGAAAATTTTTTCAAAGCAGCAGTGAGGACCCGAGTCTTTCTTGTGATTGACTTGTGCAGCAGCAGGCAGGCGAAATGTGGTACAGGTTTGATGGAGTGGAAAAGTCCATCTGTCCTACTCAGAAAAACCGTTGGCTCTGGCCCGGAGCCTCGGCCTTTGATGTTGAACTTGAGCTCTGCTTTGATCTTTTGACCACTTCGCTTTTGCACATAGGATACATGTGAAACCCACCAACTGACCACTCAGCCCGCCTATTGATATGGAGGCTGTGGAGCGATGCACAACTCGCAGCGAAAACAAGATCGGATCCGAACTCTTTTGAACCGGGCGCTGCCTGGGTTTTTGAAGTTTAAACGATGGCCTTTTACGGGATGTGGGTCCTGATTAATAAGTTCCTGCGTGTCGCTTTCATCTTCGTAATTCGATTAAGTTGTGAACAATGTCCGTATTAATTAGGGTTGGAGCAGGGTGATTTGTGTGGTGTTAGCTGCGCGTTTTGAATGGCCGATGTGCGGGTGTGTCCCGTGCACAAGACCAGCCGGCCGGCGGGGGTTGTGTGGTGATGAGAGAGGCCTCGAAGCTGCATACACTTTCTGCTAAATGGATTCTGTTGCAAACGCTTTGATCATTGTTGATTTGGCCGGTTGACCGTTACTCAGGGATCCAACCTCAAAGAGACCGCCTTGTTTGTATGGACAAGGGGCTGCACAAATGAGTCGGCTACAAAGAGATGATTTGACCTGCCTGCTCTGAATGTCCAGCAAGTTTGATTTCCTATTTCTTATCGGGGCTATTTTCTCTGCGAGTGTGTGGATCATAAACATTGGTGCGGGGCTGAGATGAAAGGAAAGCGCCGACTCGCATGTGTTTGATCACTTGTCGGCTGCGGGCTAATTAGCAAAAACAATTGCACAGAAAAGTGTCTCGCCGCACAAAAGCTAATAGGCAGAAAAATGTTCAGAAGGAACGAAGATGGCGGAAGTAGTGAGTTGTGAGCCTCTCTCGCCTTTCATGCACACGGTGGAGGAAAGAAGAGAGACAGTCCTTAATATCGCGTAGTGTTTGAACACTTGTCTTTAAGGAGCCTAGAGACTCGGCTCTTTGATCTGCGGGGAGCTCCGTTGAAAAGGACCAGATAAAGAGAGATCTGAGCCTTTTGTCATAAAGGATTTCCATATTAGAGACAAAGTAACAAAGGCAGAGGCTGGGGCCTGTGAACATTGAAGCTCAAAAGATGTAGTTGATCTCGAGGTCTATGATTAACAATTGTTTGGCTGCTCGGAGGGACAAAGTGTTTTGATGTAAATATTGCAAAAGTTGACCCACGCCTCTTGTTCTTGTTGTTAAAGGCAGGGAGAAAGGGCTAAGTGCAGCAACACTGGGATGCGTCTCTGGTGAAACTGACATAGCCAGATGCCTATGAAAAAAGAGGGCAATTATTTGAACCAATTAAACATGAAAGGCGCTACAAAGGGGACTTTTGCTGATATAAACTGTCTAAAACTCGGGCCCAGAGGGTTGTATTTAAACTTCAAAGATGCTGGTCACTTTTCAAAGGCGAGCTCTCAAAGAGAACGGCCTTGTGAACACCACACCGTTGCAACACTAGCTGCTGAGCACTGCTCACCTCCCCTTCACACCACCAGCCCGCTTGCCTCAATCGCGCTTGTTCCCAACATTTTACCAATCAGTACAAATTGTTTTGTGTAATATGAGCGACGAACAGTTAATGAGATGAATCTAAATCACTCTGCTGTTTTTTTGCTGCCCACAAACGAGACTTCGAAACAACTGGAAAGTTCTTTTTGCAACCAACAGCCAAATCTTGCTTGTTCTTCCCCTCCACTCTCGCTGTGGTGAATTTTTTTCCCTTGCAACAATTTGGTTGACACACGCATCCAAAACAGCATTCTGTCAAATATGGTGTCGTGGTTAAATACACTACAAGTTAAATGAACTGAAGCAACCAGACCCAGACCACCTTCGAAAAACGAGCCGTGTGGACCAGTTTGGAAGAAACAAGCCTCACTACGCGTCCACCGTTCCCGTCCACCGACAGAGTTTCGGTTCACTTACTGAAAGACTCGCTTGTGTTCTTCGTCCCTGAAGAGCACAAAGACCAAACAGTTCATGAGGCGAGAAACGATCTCGAGACGCGTGATAAAAGAGGAAGAAGAAGCTGCACGACACTTACTTTTCATTGCTGGGGTCGTTGCTGCGATCATACATCAGACTCACTCCGCTGTCAAAGTTACTGTTCGTATCGGACGGTTTTTTGGCACTGGTTCTGGGTCTCCCATCCTTGGAGCGTCCTCTGGCATGAGGGTCGCCCCCCACGTCTCCCGGGAGGGGCTCTGAGTGGACTCGCGCCTGCATGTTGGGGTCACTGCGATAGTACATGAGGTGGCGGCGCTGCTGCGGGTCACTATCCACAGACTTGACGTTTCTGCTGTCCTTCGCGACCACGACGCCACCCGGCATCATGTGGTGATGGTAGTGGTACACGTGGCGGTGTTCACTGCGGTATGTACCCGACCTGTCCTCACTCATCCCACTGTCCTGTGACAACGACGTCGACATAATCCCAGAACTGCTGGTGGTATCCTTGTCCCTCTTTTTGTGCGGATGGGTATGGTAGTTGCGCCCGAACATACTAATCCCAGACGTGTTGGGCGTTGGTCCGCCCAACAGTCCTCGGAAGGTGGACCTGCCTCGGTCGGGCGACCTGTGGTTCCCTGGAGGCGACCTGCTGGGCGTCTGGTCATTGGACCCTTGCCAGATTCTGGACATGTGCTGCTCGAGGATGTCTTGGGCGTTGTCCTCGTCGGGGTCGTTGAGCATGGAGGCGTTCATCGAGGCCATGAGGGCGCTGAGCTGCAGCGAGTTGTTGAGCTGCGAGTTATTGTGCTGCATCGAGTTGTTGATGCTACTCGTGTTGAGCGACGTGTTGATCACGTTTTTCGGCGGCGGCAGCGACGGCGGCGGCATGATCGTCGAGTCATCCTTCTGCAATGCGAAAAAGACATAAAATTGCAAGTTTTTCCATTCAGCAGCTCAAATGAGGGCTGAGCACACAGTTGTATTTCTCGGGTCATTCTTCATGAAGAGTCCGTTGGTCATTTTTCTGAGAGAGCTGTTCTTATTTTTGTCAGGGGTGTGCTAAGAAATTCTCAAAGTACAAAATTTCTTCTCCGGTCGGGAAAAAAAGCTAAAATCAGGACTGTCAGACGACTCGAGCTGAAAACAAAACTTTACCAAATTGATGAGCCAACGCGTGAGAGCCACGTGGTTATCATTGGCCGCGGCGTCCCAGGCCGGCTGCACCACTTTCAACCCGTAGAAATCCTGACACAGCTGCAGGCGCGAGAAATCGCAGCAATCTGGCACCAAAAGCGGCGGATGCTCTGAGAGACAGCTCCGAACCATGGCTTCTCCAGATTCCTCTTCGCTGTTGTCAAACAGATCCTGATCCTCCGGAACAACGGCAAGTGACTCCGCAGCAACGCTGCTGTAGCAACCGGTGCCGCTGCTCAGTTCAAGGTTCCCAGCACCAAAAGGTGGTGCGACCTCCAGCTTGCCTGCCTCTTCAATTTTGAGTATTGACAGCAACTTATTTTCAAAGCAAAGGCAAGCAATCAAGACTCAGTCTGAACTGGAGGTCGACGCTATCAATTCTTGCACAAATCAGCGCACCGCAATTGGAAACAACTCCTCCAAGCTTTGTGCCGTTCACGTCTGAATGAAGTCGCCGATCTGCTCTCCGGCAAAACACTTCGCACTTCAAAGCACTGACACGTCTCCTAATTCGGTGCTCGCTACTCCTCCCACTGTGACTCACAACTACAAAGTTTGGAACCAAACCTGGGAGAAGCAGCTTCTGCCTTTTATAGACAGCTCCGGCGCGCCCGGCCCAGCTTCACTCATAAAAGCGCGCGTCTCTCCGAGCGCAACTCGCACCGCGTCAGCGTCCGTCGGTCGGGGCAGAGCGTTGTCACGCCGACACACGGAAACAGACTTTCTCCTTCAAGAGATCGCTGCACTGGTGGTTCGATTTCTATTTGCAAGTGGATCAGTTTGTAAAAGTGCCAAGGCATCACAGAAAACAACTCATCGCTCTCCCTGACGCCTCGGTCACAAATATCCACCAGAACTTGCGCTGCGTCGGACAAACGTCTTTTGACGAGAGTTCAGTTTCTCAAACGAAGGACACAACCACAACTTTCAACGTGTCACTGGCACCACTCAAAGGCAACACGAATCGCTGCTCGGCACGTGCAATGGAACGTCGCGCTGTGCACAAAGCTCTGCTGTTGCGTTGTTTCCTTCGCAGACTCCGGAAGTACAGCACTGTTCTGCTGGAGTACAATTGCAACCAAGTGTCCTTGTCCATCAATGTTTCGAGTTGAACAGCCAAATCACAACCCTTCAGTGGGCCACGCGATGCAACCTGATGACAACTCAACCCGCATGCGTCATCAAACGCTCAGCAAAAAACATCGTGGCGCTGTGAACTGCACTCCCTTTCCAACATCTGAATGTGGTCCCAAAAAAGTCGAACGTCCTTCCTGATGCGTCTCATTTGCAATGTTGAATTCTAAAGGGTAGAGAGACCGAGAGAGGTATCAGTCATAATGTTTAAAGGCTACACACGCACAGAGGATCAAAAGCAAAGATAAAAGGACCCTTTGACAAAGTTATCACCTTAAGAAGTGTATGACAGGTAACCGAATGCCGCTTCTATGAACCAGCAAAAGGCCTTGTGCAAGCGCAGTTGATTTGATAAATGTTCAAACGGAGAGAAACCCCCTCACAGTGGACAAGACACGCAGTGAAAAGTAAAAGGACTTCAAAAAAGATTCTTGCGGTGCTGTGGGCAAAGTCCTAAAAAAGGAGTACTTTTTCTCTCTTCCTTTCTTGTACAAGGACTTTAATGTGGATCCCTGCGACCAAATGCAAATGGGAAATCTCTTTAAGCCCCAAACATCAAAGGCTCAGATTTTGACAAAGTAGATAGCAGGTAGCTTGTAAATACAGCCATCAAGTTGCGACTGATGACATTGGGGAGCTACTACTGAGCTCTGATGCAAGGAGCATTTGGCCTTTGCAGAAGAAGAAGAGAGGGGGCTGATCAAATGGCCTCTCCAGTTGCGTACCCGTCTTCTGCCTTTGATCTTGGGCCTTTTCTGTGTCTTCACAAGAGTCAAATAGCCCCTGCAAGACCTTTCAACTGCAAGCCTTTAACTTTGCGCTGCTTCGTCTTGCCACTCTTCAAAGGCAGAGACAGTCTCTGCGGAGCTGTCCATTGGTGACCATTTAATCCAGCAAACAAGCTGCCATCAGACGCACGCCTCAGCCTCCCGGCTTTGTTGTTCTGCTTTGACCCTGCTTTTTTGTACCTCTTCCATTGCAGAGCAAAAAAATCTTCAAAAGCACCAGAGAAAGAAATGGCACTTTGCGTGAGCCACACTATCCAAGCTGTATCCAAGCTGTGTGGTTTCTGCACACATTATACGAAGCACGATGGAAAACAAAAACGCTCTGACCGCTTGCAAATTTCATACTTCAGACGTTTCTCGAAGTGCTCGTTTTGTTGTCACGTTTGTGCTTTTGAAGACGCGCGGTTTCCGCAAGCTCTGCCGCTGTTTTGCTGCAAATGTGTCCAATCTGCGCTTGTGTCAAATCAGGCCAGACAGACAGACAGAATACTGACGGAAGTGTTTTGCTGAACCCAATGTATTGTATCGGTTAAAATCTGAAGCCAGACCCTGGTGAACAAACGTGGCTCTGACTTTTGATGGTCCGTCATATTTGTCAACCGAGGGTGAGTGAATGGCAGTTGTGACTGGACCCAGTTCATCAAGTGATTGCACAAGAAGTACAGGATACGGAACCCAGACGAGACTTTTCAGCTCGGTTCTTGAACAGTCTGTCGAAAAAAAAAGTGTCAACGAAAGAAAATTGGTTTGCTGATGACAAAACCAAAAAGCTTTGACAGTTTTGGCAAACGGAGAGTTCAGTCTCCTCTGTCACAGGGCGAAAAACAAAACTTCAAAGCGCGGTGGACAGAAACGACAAGCGGACCGGACAAATCCATCACCATAAATCAACCCGGGCTTGTTGCCACGACTTTCAGCACTCGAAAGACAAAACGATGCCACAGATCGACCAGGATGGGTGGGTGACAAGCGAATGAGCAGGCATTTCGTGCGCAAAAACAAAACGCCTTCCAGGACCTGGCAGCTTTTGACAACCAAGAACTAACTGGATTGATGACTGAAAAATGAGTTTTCTGGACCCAGCTGATCCAGTATCCAATGTCAAGGCATTGCGCGCAAATGTCTGCGTGACGCAAAAGGTCATGCGAAACTGAGACGTCACTCGATCGCAGACAAAGGACTTTTTTGTGGACTCGGTCCAAAAAGTCCTCTGCTTCTTGCCCGAGACTCTTCTCTGCCTTTCTTTACACTGCCTCTGTCTCTGGAAACTTCAAGTTTTCATTGACCCCTGCGTTTGCATGCACTTTGGGGCATCTCCATTTCATTGACCATTACCTTTGAAGGGCCTTTCATCACAAATGATAGTCCTGCCTTTGCCTTTCCTGTCACTTTTTCTGCTTGGAGATAAAAGCTTTGGCGTTTCTTTACATCTTTCCTTGTGTTGTCATCTTGAAAGTGAAGAGCTCTGAGACACAGATGGAGAACACCATGGGGAGAGAAATTCACTGTACTTGGTCACAGAAAAAGTCCAACACAAAGAGCCTTCCTCCTCCCACTCTCGTCTTTTCCGTCCCGCTCTGGGAAGTGGAAGATATTTGCGCTCGTACATAACACGAGGCAGATCACACTGGTGGTCATCCAGTTCCACAGCTGTGTAATGCAGGCCTCCATTGTGAAACAATTTGAGGTTCCCAAGCACTTTTGAATACAATCTGACCCCACTTGAATCTTGGCTTCCTGGAACTGACTTCGTTCGAATCAGGGGTCTTCAAATGTGAAATTAACATAACCTTCGAAACTCCCACACCTTTCCCAAAGCCACATTTGCGAACAGAATTGGAAACGCTGCCCAAAATCCGTACACGACAATGGGGGACTCTAGGGTATCAACATCGCAGCCACACACACACACACACCACGCACCCACCTCGATGGCACTGAGCGTCTCGCTGACGCGCTCGTCCCTCTGGCGGTCGGCGAGCACGGCCTCCAGCTTGGTGATCAGCAGCGCGGCGAACTTCTCCGGCTCCGTCTCTGCGAGGTTGTGGCCCTTCGGCGCCTTGTCGAGCGTTCTCTGCAGAACAAGGCAGGGAAATCATTCGCAACGCTGTCGTAGACGTTTGTTTGTTGGTCACGATCTTGCATTGGCCGTATCCACTCGTCCACTGACCTATCAAGTTGAACACTGAAATGAATTCCTCCAAATCAGTTGCACGACAGCAGCTAGTGTCCCCCGTATGAGAGAGACTTCTGTCGTAAAAGTGACAATTTCTGGTCCAGTGCACGTCAAAACATATCAAAAACGTTCAATTGTGTGGAAATAATGTACGACATTGCTTGTATTATGAGTGTTGCCATTAGGAGTATTAGTTATCAAATGTGTGTACATCACTTCAAAACAGAACCACTTTGAAGTCGGGTGCCCATTGGGACTGGCAACTCGCATGGCCAATGGGGCTGCGTGAATAACTCATCAAAAAATACAAAAATCATCTCTTTTTGAACAGGGACGCACAGACTCAACCGACTGCACTGATATTTCACCACAAAATGTCGAGCTCATTTAATCCCTTTAATAATATCTGATCACAGTGAATTATCTATTACCTGTCCTTGGTCCATCAGATGCATACCAATCTCCAAATTGATGTGCTATTTGCTTACTATATGGTTCGTTTTCAGAGATGAAAGGGCTTAAATGGCTCAAAGCTTTGACTAAGTAGGATCACTCGGGACTTCATAAATGATTTGTCACAGACGACTTGTACCGATGACGCACCTCTGAGGCAACGGTATTGTAACACCAGAATTACCCGTAAAAGCTGAGCTTTCAATTCAATTTATTAACTCGGAACTTGGATCAGACGAACGACTATCAGAAAAAAATAGTCAGTACACATCACCTACAGCTTTTGTTCCCGCAGTATAAAATGAAACACAGTCAATTGGCCAAATAAAACTCTTCATGCATAATAGATCAAAGGGGCTTGTTAGGGAACAATAAGCTGTGGATCAACTTCAAAGAAGCCCTCACGTCAACTGTCCACGCCCATCCTGTCGAAAGGTGCGGTGTGGGCAAAGCTCTGCAGATGCGCGCATTGAAACTGTGTCCATCTGTCAATGCGCGCGGAAGTGCGCCCATCGCTCGTTGCAACAAGATCTACAACGTTGAGACGCGCTTTCTCGCTGCTGGGGTTTCATTCGCCAAGCCAGAGGCCCCCTGTCCTTATTAAATTTGATCATAAATTCCTTGAAGCTGCTCACAGATTTCTCGTACACCTGTTGGCCTGCTATCGTCGATACACCCTGTGTTGGCACAGAAAGTGCGAGAACCTCCGAATCACACATTTTTGATTTCGAAACCACCATCGGTTGCGCGACCTGTCTTCTTCCCTACTTTTGTACCTTGACAGCCACCAGGCAAACAAGATGACATCGGTGCAACGCTGGCGCGTGCCCGCAACGTTGAAGTTACGACAAACACACACCAATCACGGTCATTCCGTGCCCTTCGTCCCTGGTTTGTACTTACGGGAATGACGGCTTCAACGAGGTTGGTGTGCGAGTTCTGTTCGATCTGGCGTCGGTTGCGCCGCTGCCGCAGCCACCGCTTGCTCCCTGGGAAGTGCGCGTCACGACCATCACTGAAAACACAAAATAAACTTCATCAATCTCTCTCTGCACAAACGTGAAGCGATCTCCGTGCTGCAGCAGCAGGACAATTGCAGTGTTGTCCAACACAACAGGAAAATTCTGTGCGCCTCAAATGCACTCGACTCCACAACGCTTTCCGCACAACAATGTGACAAAAGAAAATCGGGTGCGACATCTTACCAGCACTCCACATCGACAATAATGTCTAATGTAGGTATTATCAGCATGTGTTCTGGATGTCATTCACACAAAAACTCCAAATATAAAATTCTGTTTGAGTTTGTGGCAAAATTGTATTGAATCGTTGTGTTGATAACGTGTGTCACGCTATCACGTGTCCTGCTATCCTGTTCAAAGTTGTTAGTTGAAGCTGCAATCAACACTGCACGCGCGTCTGCCCGGGTTAGATCTATCTTTTATCACATCAGATGCGGCGGCGCCGAATGCACGTTTCTCAATGAGACTCCAGTCTGAGTAGACAGGCAGCTTTATCCTCCACATCACACTGAAGCTGCACACGCGGCCCAACCTCCCTTCCCATCCACCGCACGCGTTATCAACACCAAAGTGAATACCCATCAAACGCTTTGAGCGCAAATTCAATCACTTTCTTCTTTTCTCTCTGTGCGAATATTTTTCGCCATCAACAAGGGGCTCAATTTCTGCGGTAGACATTGATCAGCAACTTCGGGGAGCTTTTGTCTGGATCACTTATCACAGACTGGGCCCTCCTCCCCTGCCTCGACTAACAACATCTTCAAAGTGAATTGCAGGTAGTCCATAAAAACAACCCGACATCAAAGGCCTGTGTTCATGAATACGTAATAAATACCCATATGGCATTTCTGGTTTTCCCTCTTGATCCCGAAACCATGCAGCGCTGATCATTTATGTTACTTTCTCCCTTTTGCGAAAAAGTTGCATTTGAAGAACAGCGAGGATCAGCCCCTCGTTTTCTCGCAGACAATGGCAGGAGCGACACTGCTCCGCACCACAAAATAGGCCCACCCTGCGCGCAGCACTTTCAAGTCATATTTCAAGCCTCTCATCTTCGCAGCATCCTTTTGAAGTCTTCCCATTGAAATCACCCTCTCGTTTATCATCCAAAAATTAAAGCGCTCGGCAGATCAATCGGACGAGTTAATTTGCAAGCATGTTCGTCGCTCTTTATTCGCGGGTGTCTTTGCATAAAATTTCACAAGAAGGAAAACTACAAAGCGCACCACTCCAACTGGGGAAGGATTGCGGGGAATTCAATAACAAATCACACCATCCCAATGGCTCGGCAGACTTCTGGTTTTTGAATTGGAAATCAGAAAGGAAAGATTTCTCCACAAACGAAGTATTCTCCTGTCGTCACAAAGGACAATTTCTCTTCCAGGCTCATTTGGGTTTTGTTTTGAACAATTTTTTCTTGTCGATAAACAAACTGCTTGATTGTCAGTTCGAGTTCCTTTCGAATCTGCAACTAATGACACGACAGCCACAGCGCGAGGTCGGTTCTTCTGGACGGCGCAGTCACTTCTTGCCAAGTTTTGTGCAGCTTCGCTCCGACAAGACAAGAGTAGTGTTCAGCTCGCGCGTCAAAAGGTCAGGTCAGGAGGTCAACAAAGAAAACTTGTCAAAATCAGTATGTCTGGGTTGTGATTAGTCAATATCATATCGCACTGCCCGTTGGTCATTGCCACCTGGACCATCCATCAGATACGGAGTGGCCTGGAGGTGACCACAGGACTGCCCTTATCATGCACAGCACCCTTAAATCTGAGTGCACCCCACCTCGATTTCATCGCAAGTAAGACCTTCAGGTGAGCTTGATAATAGCTTGTCAACAAGCATTCACTCCCCTGGGGCCAAATGTTTGTCGCTATTTATGGGCCGAACGACAAAGAACACCTCTCGTCGTTGCTGTGATCAGTGAAGCATTTACCGCTCAAGGCTCGACCATGCCACGGTCGTCCACACCTGTACATACCATCCTACAAGCTGATAAGAAGCAAATGTGGTTCGCTCGGGGGTGGGCGACCAACCCAAGCCGGGGGGGGGGGGGGCGGGGGCCGGGCGGGGGGGGGGGGGGGGGGGGGGGGGGGGGGGGGGGGGGGCGGGGGGGGGGGGGGGG
>JAAUXT010013858.1_pt1 | contig 16930 bp, 12 predicted proteins | sample 7278171 | NCBI WGS metagenome assembly JAAUXT01 (sample SAMN14350112, study PRJNA611818) | marine sediment metagenome | isolation source: surface marine sediment (1.8m) | place: French Polynesia: Moorea | collected 2018-08 | reverse complement strand
GTCCCACCAAAGAGGCACCATAATTCTTGTCCAAAAGGAAGTGGCATAATTCGTTACGTAGTAGCCCCCACCCCCCGATACACATGAAGGAAAACCATGTCCCGCTTCCAGAAAAAGATCATCACTGACAATTCGAAAACACGAAGACAATCTCGACGGGGGTGCGCTTGGGCGGTCAACCGTTTTTTGTTTTCTGACCCGGCAACCCTGTTTGTTCACGTCACGCACTGTAGTGCGGCACAGACTGTTCGAAAGATGGAACAGTGTTCAACACTTTGCTTCACACGCGTTACTTCTAAATAAGAGACGCCCCACTGCCTGTCGTAATCTCGATCAAGTGCGTGCTGAAATGCGCTTTACCCAAGTGACTCCCCAAAGACTTACTCATCGGAAAGCACCAGGCAGTCTCTCTGTTGCAGACGAATCTCGGCTATCCCATCCGGAATCGTTTGCAAAACCTACAGCACAAGTTGCACGTGTGAATATTTTCCCTTGACGTGCTTAGGTTTTGCGAAAAGTTAAAAGTCTTGAAAAGATTATGGCGACGAAACTTCGCTTTTGCACCAGAAACCGGTTCATTTGACAAGGTACAGCCTGTTGTGCCCAGTTGATACTCTGTAATTTTGCAGACTTACCTTGACCGCGGCTTGTCTTCTGGTGGTCAGGTTGAACAGTGTCAGTTTGAACTGGTCCTCGCGCTTGCCGACGACTGCCACCATGTCGCTGGGCACGGCGCACATGTCCGCTACGTGGCGGTACACTGTGCTGATACTCGACACTGAAAAACACGCATCAACACGCTGCGTCTCGAACCAAAGTCATGCTGATGTACTACGAGCTGTCTCTACGTTGGAAATCCGTCAGTTCGGAATCTGCATCACTCGGCAAGACAGGAACAAGACACGAGGTGTTTCTGTCACGCACACTCGCAAAACCACAAAACGACAGCGACTACGGGAACTGACGCACACTGACAAAAGGCCGTATTTGGGGTCAAGAGAGGACTTGCGTACAATTTCGCCTGATCAAGGGGTTGGCAGCCATATCAAGACCGTTCACCGCAGCACAACTTGTCGCGAGGTCATCAGATAAAGCTTGCTGATGTTTCACACAACAACGCAGATCCCCGAGAGAAGTCTGCTGGCAGTTTGTGGTAAAAGCCCGGGTCAGGAAGAAAACAAGGTAGCCTGAGACGAGAACCAAGAACCTCTGGCTGGGAAGAGTCCAAACCATGGGAGATCAGAGGTCAGAGAGCGCGCGGCTACTTGCGGCTGGCATTTGAGACTGCCAGCACGATCCCCCCTCTCCACTGAAAATAACACACACACACACACACACACACACACACACACACACACACACACTCACTCTCTCGTACATGAGACATCACAGTCAGCGCACCAAGCCCGCCGCATGGTCAGCTTCGCGCGCTCATAAACGAAGCAAGAAAAGACTATTTCTTCCTCAGCAGGGAAGACACACGCCGATCCGGCCTCGTCAGTTTACCTCGTTCGTTTCCCTCGAGAGGGTGTCCGCCACACTCAGATCTGACACAAACCAGACTGCATTTGGCCAAATAATTTTCCCTATTTTTCATCCTCTGAAGAGTCCACCAGACTGATTTCTGACACGAAATTTATGGATTGGTCTTGAACATTTATATTTTCAGGGGGTACCCCAGAGCATTCTGCTTTCCATCAGCTGCAAGGGGGAGGGGAGGTCACCATTCTCTGATTTCCAGCACATATTTCTTCAACACGATTCTGAATTTGTTACTTTCGGAGGGGTGGGTGGGGCCACGCTCTTCTTTCCAATGCAAACTAGTTTTGGCCAGATTTTGAGCTTTCCAGCGCAGGGTCGGGGTGTCTCAAAACATTCTCATGGGAGGGGGAAACGCTGTCCGGCACAACTTCCTGAAAAGTGTGTCAAACACAAGGTAACGAAGCTTCACGATTGGCGCGTGTAAAAACCGTTTTCAAACCAGAACAGGGATCACATCTACGTTGTGAGGATCTACGGCCACAACTTCGGAAACTCTTCGGAAAGTTCACAATTCGTTCTGCAACATGGAAAAAGCCTCACACCCCATTCTGAACTGAAACAGGCAACTGAAAGATGAACACAAGAAACGGAACAAAACTGTATGAAGTGTTCAGCGTGGAACAACCTTGTGTTCGGCTGATCTTCCAAGGGCCTGTTCCCATTGCTGGAAATTAAAAATAAAAATTGATTTCAGATTTAGAGAAACGTGGATTTCAGTAAGTGCACGAATGGGCAGAGTGAGGTGATTCTTCGCACACTTACCAGCCCCGGGCGACTGCGTGTCGTCTGCCGGCGCCGGTCTGGCAAAGTTCCGCCTCGTTGCCGTTTCTTGTGCGACGGCGCGGCTACCTGGCGACGGTGTCGTCACTGCTGTGGCTGCAGATCGAGTGCGCGGTGTCCGGGCTTCGGCGTCGCCGGAGTAAATGTGTCTCGTGCTGATCGCTGTTTGTTTAGTTGGCGATCTGGCCCTTGTCAAATTTCCAGGGTCTATTGGACGAAACCCGCTGGGTTTGGGTGGAGAAACAGGCCTGGGAACACCAGAGGGTACGTGTACTGGTGCAGGCTCCCGTGGCAAGCGCGGCGGAGGGCTTCTGTTCCTGAGGTATCCTTGTTCATCTCTGGGTTCTGATCCCCGTGACCGGATCCCGTCTCCACCCAGGGACGATCGTCTTGCTTCAGTGGTTCGAGCACGATCTGTTTGAGCTTCACTGTCGGGAATCTTCATTTTTTCCCAAGGTGGTGCACGTCTGGATCCCTGCTGCGTGCTCCGACTTGGTTCGTCTGGACTCCTCGGCCTCTGAAATTTTCTTCTCTTCCTGTCCTTCGTCTGTCTATCAGGGGTAGAATCGCTGTCGCTCGTAGAATCCGAGTCTTGTTGCTCAAACCTTCCGTGTTTGGTACGCGACTCGGAAACGGCTGCCTCCAGCTCGGCCTGGGAAACTCCAGCTCGGCCAGGGTAGCGCACCACACCGCCTTCAGGCTTCCGCTTTCTGCTCACCCCACCAGAACTGGGCGGCGATTCCTGAAAACCTTCCTGCCCTCCTCTTCGAAGCACATTTGTGCTCGTCGTTTGTCTGAGTCCGGATGTCGCACTCTGGCCACTTGTGGTTGGAGCAGAGATTGGTCGCCGTTGTCTGGTGTCTTCCACCGCTTTTTCAAATGCTTCTGCACTCAGGGGCAATTGCCGGGCCGCGCGGTATTGGTTTCTGTCTTCCAAAACTTTGGTGGGTCTGTCTGCAGCTCTGCCTGCCTGCGTTGGAGCCGATCTGATGCCCTGTGGTGCATCTCGAGTCGCATCTCGTTCGTCTCTGTGCATTGTTCGGCTGTTTGAGGTTTGTCTGAGATCAGCAGTTTGCGCCTGGTTTGAAGGTGGTTTGAAGTGAGATGGCCGAGTGGGGTCCGATCTCTGCCTGTCGTCGCGATCCCGCGCCGGACCCGGGAAGTCGACCCGCCCTTGATCCATCAGCCTCAGCTGACCTGATCTTCGACTCTGACTGTTGTTCTCTTCTTGATCCAAGACGCCCATATGCCTGGAAATGGATCCAGATTCTGGAGTCTGCCGCACGCCGGAGAATCGCTGCTGACCTTCCGTGCCATCGACATGTCGATTGAAGTTCTGACTTTCACGCAGGGACCACTCATCAACCCGTGTTTGGTCTCGGGCCATTGGAGACACTTTGTCTGGACTGCGCCTTTCCGCAGTCTGTCTTTGACTCTGACTGTGATCGAAGTCCTGACCATGTCTCGACCCTGAAAACCCAGGATCCAATCTGTGTGGCGCTTGGTCTGACATTGTCGTCCCCCTTTTATCGTCAGGTCCTCGAACGTAATCTCTCCAATAATCGGATCTTCCAGGATGAGAATTGTGATCAACAGGTCTCCGTCTTTCATCAACATCTTGCGGACGAGCCGATATTTGCAACGTTGATTCAGCATTTCGGACGTGGTCGGCATTCTGTCGTGTGGATCTCCCATCTTCGTCCACAAGAGGCCTTCGGTCTAGTTTTGGTCTTTGAGCCGAAACAGCATGATCCCCTGGATTTGGTCTCCTGTCAGGCAGCCGTTCCTGATCCAAATAACGCCTGCCACCTCTGATTGGAGCTTGCTCTTCAACCATACGACGCCCCCGATCCATCCTTCTCGATTCAGGCTCCAATGCCAGTGCTTGATCCGACTTCGAGACTGCTTGATCCGATTTCGGGACACGCTTGCGCTCTGGCGAATGCCTGTACCTGTCTCTGTCACGATCGTCCGAAGAATACGAGCCGGAGGATGACGTTGATGGGCGGCGTCTGTAGTTTCTCGAGGGCGTCGCGGCGTCTGCGGCCGTTCTCCTGGGACTTCCACTGGCATCACTAGAGCTGGCGCTGCTGTCGCTGGACACTCTTCTGGCAATTTTTCGAGGTACGGTTGAATTTCTGAGCAAGTCTTTGTTCTCCGCCGGGCCCTGCTTTGTGTTTCTGGTGAAGCGCGCAGGTTGGGCGTTGTTGTCTTGGTGCAGGTGTCGCTCGTCTTCGTATCGTCCTGCTGAGCCTCTGTCGGCGTTTCCAGGGCGATCTCGGGAGCCACTCTCATCTCTTAAGCTGCCACTGGCATTTTGGTTGCGTCCGCAGGACCCCTCAACTGAAGATTCGCTCGTCTGTCTGGCTCGCCTCTTTACGCCTCTGGACCTCTGGACCACATCGGTAGGAATGCCAGTTCGAGACTGGAGTTCTCGGGGTCCATGAGCACTGTCAATTGGCTCCGAGCTGGTGCGTGAATTCGACTTCCAATGCCCTGGGCTGGTCCTCCGTTGTGGACCCTTGGCACTCCTGCCCACGGAATCGCACATCCTCTGTCTTCCATTGTCAGACCCATCTCTGTCGGCTGTATCCCTCTCCCTCGAGCTGTGACGCGCCGATCTGCTTCCGCCTTTCCCTCTGTCCTCACGCTCCGGCGGTGACTCTGGGGGAGACCTGGATCTGTGTTCAGCGACAGGACGATGGCTTTCCGCTTTTCTCCTCGCTTCCCGTTCCATCTCAAAAGCTGCTGCGAGGTTCTGCGTCGCTTTCCTCGCGATCGGCGGTGTACGCTGAGTCCGGTTCGACACGTTCTTCTCAGCTGCCTTTTCAGGCGTCGTCTTCGCCAAGTTTATCTGTATCTGAGTGGGTGCGATAGTTTTGGGTCCGTGATATTTGACGATGCCAGGCCTCGTCTTCTCCGGGGACTGTTCGTTTCGTCTTCTCGCGGCCTCAGCGTCGCACGTAGTTCGACTGCTCTCAGCAACGGACTGACTGCCGGGAAGTGTGACTTCTGATGATGACGTACTCTGTTTGCGTCTGACCCACGGAAAATCCGTCTCAGCCATTCGCCCCGTGTGACTCACAACAGACCCGGCAGATTTCTGCGCTGGCTTTCGCGTCGCCTTGAGAGGATGCGCACTGGATTCACCATCATTTGCATTCCCTGTTGACGGGGGAGAATCACCGTACGAAACCAAACGTCTTCTGCCAGACTCTTTCGGAGTGGGAAAATCACCCGATGATGGCTTTGCTCGAACAGCAACAGAGGCTTTGGAGGAAGAGTTTGGCGGCACAGGTGGAGGTAGTGCTGGGGCTTGAGTCGGGGGTTCGGGTGGTGGTGGTGGTGGTACCAGCGGAGGAGGCGGGACAGAAACATCCAACCACACTTTCTCTCTTCTCAAATCCACATCACGACTCGGCGGTGGAATGAGCAACAGAGGTGTAGACGCGAATCGGGAAGACCGACCCACTGCTCCCATTGATGAGGAGGAAGTTGAACCAGGTGTGGATTTCCGAACCCGTCGTGATGCCGCAGTCAGAGTAGTTTGAGGCCAGCACGTGCTGGGTTGAATCGATGACGAGGGAGTTTCGTCAACGGTTGGAGTCTCAGATCTGTCCAAGTCCAATTCCATATCTGAACTACTCTGCTCGTTCTCAGAATCTTTGGATTCTGCAAGGACGTAGACAGGTCCTGGACGCTTGGCAGCTGTGGTGCGTTTCACTGCTGTCGGCGCACTGGCCTCAGAAGAAGCTTTCTTGACTCGAGAGTTCGTAGCTGGGGAAACAGAAGTTCTCGGGGGTTCTCGAGCTGCCTCTCTGTTGAATGAGTCACCTGGACCACCGAGCCAGATTTCCCCAGGTGTGTCTGCAGGAGTCACGTCGCCCACGGGCAGGTCCATGAGTGGGGCGATGTCCAGTCTCGAGCCGCGTCCTCTGGAAAGATTGGATTGCAGCCTTCCCGGTGTAACAGTTCTTCCTCGCGAAGCTCTGCCACGGGGTGTCACTCTTCCACGGTGTGATCTGAGGTCCCTCGATGCTCTGTCCGTTGATGCTGCACTTGCGCTACGCTTCGTCCTTTCTGACTGAGTATTGTCCACGTTGTACATGATCGGTTTCCCCCTCAAAACGTGTGGTTCATTTTCATCATCTGAAGTCCTGTCTGCAAATCTTGTCTGTCTTCTTTTCGTTCGCTGCGGCTTTGGTTCCCCTGTTTCTGTTTTCGCTCCACTTGGGCTCAGTGGCTCTTGTTCACTTCTGTTGTCTTTTTCTTTTTCACCGTCTTCACCTGTTGGCTTTTGTGAGGAATCTTCCGTCTCCTCTCTCCTGGCATCCTCCGCAGTAGCGTCGTTCTCGTCAGAGTTGGACCGTTGTTTACTGGTCGGGACCACGTTCCACGGATCGTCTCCCTCAGTATCAGCCAGCCTCCCGTCGCTGGCATCTCTCACTATTGGGTCTCCATCTTTTGCCAAATGCGAATTGATCTTCCAGGGATCATTTGTCCACGTAGTGGAACTCTTTTCGCTGCTGGTGTCAGACACTGCAGATGACTTCCTGCTTTCATCTCTGTTGGACCATCCGGACGGCGATTTTCTCCCTTCTTCCGACTCTTGACTCACTTCTGCTGCTGTTTCCTCGGATAGAGAAGGCACAGAAGTCATCGCGGCCGTGTCGTCAGGAGGCGGCGGTGAATTCAGACCCCTGGAATTCACCTTGATAACACTCAGGGTGCAGTGTGAAGGCGGCCCATCGTCATCCGGATAGCGTCGTATTCTGTCGAAATGCGCAACAATGAGCGCGTTCAAGTGCGCGTTCCAGGTGATGGCCCTCAGCATGCCCAGTCTGTTACCACGACTGCTGAGCACGGTGCCCACGAAGCGCCCGCCGTCCGTCGAGCTGAAGGCGTGCACGGCGTTGCTGGGGTAGTCGCAGACGTAGAGCGGGCCTTGAGGATCGGCCGTGATGCGGCTGCAGTTTATGGGCAACGACGTCCCGTCGTGAATGAGCACCGACCCAGACATCTGCCACTTCTGAAACAGATCAATGGTACACATTTGATTCACACTGTTTTCAGTGCCTTTTTCACCACAAACTCCCCTTTTGAATCAAAGACATGAAGGTTAATTTTCTTCACATCCTCGAGCATTCAAGACAGACATTTTCGTGGCCCAACAAACAAGCCAGGACAATCGGTCGTGGAGATCCTTTCACTCTATCCAGCCTTTTTCAATCTGTTGCGAACAGTTTGTAACACAAAAGTTAGTGAACTCGCTTGGCAACACACGTCAGCCATTCGTCAACTGAAACCAAACTGGAAAAATTGAATACAAGGCAAACAGGGGCGAAGTGTAACGGATGATCACTGTGTTTTAAAAAACGAGAATGCCACGGGCATTGAGTCGCGCTGTGAGTTCACCAATGTTGCACCAGTTTCCATGAGTGCAAAAAAATATCCAAGTCCAACTCAGGAGTAGATGTTGTGTGACTGTGTGACCAGGGGGGGGAGGGCATACAGCATCTACTCCTGGGGGGTACACAACATCTACTCTGAGGTGACCAACTTGGAGCAGATGCTGTTTGGAGTAGATGCTGTATGACCCCCCCCCCAGCCAAAGTTAGACAGCATCTACTCTGAATATGACCAGTTTGCATTACATTTAGCATTCATTCTGCTGCTGACTGTCAAAAGGCAAGACCTTCAAATTTTTGCACTTCCGAAAAGTAGTTGCTGTGTGACCCCATCTAGTCACACAGCATCTACTCTGACTTGGAGTAGATGCTGTCTGACCCTTGGTGCGGGGTGGGAGCAACAACAACGACAGACCAACTGTCACTGCAGTGGTCGCGCTGCACCTCATCCAAATTTGTACTCGGACAACTCACCCCCTGTGAATGAAGACAACATGCTTTGCCCTGAGTTGATGTTTACCATCTTGACACTTGTTCGTTGACGAAGATGTCACTCGCTCAAAACACACACTGCCCTCAAAATTGCTCACCATCCCAACAAAAGTGTGCTTGCAGCCTCCTTTTGGATCGCAAGAGTAGAATTTCCGCTTCCACCCCACGCCCCAAAATAAAGAAAATAAATTATAAGAATAAACCGCGTCGACACTCTCTACCGCCGTATTCGAACACAGGCAGTCCGCACACAGCACAAAACGGCACTGACCAGTGGGTTCCCACGTCCGCTCGGGTCCAGGTTGTACGCCTTGTAGGCGGAGAGTCCTATGCGGTTGTGCGCCGTCACGATGTGGTTGGCGTCGCCGGAGTGCACGTAGCTCAATCCGTATGTTTTCTTCTTCACCATGGGAATGTTGTTCACAAACCTGAATGTCGAAGAACAATCAAAACAAAGTCCAATAACTTCCTATTTTGTGTCACACACACACACATGCACGCACAAACACACACAAGTTTGTCTCTCTGGCAACAGCATTCTTAGTGTGAGCGACTGTCATCTTTCAATTGCAAGGCGTTGGTAAGGGGGGAGGACAAGAAGGCCAGGCCTAGAAACCCCGCGGTTCCAGACGCAGCCAACCTGGCCATGTCAATGTTTGGGGTTTTTTTTTCTGTTTTGTTTTGCTGGTTACGTGTCAAGTTCCGAGTTGAACATTGGCTGAGTGACTCACCGCCAACCCCAACCCCCCGCACTAAGTCACTCGGGTCGGGCACAGATACACATGTCGACAGTGATTGCACAAAGCCCGCGGCATTCCGAAAATCTCGCGCATTTAATTCATGCACTCTGCTCTTTTGTGTCAGGCGTGGTCACCTTCAAAACTTTCTGCATGTCAATTTCTGTTCAATACTTTCTGGTACAAAACATCTGGATTTACCAGTGAGGGTGAGCTCTGATTTGTTTGGAGGTCAAAAGCTTTTCGGAACAGTTTCTGATGAGCTGACACGGGAAGACGTTTTTTGGCCACTTTTCAAAGACAACAGGTTGTTGATGCGAGCAAGGGCCCAGTTTACACCCATACAAAACGTGAGTTTGCCCATGCATTGACAGTCAGCGTCAAAAATCTCTCATCTGCAATCGTCGAAATTCATCGACAAATTCAGCAAGCCCATTGAACCCTGCAGGACTAACAAACTGAAATCTGCCAGAAAAGAGGCTGCTCTGTTCTTTTTTACGCACCTGGGCGGAATTTCCGTGCAGTCAAGGCGTGTGAGCACGTGCCTCGGTCGTCCCACGTTCACATAGCAGAGCAACGAGTTGACGGCAGGGCTCGTGCAGATGGCATCAGCAGTCGCACGGAACCGGTGCACCACAACGCTCAGTTTGTTCGCGTCATGAAATACAATCTCCCGAGACTCGCTGAAATTCAATGAAAACGAAATGTTGCACAGGTGGATCCGTGTACACCGCACTGCAGAACTGCCCGAAATACGGAGGTCAGATCAATGGCAATCTCACCCTGGACAGTCCACCTCGCAAAGACAGTTACCACAACTCCAAGCCCCCCCCCCCTCCCCTCCCCGCGTTGGGTGCACCCGTTTATTTTCGCTCACAACACGCGAAACGAAACAGAATCGCTTCCTACTTGTGTGAAAATTGTGTTCATCGTTAAATTGTTTCCAGCAGTCATCGACACTGACACTGGCACAAGAGCAACTGCAGTAGACTCACGGGGTGGAGAGGGCGAGGCAGTACATGCCGGCGAGCTTCACCTCCGTCAGCCAGGTGGCGCGGTGCTTCAGCTGGGCTGTGTCCAGTATATTGCACTGCAGCGCGTTGTACCTGCCGAACCAGGACACAATCAACACCAGTCCAGATTCGGGCAAACCACATCTCACAGTCGATCGCTGAGTTTGTCGTGCGCTCTTGGCAAAGGCCGTCAATTGAACTCCAATCCATTGAGGTCCAGTCCATGCGCGTACAGGTCACACACGACACACTGCCCAGCATTCTACAATCATCAGAAACAAAGTTCTCCAGTACCTCGTGAGTTGCCACCACTGGAACATTTTGCCGCAGGCCACGACCGAGCCGTCATGGAGCGCGCACACATCGCTCAGCTCCGTGTAGCTCGTCTTCACCGTCCGCAGAACTGGAAAACACGAAACACGTGCTCACGTGCTCACCAGCCGCACGGACGACAGCCCGACGCAGCGATGAGACCGAGGCAGTCAAGGTCGGCACCCTATTGAAGTCTCTGCAATGTTATACCACAACTCGCGTTCACTGACGTCGAGGAGCGTTTCTTTTCGCAATCCGCATGCTGGACAAGATCCAACAAAACACTCTGCAAACGAACGGTTGTTGACAACCCGGTGTTGAGAAGAAAGCTTGCCGGTGCCAAAAAATCTACCAGCCACGACACCAGCAAATCCACATTGCAACTGTCTGACATGGACAATCAGCCACTTTGAGCCTCATTTCGAACAAAATGCCCATGTGGAGCATTTGGGCTCTTTTGCTGTCGAACGGTCGAATTTCGAACACAATGCAAAGACCAAAAAGTTTCTAAGTCTCCATCACACTTCGTCAGGATCTTCTTTTAAACTTCCACACGAATAACACCAGCTGTCCACTTATTGTGGGTTTCCATTTCTCGTCTGTTTTGTGTATCTTCTGCAAACCAGAAGCGCGACAGAAGTCTGACGAGAGAAGAATCGTGACATGCAAGACTCATTTCACTGGACGGACAGAACCATCCTTGTTTTTTCTGAGGTCTCCACTTTCTACGATCTAGGTACTGCAAGTCAACATCTGTTGACTTCACCACAACACTGCAACAAGAGTACCAATTGCATGCGTGAAAACAAAACACGATCGAGGCACAATCCTCCTGAAAATCAGAATGAACTGCCTTGGTAGCCACAGTTCTTTTCCCTTTTCACCGTGTTTTCCCGGAGATTGGTTCAAAACTACGTAACATCAAACTATGTCATGCACAGATGTGTATCTGTGCTGTTGCAGCCGTCGGTAGGGGCAGTCGGTGGGTAATGCGTGCATTCCTTTTTTCACCGATGCCAAATGAGGTTTCAACGCAAAATTCGTTCGCATGCAGATACCGATGCAAACCTACCTCACGTTTGTTTTGACTGGAAAAAAATTGGATTGATATGGTGATAATCTGAACATGGACCAGTACCATTCGTCTCATTGTTGGTGATTGGTGACCTTTCACCGATGGTCACAAGCGACACAGTGCGAACACAGCCAGACTCTTGACAATCCCGAGAACTGTGAACTACAGTGAGGACTCACCCTCCGTGGAGAAGAGACGCTCGTGGGCGGTGGAGTCGCTCCCTTCGCTGGAGCGACGCAGCCGCTTCGGGCGCAGCGCTCCCGCGTCGTCCCCGTCCGTGCTGCCTGCAACGCAACCGAAAATACGTGCACCACCAGTTCATTCTGTCTGGCATCCATTCCGTTCGCTACCACGCTCCACACTTTGGAACATTGAAACAACCGAATTGTGACAATTGTGTCCACACACTAACAGTCCGCACGTCCCTCAGCACACCTGCGTTGGTCATCGGCAAAACACTTGTGTGATGGAAATCGAAGCGTTCCCTTCAGTTGTACCCACATACAAACCACTGAACCGAGTTCCTACTTTGAGACCAAAAAGATGTTGGACATGCAAAAGACGCCACTTGGCGTTGCTCTTGAAAGGCCACAGGAAAAATAAGCGGGGACATTATGTTGACGTCCGACAAGGCTTCTCGTCCAAATCTAGGGAACCAACTCATTTGTGGGAGAAACAGGCCAAACTCTTTTGCATTGTTTGCGAACAACACCCTTTCCCCACCACAGGCTGGTAAACAGGCTACCGCACTACACTACAGAGAAACAGCGCAGAAACTGGTCAGCACTTTGTACACGTACGTGTACCCTGAAGTTTGCTTTCAAAATAGACAAAGAAAAGCAAGAGAATGTTTCTTTATGTGAGCTGTCTTGTGTTTTGTATCCAAAAATGCAAAGGAACTAAACCCTCCCGAAAGTTCGGGTTCGAACCATGGAAACGTTTCTTTGTTGAGCCGGTAGACAGTTTCAAATGTTTGTGTCGTTCACAAGTGTTTGGTCAGTCGTCTCTTCCACATCTATGTGGTTCATCACAAGAAAAGGGACACAGAAGCAAAAGCGATTCACTCGGAAGAGATAGCGTTTGGATGATTGTGACTCACGGCTGAAACGTGGAACATGACCTGAAGTAAGAAACAATCAGAATGTTTCCCGATGTTGCTTTTCCAGGCTGTGTTATTTATTTTTTGGTCTCGGTCAACAGGCCCTCCAAGAGGTCGTTCGATTACACATGATACAGCACAGAGACACTGACCCAGCTGTGGAATGACGGGCTGTCAAAAACAAGGCGTCGACGCAAATGTGGAAAACACTTTTAGAAAACCGAATTCTTTCTCAACCAGCAATTGAAACACCTACCACCGGGACTGGCGTCTCTCTTCTTGCTGACGCTGCCGAGAAAAGCTTCCTCCTCTTCGCGGGTCAGGTTTCTGTTGCCTTTCCCGCGGATCACGACTCCTGACGGGGCGTCTCCTGTAAACAACCAACCAATCTCACTCCAAGGTTTCCTCTTCTGCACCCGGATAACATGTCATGATTTCTTGTTTCATCAATTCAACTCAGACATTTCGGACAAACACTGAATTTTTACCCCGTTGCAGATTCAAACTAGACTTCCACGCAAATCGATCGCGCTCTTGCAGCTTGGAACCTCGTTTCGTTTGTCACATCACATGCTCGTGTCCTTCCTCCGCGGAAACCCACCGACAGTGCAAAACTCGTCCACACCCACCTGCGTCCTGGGTTTCCGTGTCACTCAAGCTGGGACTGGCGACCCTTTCGCCGGACTCGCTGCGGGGCAGCTCGCGCTCCTGCGACGTGTCCAGGTCGTGCGTCATCGTGAAGTTGCTGATGAGGAACGTTGTGTGTTTCTTGTGGACGACCATCAGAGAAGAAGTGGAGTCACTCCAGCGAATCTTCCATGGTTGACCCATGCCCTGGTCACCCTCTTGAAGGATCACTCCTGCAATGCATTTTGAAAATTACACGAAATAAGACGGAAAGACAAGTTTTGTGTTTGGATATCTCTGTCCCAAGCACCCGAATTTTTAAATTGGTTTTGCTTTTCCCGCAACATTTTTTTGTACCTAAATACTGTCCGTTATCCGTGGAGAACATCAGGATGGACTTGTTGCTGTAGTCGCAGACAAACAGGTGTCCCAGTCCGTCCGATGTGACGCCCCAGACTGACATCTCTTCCTCCATGTCGCTTTGTCTTCCCGAGACGCTCCACTCAACCTGAAACACACCGACTCGGTTTTTGAGACCGTTCACTCTCCAATAGACAAACGCAGGTTGCTTTCACGTGGGGACAAACTGTCAGATTGACGCCGGAATGGATGTGACGAATGACACACCTTGTCGGTGGTGCGATTGATGGCGAATAGTCCTTTGTATCCGTGCAGCGTGACCAGCGTGTGCCCATCTCCGAACTGCTCGCAGCACATGTCCGCTACGCCTCCGTGCTGGCGGGTGAGAAAAGATTGAGACATCTTTCTTTCTCTCTGCCTTCGCACAGTTGCCAGTCTGCAAATGCCTGCCATTACAGGAAGACGTTCATGGTGCTGTGTCCGCACACACCACGACAGAAATTTGGTGGATTGTGCCACGTTCCTCGAACACATTTTCCCGTCGGTGAAGAGAACACCCAACCCGTGCACAATGGAATTGTCGGATCACAATACCAGATGCCTGACCGAGCTCAAGTTGCCTCACCCACCTCCACAACAGTGTGGGTCAAGTTGACGCCATCTAGTGGTTTCGGGGCGTCTCCGCTGCAGTCGAGCCAGCGCACGGTGCGAGGCGCTTCGCACGTGTTCTCGTACACCAGTGTTGAGGGATCGGCGGCGGCGAGGCGGCCCGGCCGGTCCGGGTCCACGCTGCAGCGACACAACTCCTCCCGCAGGTCCCGCAGCTCGTAGAACACGATCACCCGCTCGCGCCTGTCATCACAACACAAGTTGACGATTCTGCGACAAGACTCTCATTTGTTGTATTCTCGAACAAGTGTGTTCTGATACGAAGGAATGTTGATGGGTTTACCTCAAACGCAAACAACCAGATAGACTGCGAACATCGCTTGCAGCAGATTGAAACGTACGCGAAGGACACGGCGAGGCAGTCGATGCCGTTGAGCGCCACCTCCGCGATGCCGTCGGGGCAGCCGTCAAGTTGGCAGCGCAACTCGCGATTCGTGCTCAGACTGTACTTTATCACCTGCGTCCAAACAAGATCTCAAGGTGCTTTCATTTGCAGAGCAAAAAGGGAAAATGTTGACGAAACTGTCGTCAGGTTTGGGCTGCATGAAACGAGTTTTCACTGTGATGAAGGGTTGCATCTCCTGTCCTTGTCAGAAAACACTGCAGTGAGATTCTGTCACAGGTTCGTTTCCTACCTTCCAGGTGCGCTTGTCCTTGACACGTTCTTGTGCGACGAACAGAATGACGTCTTCGGCGAGACGAGTCACGTACGAGATGTGGTTGTAGCGCGTGTTGATCGAGTGCGTCACTGTGAAGAACAAACAAGGCTGAAGAGGCAGCAGTGACGATGGCACAAGATGCAACGCTAAATTTGGGAAAGAAAGTAGCGTAATTTTCAATATCGGTTGTCACAAATCCTGGAAAGGAAGTGGGATTTAGCTTCCCGGAACCAGCACATTGGAAGTGAAGACCCTCTCAGACTTGCTCACGTGACTGCATGACGACACTGTGCCGTACCTTCACAGTGGAAGTCGCCCGCGTCCTCGCCGGTTAGATCCACGTTGATGGGCTCGAGCGGCGGCCCCTCCAACATCATGAGGCCCCCGTCTTCGTCTGGCGGCTCCTGTTTTCAAACAATCAGACTGCAATACGTTTTCCTTGAGCGGCAATCCGTTGACAATTTCCGACCTCATTTCCGGACAAAACCAGGTGACTGAAATCCTACGGTTTTATAGTGCGCGAGCTAACCCCAAGTGAGATGAGACCTGTTGGTAGCTGTCAGCTAACTGGGAGGGGGAGGGCAGGAGAGGGACATGGCAGTCCCAGGTAGGACATGGCCTCAAACTATCATCTGACCCCATCCCCCGTGCACAAACAGACACACAATCGTAACTGGACAAAGCCCGCGCATCGCTGGCAAGTGTGGGCTTGAAAAGGGACGACCCTGAGGTACAAAAGGAGTAGAAAGAAAGTGGAGATGCACCTGAGCGAGACAAATTCGAATTGTTTTCATTGGCCCCTTTCCCTTGAATTATCCCTTTTCACGAATTGACTGCGCTTTCTCCCAAGTGAGGGATTAATTTTACAGCATGCAGAATCTTTGAATTTATCGCACGAACGATTTGGCCTGAATTGGCCAAGTTGGGGAGAAAATCTCGGTACACATTCAAACTGAAGACATCAGTTCCGTACCTGGTGCACTGATACAAACGTCACGAAAGACTCACAGCGCCAGAAGAAGGAAATGAACCCAAAAGAGCAATATTCTTTTCATCTGGTGACTTGGTTGAAAGCAAAGATAAAGCCACGCACTCTTGTCATTTCGTCCAAGACAACGTACAAGAGCCTCCAAACAAAACTGTATCTGTGGCTCACAATGTGTTTGAGCGCTCACCAATTTCACCCTTGGTTTGACGCTGGGTCCCTCTGGTGGGATGTGGATGCGGCTGACAATGTACTTCTGGTCGTTTAGGTGTCCAACAACCAATGAGGAGAGATCTTCGTTCCAGCGCAATATCAACGGCTGACCAATAGCCTTCCTGCAGTGTGGAGACATGTCCGCATGCTAGAACACTGATCACTCAAGCAGGCTTCACAATTGGTCAGCGATAAATTCATCCAGCAGACATTGCGCGCAACGGAACAGTGCGGGGCCCACCTGTCATTGAGGAGGTCACCCAGGTACGTCCCGTCGCGCGCGCGAAACACCTGGATGCAGGAGTTTTTGCTGTCGCTGACATACAGGTTTCCGCGCTCGTCGGCAGTCACCGCCTGCGGACTGATGTCGCTGTCCGTGCCGGGAAGAGTCCGGTCCAGCACCCGCCAGGCCTCGCAATCCGAGTCGACACTGTCACGTGCAACAAAGCAAGGCGGAAATGGAAATACGTTCGAGAAACCTGCACATAAGTCAACAATGGAAAAATTTGGGCTTTAATCAGCAGAATTGTTTGCGGTTTTCTTGTGCACATGACAAACTGAACTCCAGATCTCACCTGTAGGCGACCATGCCCCTGTAACCGAGCGCGCTGATCATCAGGGGCCCGCCACCTCTTCTCGTGCGCTTCGAGGCGGCCGCTGCGCCCCGTCCCTCGGACTCCGCGGCTTCCGGGTCCTCTTCCGCCGACCCTGACGCGTCCTCCTCGGAGATCCCGTCCATCTGTGCGGGGTTCACGTAACACAGGTCCTGCACGAATGGCTGCGGGATGTGCAGGACTTGGTCTGCGGGATGTGCGGTCGGAGGGAGGGTTGTACAGTCCAACCAGTAAACCTGAAATGCACGGAATAATTTGTGCAAATCCGGCGAATGAACAAGAATGCTACGCATAAAAAGCGTGTGGTCCATACAAACGTTCGCAGTTCATAAACACCTTCAAGTT
>JAAUXT010042794.1_pt1 | contig 16936 bp, 16 predicted proteins | sample 7278171 | NCBI WGS metagenome assembly JAAUXT01 (sample SAMN14350112, study PRJNA611818) | marine sediment metagenome | isolation source: surface marine sediment (1.8m) | place: French Polynesia: Moorea | collected 2018-08 | reverse complement strand
TGTAGCCCTCGGTAATCACCAGGTCAACATCTTTAAAATAACCCAGCAGGCTGTCCATGTCGCCGGCATGATCATCTCTGACCATGGCAATTTTTCCTTGCGAATGAAAAATAACGGTATCGGCACCAGCTGCTTTGTGGCGGGAGCTGTCTTTGCCCGAACGATCAATGTCCGGATTATGATGCGAGTGTTTTATAGTGCCGATCGTATAGCCGCGACGCTTGAATTCGGGGATCAATTTTTCGATGAGGGTGGTTTTGCCGGATTGCGAGCGGCCTACGATGGATATAACAGGTGGCATTGGTCTTACCTATTTACTGAATTTTGCATGAAAATTAATGAGAAGTTATAACCGTTTTGATTTTACAACAAGTTCATCAATTTAGCCAAGTCAGCCAAATTGCCAATCACATAAAGTGGATGAATATCATTTTATCTCATTAATTTTCACCCTTGGAACAACGCGGCAAGCCAGAGGCTTCCATCGGTCCGCCTCAGGCGGATTATTAATGACGAGGCATAGTTCACTATAGCCTCGCCCTTAAATGCCTTGCATATGAAAGCCTCCGACTCGTGCAAAATTCAGGCATTAGATTGAAAATTATTTTTTTACCACAAAGTCACAAAGGTCACAAAGAAAGCAACTATTTAATTTGCTTAAAACTTTTTTGCCTTTGTGCTCTTTGTGTCTTTGTGGTGAGCAGCGACACAACAATAGACCATCTTTTGCCTCATGAAAATTAATGACTTTTTTTCACCACGAAGGACACGAAGGGCACAAAGAAACATATTTTTTTATATTTCTTTACTTTTTGATCTTCTTCGTGATCTTCGTGTTCTTTGTGGTTAGTAATAAAATAAAATTAAACCTGAAATATGATAACCCTGACAATCGAGAATGATCGACGGCGGGACAAAATTAAGGTGCAATAAAAGGAATGTCAAGCCATTTGAGCGGTTTGGTCAATTGCTATTGGCTAAAAACGAGCGCATGGATAAAAAGGGTTGATATATCATTTCGAAGGTTTACTATAGTAAACCTTCAAGGTTCAATGGTTCTGCGTTCTGGGTTCCGGGTTGAAAAACTTACGCACTAAAAAAATGGACTTGTATTTGATTACGGGCTCAATCTGTTGACGCATTCCGATTTTGATTTAACCTTTGAACCGATGAGTCTTGGACCGATGAACCTCTGAACCCTGAACCTATGAACCTTTGAACCTTGAACCCTGAACCTATGAACCCCATACTGGAAGTAAAAAACCTGGTCAAACACTACGGGAAGGTGGTTGCCGTTGACGGCGTCAGTTTCGCCCTTGAGCAGGGTGTCTGTTTTGGCCTGCTGGGCCCCAACGGCGCCGGCAAGACCACCACTATCGAAGTCATCGAAGATGTGATCTCAGCCACATCCGGAGAAATATATTACAAAGGCAATCCCCGCGCCCCATCGTTCAGAGAAGAGGTCGGCATTCAATTTCAAAGCACCGCTCTGTTAAATTTTCTGACCGTTCGCGAAACCCTGCAAACCTTTAAAAGCTTTTTCACGCAAACCGCTTCAATCCAGAAACTTGTCGAGCTGTGCCGCCTGGCTGAATTCTTGGACCAATACAATGATAAAATATCCGGCGGCCAGCGTCAGCGCTTTCTGCTGGCGCTGGCATTGATCAACCAGCCGGAACTGCTCTTTTTGGATGAGCCTTCGACCGGGCTCGACCCTCAGGCCCGCCGCAATTTATGGGACTTGATCCAGAACATTAAAGCGGAGGGCAAGACCATCATTTTGACCACCCATTATATGGAGGAGGCACAATTTCTTTGTGATGAGGTTGCCATAATGGATTACGGCAAGATTATCAGCCAGGGAACCCCCGATGCACTCATCCGGCAACACAGCCGGGGTACAACCGTGGTCATGCCCCGGGAACGGTTCGCCCCGAAAAAGGACGGCTTTCCATTGCCCGTGCGCACCGTTAAGGAGAATGTTGAGATTAAAACCGACGATGTGAACCAATGTCTGGAGCAACTGATCGCCTATGGTGTCGATTTATCGGATATGACCGTTCGCTCGCCCAATCTGGAGACGGTGTTTTTAAATTTAACCGGACGTCAGCTAAGAGATTAAATATGCGCTTTAAACGATTTTGGGCCATTTTAAAGGCCAGAAATCTTGAGTTTTTCCGCGACAAGTCGGCATTCGGCTGGAACTTTATATTTCCATTTTTACTGGTGGCCGGCTTTGGCATCATTTTTGGCGGCAAAACCTATACCGAATACAAAATCGGCGTATTTCCAGCCGACTCAGAGCAGGTCTCTGTAGCAGCGCTTGACATCCCGCAGCGCTTCAAGGAAATGAACCATCTTAAATTTATCGGGTTTGCCGATGCCGCTGCAGGTTTAAAAAAACTCAAGCATCACCGCATCGATTTCTTGTTAAAAAGCGGCCCGGGCCCCCATCAATATTGGGTCAGCGATTCATCACCCAAAGGGTATGTGGTCGAACAAATGTTTAAAGCCAGCCTGATCCCGCCCGAAGACCAACCCAACGCTGAAAAAAAGGCCATACAGGGCAGCGCCATCCGATATATCGATTGGCTGTTTCCCGGCATTTTAGCCATGAACATGATGTTCAGTGCCCTCTGGGGGGTGGGTTATGTGGTGGTGCGCTATCGCAAAAACGGAGTGTTAAAGCGCTTAAAAGTCACCCCGCTGACCGCTTTTGAGTATATCACCGCCCAAGCCATATCCCGCATATTTTTGCTGATGTTTACCCTGGTGGTCGTCTGGACGGGCTGTGATCTTATTTTTTCATTTGACGTGCAGGGCACCTACCTGGATTTGTTCCTGGTTTTTTTTCTGGGCAGCTTGAGCCTGACTTCCCTGGGGCTGGTGCTGGCCTCCCGGGGGACCAGCGAGGAATTCACCACCGGCATCTTAAACTTTATCTCCTGGCCGATGATGTTTTTGTCCGAGGTCTGGTTCTCACTGGAAGGGGCTCCGCAGTGGGTCAAAACCTTCGCCAAAATTTTCCCGCTGACCCACATGCTCACTGCTGCCCGTAAAATCATGCATGAAGGCGCCGGCCTCCTTCAGATCGGTCCCGAAGTGGCGGTCCTTTCTATGATGACGCTGGGCTGTTTGGTGTTGGGGGCCGTCCTATTCTCATGGAACCGTTAGAAACCGTTTTAAAACGCATCTAACGCCCAAGGGCATTGTTGCAAACCGATTCAAAATGCTCGAATACTGTCGTGTATGCTCCACTTTTGAATCGGTTTGCGTCGCGCCCTTGGACGTGATCTACGATTTAAAACGGCTTCTAAATTTAAATAAAACCTCTTAAATGAAGTCGACCCCAATTAAAAAGGGAATACCTCTATCTTAACCGGCTCAACAGACTAACTGAAGACCGAAATTTATTTTCGGTCTTCTGATTTTTGTTTTTTGGGGCGGGATCGGGCCAGGGCGCGTTTCGTCTGGATTTTCCTTCTGCGGGGGATGAATTCGTCGACAAAATGGGTAGAGTGGATAACCGAGATTATCTTGACAGCCACAAAAATAGCAGCAAGACCTGCCAGATAGAGGGTACGGTTTTCAGTTTTGGTAACCAGATCCTGTTGAATCAGGTAGAAGTATCCCAGTAAAAAAACCTCCACGATGGCATTCAACAATCCGATAAAATAATGCCGGGTGTAAAAATAGCCGCCGCCCGGGAACAAAACAGCAAAGATATAGGCCGCGATTTTATTTTTAAATTTCAGCTGGCAGGCACCGCATGCGTATTTTCCGGGTTCAAGCAGGTGAGTGCATTGCGGGCAGATGTGGGAGCGCCGTCCCAGCTTGCTCTGGGTCCCGGAAAGCGGCATGCGTTTCATCAGTGCCCTAATTTTTCTTCTTTCAGCCAACCCGATAGCCTTAAACTTTTCCGTCTGGCCGTTTTTTGCATATTCAACGACCAGTGTCCCCCCTTTGAGCACAATGGATTGGCAATCGACATAAAGAATCTGAGATATGGACTGCTTGAACTTGTAAATTGGCGTGGTGGGCACATGAAAAATCCGAAAGTTGGTAAATACAAACAAAGAGCGCTTCAGATAGCTAAATAAAAAGCCGGAGGCATATTGGGGCAGGGAATTTAGAGGCGAATACCCGGTTGAAATTAAAAGAATCTTTTCTCCCGTTTTTAAAAATGGTTTGAGAAAAGACAATTTGATAATCAGCTTGCGCTGTCGACTTTCAACACGCTTTTTATAGATTTCTTTGTGGTTGGAAAACAATGTTTGGCGGTCAACGGGCAAACCGAAAATTTGCGGACCCATCATGCCAACCGGTTCAAAAGCTTCTTCTGCCATTTACACTTAGGTTCCCTTCTGTGTTGCAGCGTACTTAATTGGAGGGTGGGGAGCTTTCGTTATGGGTCGCTGCATGAATAAGCAATCCGCATACGGCGGATCTATAGTCATGCATCAGCGAAAGAAAACAGATATGGGTTATAAAACAATGCGTTACATAGAAATTATGCATTGAGCGGAAAAACTCTTTGACCCCTCACATAGTTATAATATCACAATGAAATAAATGGTCAAATAGTGCCAGTGATAATGCCCGAATCATTGGGGGTTTGAACCGGCAGGCGCTGAATTTCCTTCACACCGGCAGACGCCAGCATGTCTCGAAGCTGCTGTTCGGAATAAGCCCGCCCCGCATCCGTCCGCAACAGCATATTAAGGGAAAAAAGGGCCGGAAAAAGGGGGCTGTCCATGGTGCTGTTGAGGATAAATTCATGGATGATAATCATCCCGCCGGGCTTTAATGAGTCAACCGCTTTTTGAATAATCAGGCGGCAACCATCCGGGCTTTCGGAATGCAAAATGTGGGAAAGCCAGGCCGCATCATAGCGGCCTTTAATGTCATCTTTGAGATAATTTCCATCCTGAAAATCAATGCGCTCAGATAAATCAAAGCGTTTGATTGTTTTTTCGGCAAATGGCCGCGTGGTGGGTAGATCAAAAACCGTGGCCTTTAAAGCGGGATTTTGCTGGCAAAAGTGAATTGCATAGGTGCCGGGGCCGCCACCCAGATCAAGTAGGTGTCGGCGAGATGAAATATCAATTTTGGGAACGAGCATCGGCGCCGTATTCATGGCCGTATTGAACATGCCCATTAAAAAACTTTCCCGCCATTCTTCATCGTTGAACGATGACCGTTGCGCAACCGATTCTCCAGACTTCACAGACCGATCCAGCTGTACCCAGGATTCCACCAGATGGTGGTGATGCATGATCATATGGCCGATATATTGCGGGGATTGTTTGGATAGAAATGTTTTGCTTGAAGAGGTGTTACGATACTGGTCATCGGTTTTGACCAGCAATTCCATGGCCACCAGCGCATTCAACAGGCGTTGGACGGCGTCAGGTGATGCCTTTAGCTGGGTCGCCAGTGCATCACCGGACAACGGCTCATCGCCCAGACAGCTGAACACGTCAAGTTTGACGGCTGCATGCAGCGTGCCCGTTTTCCAGAAATATCCGGAAAGTTCGAGCAATTCACCGGGGTGCCATTGTCGGTCTGCCATGGTCGCTATTTTTTACTGAGATTTTGTCTTTGGGGGTCCTTCCCCTTTTGCCATGCGGGCTTCTTTTTCTTCATCCGGCAGCATTTCCCAGGCCAGCCGCTCGGGTGTCATCGTCCAAAATGGCGTGCCATCTTTGGTCAGGCGGACTTTGATGATATCGATGTTGGGATCTTTTTTTATTTTTGAGGCCATAAAAACATCTTTGCCGTCAATTTCCGCCCATACACCTTTGATTTTGATGCGTTCGTTTTTCTTCAATTTAATATCGCCGGGTTTACGATACCAGGTCGGACAAAGATGAACCTCAATCACCTCGGCCCCTTCGAGAACCTCAACAACGGTGGCCGGTGACATCCCCGGCATGGGGACAACTTCTTTAGCGCGTATGTACCAGGCCCTGATTTTTTCATATTCGCGAACATCATAGTGATTGTTGTATTCGCTGCCAACCTCCCAGCCTTTCATCAGTTTGGGATCCACATCCCCGGCGTGAACCATTGTGACGGAAGCGATGAGAACAAAAATTGAGACAATTAGTGGGTAGATAGGGTGTTTGATCATTCTTTCCTCCTTGTCGCTATCCCGAGATACGGTATGACACCTATTTTTTATTAAACTATTATATCCATCCAAACAGGTTTTGCAAGACTGGTGTGGGGCCGAAATGGTACCGTGTCTCTGATTGAACGGGCTTTCCTATTACCAGGGAATCTGCTCGCGTTCCCGATAAAAGCCGCCCGTAGGACCGCCGTCCGGCAAGGTGGCCAGCCACAGCGGCGTATCGGCGCCCTGTTCGGTGGTCAAAGGTGCCTGCTCACCCCCCATATCCGTCTTTACCCAACCCGGACAAACCGAGTTTACCAGAATGTTTTTATTGCGGGTCTTTTTAGCAACCAACGTCGTAATGGCGTTTAGCGCCGCTTTGGAAAGACGATATGCCGGCGTTTCAACCTCGGCATATCCTGAATCCGGATCGGTCATTTCCGTCATGGAACCCAGCGTGCTGGTTATATTGACAATGCGACCGTAGCCGCCGGCTTTCATCAACGGGATGCACGCCTGGCACAGCATCAAGGGCCCCAGAACATTGGTATGCAATGTTTTGAGAATGACGTCCTGGCTTACATTGAGCACATCTGCATCACCGTCAATCAGAATACCGGCATTGTTGACCAGGATATCCAGCCGGTTGAACTGATCCTGGATGTGCGTCATTGCAGTTCGGACGCTTTTCGCATCCGTCACATCCAGGAGCTCAAAATAGGCATCCAGCCCTTGTCCCTGAAGCCCTGCACAGGCAGTCGCACCTTTGCCTGGATCCCGCACACCCAGCACCACTGTGATGTCACGTTCGGCAAGCCCCTTTGCAATGGTGTATCCAATCCCCCGATTGGCACCGGTCACCAGGGCAACGCGTTTGTCATGCTTTGTCATGCTCAATTCCTTTAATTTTTAGTTGGATTACCGTATTTTTAGACGCTTCTGTGCTGAAATGGGTCTACAATTCTTTCTTGGGTTCGGGGTTCTGGGTTCAGAGGTTCAGGGTTAAAAAGAGAAAAAAGAAAAGAAAGGGGCTTGCATTTTGAAACCTCTAAACCCTGAACCGGGAACCTTTGAACCTGGAACCGGGCAATTAAAACCCGAGCCTATCTTGGAATCATCCCTTGTACACTAAGAAGACGCAGAATACAAAAGCTCCCCTTCACCATACACCGCCACCGGATAGCAGGTCAGGTCAAAAGGGTCGCCATTCCAGCATACAAACGATGCCCATTTGCCTTTTTCCAAAGAGCCGAGGATATGGTCGATCCCGATGAGTCGGGCGTTGCGGCGCGAGATGAGCTCGATGGCCTGCTGTCGGCTTAAACCGGCGCGGATAAACCAGCGTGTTTGCAACAATAACTGCCGCGCCAGGGTAACCGGATGATCGGTCATGAGACCAAATTCCACCTCGGATGCCAGCAGATGGCGCACATTGCGCCAATCCTCGTGTTTGAGTTCAACTTTGTATGCAAAAGAATCAATGGGCCCGTAAACTACCGGTATTTTGCGTCTTTTCAATTCCTTGAAAATAGCCGCTTGATAGACATTGCCGGCGTGGTCGACCGTCACATTAATTTTAAATTCATCCACCAGCCGCAAAAGTGCCGCAATATCATCTATTTTATGAACATGCGCCCTGAGACGTATTTTGCGTCCCAGTAAATCTCTTAGTACCCTGTCTTCGGCTGAAAAAACAATTTCCTGTTTTTTGCTGCCCCGGGCTTTGTTGTATTGCCGTATTTTTTGCCGCACCTCATCCAAACGACCGCGCAGCATGGCAACAGCGCCCATGCGTGTTGTCGGGCGTTTGCCCTTCCAGTCCTTGGTTTTCATCGGATTAAATCCAAAAGCCGATTTTAAGCCGGCCCGGGTGATCAAGGCCTCTGTGCTGGAAGCAGCATAATTGCGAATGACGGCCGAAAGGCCGCCGATAATATTACCGCTGCCGGGCAGCACACACGAATACAAAACGCCCATTTGGACCGCATCTTTAAGGGCCTTGTCATCCATTTGAATGGAATCCAGCGCATCCGTCAATGTCAGAATCGACTCCGAATGCTCATTGGCCTCTCCTTCGGTACTGGGCTCTCCAGCCCGTTCCATTCCGATGTGGCTGTGCGGATCGACAAAGGCGGGGGTGAGCACCTCGTATTTACCTAAAGAGCGACCGCTTTTTGTTTTTGAAATAGCGCTGATTTTTTTGCCGTTAAATAAAAGGTGCGCATCAGAGACGATTTTTTTGCCGGTATAAATTTTTTTGGCGAAGATAAAGTTCATGGCGCTTCCTTTCAGCTGGGTTAAAATTTCAACATTCGTTTTTCGCGAAAGAGAATCGGTTTATAGCCAAACAGGCCGCCCAGATGATGCAAAAAGGCATGTTGTCCGTTCTGCTCCCAGAGGTCACCAATGGCCGCATCTATTTTTTTGTATTGCTGCTCATTTTCCTGAACTGACAGCGGGCTGTAAGATTTTGGCATTTCTGCCGATGCCTCGCTGATCAGGTTCAGCCACATCTGGCTAACCCCCATAATATAGTAGGGCCAGCTCCTTTGGATGGCTGCGGGCCAGCTGGCGTCGCTGGTATCTTCAATTCGGGGCCGGATGATCTGATTCGGATCATCATAGCGCTCCTGGATAACAACATCTGTAATGATCATCTCTGCCAGCAATTCATTTGCACGTATCGTCGTAAACACCTGATAGGCCGTTTCGGCAGATGCATAAAAAATGAAGCTAAACTGATGACCGGTCTCATCACGGACGGCGCGACGATGAAATCGCCAAAGATCAATGTCGTCTTTGTATTCGCCTAAAACCGGCGCGATGATTTTGTCTGCGATCAACAAATCCCAGTACCATTCAACCGGTTGTTCTTCCGGCCATTGCAAGCGGAAGCTGGCGTACCACCAGCCGGCGGATGAAGCAATTGCAGCCGGTGGCGGTGCAATCGTTGCGCTTTCCTGCACCGTTCCCCGTGTAGCGCAGCCTGTCCACATCAGTGCCAAAAAAGCAATTGCCATTGCCGCCAATAAACCACTGATTTTACAAGACACAATCACCTTCCTTTCGATGAAGCTCAGGTAAGGGCTCAGGGTATCAGACGCATCCGTTTGCCGTGGAAATCAGCGGCAAGCGCACAATTGTCTTCCAAAAGCTCGCAGAGCCTGGCTTTAATGGCGCTATTGTCCTGAGCCGGATAGGCTTTCAGAATTTCAGCAAAATCCGGTATCCGATACAAAAAATGACCAATGGCTTCTGAGCTCGGGCGCCTTAAGTTGACGCCGTATTTCAAGCGTGCCAGTAAAAACCCATTGATTTCCTGTTCAAACTGGCCCTGCATCGGCAGCGCCAGATAAGGCTTGCGCAGATAAAAGGATTCGGTCATGAGCGTAAAACCGGCGGTCGCCATAACGGCTTTACAGGTGGCCAGATCATGGAGAAAGCCGGATTTGCTGAACGGCTTAAATGCCAGATGCCCATCCGTGCCCTCTTTACCGGCCCCGTAAACCAAAAAGGATTCACGCGTGAAAGATTTGAGTCTTTTTAAAAACGATTCAAACCCGCTGGTCAAATACACCAGTATATGGCCCCTGCATGAGGGTTGAAGGGATAATACGGCTTGCCGCAGAATCGGCGGAAAAAAATAAGTGCGGTTATTCAAAGGCTCACCCGTGTAAAAAGTGGTTACCAGTGATACATCCGGCCGCGGCACCATCGCCCGGATGATGGTTTTCGTCATTTTGCGATCGGCTTGTAAACGGGCCGGGCAGGGATAGGACATGTAGCGCAGGCGATGCTGGTTATCGATGGTGATCAGCGGCAGGTCATAATGGTTGGCCAGATAAGCGGTCATGGGCTCAAAATCGGTTATGACACAATCAGGCTGGAATTTTTTGAAAACATCTTTTCGCAGGGATTGAAGCTTTTTGTGCCCTTCGGGCAAACGCTTTAAATTATCGGTAAAGGTTTTGACTTTTGAAACGCGGTTATCAAGGCTGGCAATATGGAGCCCTTCAGTCTCAAATACATCGAAATCATCTTTGAGGTTGGCATAGCCACGGTCATAGCTGACCACTTTTACCGTATGCCCCAGCGCCTGAAGATGGGTGAGCATTTCGCGGGATCGGGACGAGTGACCGGATCCCTCGCCGGATACACCGTAAACGATCTTTGCCATTTTTCTCTCCGCTGCCAGGTATGTCCATTGTTAACATCAGAACGCCTTCGCTGCCGTGCACCTAAAATCGCACCCCGCGCCGGGCTTACCGGTGTTAAGCCCGCTCGATACGCTCCAGCTCGATGGTCACAACGTTAATGGGATCCGGACATTGCAATTGGATCGTGTCACCCTGCCACCAGGGCAAAGAGCCGCCGAATTGAAATGTCTGCAGGCTGGGGAAAATATCGTGATAAAACCAGCCACAAAGTCCCGCCGGATTATGGCAACTAATGTCAAAGCTATCGCCCGCTTTATGGCCAGCACTGCAATCGCCTTTTATGCCTGCGATGGTCGCTTTGATTTTATAACCGATGCCGGGATCTAAAGCCATCTCTCCCTCCTCCAAACTGGTTTCATAAATTTCATCTTTTGTCCGATGACTGCGTTAGGATCCAGTTCAAAATGCTCACGTACTATCGTGTACGCTCCACTTTTGAACTGAATCCCGCCTGGTCCTCGAACAAAACCTAAAGCTTCTGAAACCAGTTTAAATAAAAGTAAAAATGAATTTTGTATCCATCATCTTGCTACTTGCGGCTATAGTCACCAGTTGAAATAGTGTCATAGATATATTTTTCCTCGACCCAAAAGCGAAGGGCGACGCGCCTGTCGGCCGGCTTGGCATAATCAATTCCGATGCGGGGACCTTTTTTAATCAATCGCTGCGGTATCGACGGCTGCGCTTCCAGCCATAGTTTCCGGCCGGCAGTCAGATCCCACCCGTTTAACGCTTTATCGATCACCAGCGCCTGGCATAATTTGGCCGGGCCGTTTGTCAGATCTTTGCCGGATCGGCCCCGACGGCGCTGCATGTGTTTTAAACCATCAAATGGCACCAGGGCGCGGATGAGTACGGCACAGGGATTTTCTTCCGCCTCGGTTACAACATTCAGTAAATAGTGCATCCCGTAAACAAAATATACATAGGCCACGCCGGCTGGTCCAAACATAACCGCATTGCGCGGCGTCTTGCCCCTGAATGCGTGGCTGGCGCTGTCTGATGCGCCCAGATAGGCTTCGGTCTCACAAACAAAACCGCTTATGACATGACCTCGGTATTTTCGGACAAGCTTTTTCCCCAGCAATTCACGGGCGACGATCCGGGTGTTACGCGCATAAAAATCACGTTTTAAATGATCATCCTGTAGAGCGAGATGTTGCTTTTTTTTGGGAAGGTTTCTGGACACCGGACGCGATGTATTTAAACCAGGTTTTTGGCCACTAAGCGGGCAAAATGTTCAAATGAGCGGTCATAGGTGCGTTCTCTGTCATTCGGAAAACAGCAGGCAGGCAATTCCCGGCTGGCCAGATGATAGCTTAGACAGTCGCAGCAATTTCCTTTGCGAGGACAGGGTTCATAACTACAATTGCATTTTTGAAGATTTTTTTCGGTTCTGCATTCCATCAACGCCTCCTCATTCAACAGCATCTCTACATGTAATTGTTTTTAATCACCGCTTCCCGGGGTTTTATCTTAATCGTGCCCGGCCTGTCGGTATCAATGAATAGGACAAAGTCATCGTAAAGACCACCCATCAAAATGTCGATTCTGCGGGTTCGCTTGATAAAAATGCCGTTTTTGTCAAAAACGATATCGCCTTTGTCATTTCTAACTATGGTGATGGCAAAAAGGTCCTGCCGGCCGACTTTAAGCACAAAACGGTCACCCTGTTTAAAGCCGCTTTCGGTTAGCTCGTTTTTGTGAATAAATATGCCTTTACGATCAGAATCGTAATTGGCGACGGGCAACCCGGCAATGTCATTTCCTGAAGCCATTGAATTCTTCCATTAATGCAATCACAAGCTATATGCCCATATCATGAACCGGCGGCAGTTTCCATCGCAAAATCTCCGGTTGGCCAACCCGCCAAATTTGACAGACTGCCAGTCATCCTTTAAAATTTTTAGTATGATCGTCCATAAATCAAAAGCATTCTGGATTGCCGGCAGCATCTTTACCCTGACCTTTATTGTTCTTTTCAGTATTCGTTTGGGAATATTGGAAAAAATATTCTTCCGCCCGCGCGCGCTTTCCCTGTCGGCAATCAATGACGTTGCTGAGCGCAACACCTGGATGAACATTTTCCAGGAAAATCGCAAAATCGGCTTTTCTCACACCCGATTCAATACGGACACCACGGGCTATCGTCTGACCGAAACCGTCCATATGCGCATCAATACCATGGGGATGGTCCAGAATATCAGCCTGAACACCAAGAGCCGGTTGAATCCGGATTTTACCCTTCAGGAGCTTGATTTCGTAATCAGCTCCGGTCGGTTTCGCTTTTCCGTTCAGGGCGTAGTTGACGGCAAGAACCTGCGGATCACCACTGAAAGCGCCGGTTCGAGTCGCAAGCTGGATATTCCGCTTAGCGATAAGCTCTATTTGATGAACGGTATTATGGATGCTGTCGCCGCTACCGATTTAAAGACCGGTGATAAATATGCTTTTAACATATTTGATCCGGCTTCCATGGGTCAGGTGGATGTCATCGTCGAAGTTATCGGCCCGGAACGTATTAAGATTGGGGGCGTCAATCAACAGGCGACCAAAGTATCTTTGAATTTTAAAGGTGTATCCCAACTGGCCTGGATTGGAAAAGAGGGCGATATTATAAAGGAAAAAGGGTTGCTGGGTATCAGTTTGATAAAGACCGATCGCAAAGATGCCCTCGACAGCCTGGCCCTGCAGTCGAGCCGGGATCTGACGACATTTGCTTCGGTGGCCGCCAACATCAAGATTGAAAATGCGGAGGCATTGAAAGTTTTGCGGGTAAAAATTGAGGGCATCCCCTTTGAGAACCTGCAACTGCAGGGCGGCCGACAAACCTTTAATGGACAGGTGCTGACTGTAAAAAAGGAAACGCTGAGCGATCTGGCTTCAGAGCTAACACCGGAGAATCTGCCAGCCCTGGAAAAAATATTTTTAAAACCGGGCCCCTTCATCCAATCAGACAATCAAAAAATCCAGGATCTGGTCGCTGAAATTTTAAAAGAGGATCGCGATGCCGCCCCGCTGACCCGGGCGGAAAAACTGATGAATTGGGTATACACCCGGATCGAAAAACGGCCGGTTTTATCGTTGCCTGATGCCCTTTCCACCCTTGAAAACAAAGTCGGAGACTGCAACGAGCACGCGGTCCTGCTCGCGGCGCTTGGCCGCGCAGCCGGTATTCCCACCCGCATCGAGGCCGGGCTGGTGTATATGAAAGACCGATTTTACTATCATGCCTGGAACCTCATGTATCTGGGTCAATGGGTTACTGTTGATTCGGTTTTCGGCCAGCTACCGGCAGATGTCAGCCATTTGCGTTTTGCAACCGGCTCACCGGAACGGCAGCTGGATATCATGGGTGTCATCGGCAAAATTCAGTTGACGGTCTTAAAGTAGCTTGTTGTCAGTCGTCCGTCGCTACAGAAAACGGACTGCAAAATTATAAAAATTCAGTTCCATGATCTAGTATGATATACTTAAAATGATCTTATAAAATTCAATGTTCATCTACTGAACCCGTTTGCCGGTAAAAGAATAAAATTGGGTAATTTTTCAATTTAGACGGGCAAAACCGGCTCAACGGGCTTAACTGGCCAACCTGAAATATGATTGAACTAAATAACCTGACCAAAAAATACGGTGATTTTCAAGCCGTCAATGATCTGAACCTTTGTGTCAAAAAAGGAGAGGTTTTCGGCTTTATCGGCCCCAATGGTGCCGGCAAAACCACCACGATTAAGATGATGGGCGGCATTCTCCAGCCCACCAAAGGCACGGTCAGCATTACCGGTATCAACATGCAAGATGCCCCTGAAGCGGCAAAACGTAAAATCGGCTTTATACCCGACCGCCCATATCTTTATGAAAAACTCAGTGGCATGGAATTTTTGAAATTCACTGCGGATCTGTATGGGGTTTCGGACGAAAGGTTTCAGGCAGCTGCCTACCAGACCCTTAAAGATTTTTCACTGGCAGACTGGGCCGATGACCTGGTTGAATCCTATTCCCACGGAATGAAACAGCGGCTGATCATGTCGGCCGCTCTTTTACACGAGCCGGAGGTGATTATTGTGGATGAACCCATGGTAGGGCTGGATCCGGCTGCCATTATTATGGTCAAAGCGCTTTTCCGAGAGCTGGCCGAAAAGGGTGTGACCGTCTTTATGTCTACCCATACGCTCAAAGTTGCCCAGGATACGTGCGACCGGATTGGCGTCATTAACAAGGGCCGCTTAATTGCCACCGGCACAACCCAGGAATTGCAGCGGGCGGCCAATGTCAGCGAGACTGACCTGGAGCAGGTGTTTTTAAATCTGACTAACAACACTACTTAAGAATTGGTATTCACCGCAGAGACGCAGAGGACGCAGAGAAAGTATTTTTTTCATTTGTCGCCGAGACGCCGACAAATGAAAACCACTCAGCCGCTTCGCGGCAAAAGCTTTATTATTATCAAATACAGCTCGGCAAACTATCGGAGCCCTTGATTCTTGCCGGAGGCAAATTGTTTTTTGCTTTCCGTCCTTCCTGCCCTGCCATAGCTTTAGCGACGGCAGGTCAACCGAAAGCAAAAATTAAAAATCACCTCTGCGAACTCTGCGCCTTGAGCGAAGCGGGCGGTGAATTAAAAAAATTAAAATGAACGAAGTTCTGACTCTATTTAAGCCGCGCATCTGGCCGATCAAGAATCGCGGTTTTTCAAATACCAACGGCAAAAGCAGCGCACGTTTCTTCTTGCTCGGTACCTTTGGCCTGCTTTTCTGGTGCGGTATATTTGCCATTTCCTGGCGGGTTCTGGTATATTTTAAGGGCATCGAGGATATCGGAGATATTCTGGGGTACAAATTGTTGTCCATGATGCTGGTGGTGTCTTTTGCCCTGCTTTTGTTCAGCAGCATTCTCACCTCGCTTTCCAAGCTGTACCTGTCCCGTGACCTTTTGCTGGTGCATTCGCTGCCGGTCTCCAGCTATAAGATCTTTATTACGCGCTGGATTGACAGCACCATTGACAGTGCCTGGATGGTCATCGTTTATACGCTGCCGGTACTCATCTCCTACGGCATAGTCTATCAGGCCGGCATTTTTTATTATCTGAATACGATGATTGCGATGCTGTGTCTGGCAGCCATCGCCTCGGCCATCAGCACGCTGCTGGTGATGACCGCGGTTATCTTTATCCCCGCCACACGCATGAAAAGTGTTTTTATTCTCATGGGGATTCTTTCTTTTGTGATCATCTATCTGGCCATCCGCCTTTCACAGCCGGAGCTGCTGGTTGATCCGGAAGTTTTTGACACCGTTATGGTCTATATCACCTCGCTGCAAACACCCTCGTCGCCCTTTTTGCCCAGCAGCTGGGTATATGACAGCATCCGGTCTGCTCTGGCCGGTGCCATTGGCAACAGTCTGTTTTTTACAGCGCTGTCATTGAGTTTTGCCGGGATGATGGTTTTGTTCCTGATCTTACTTTCAGATGCGATTTATTTTAAAGGATTCTCAAAAACGCAGAATGCCCCGGCGCGTCTGTTTAAAAGCAATGTTATTGGCGATCGGTTGTTTAACTTTCTACCGGGCCCGATAAAATCCTTTACCGTCAAAGAAATCAAAACCTTCCTGCGCGACCAGACCCAGTGGACGCAGATCTTTCTGATCGCTGCCCTGGTGGTGATTTACGTTTATAATTTTAAGGTCCTGCCTCTTGAAAAATCACCGATCAAAACTGTGTACCTGCAGAATCTGTTTTCTTTTCTCAACATGGGGCTGGCGTTGTTCGTTCTGACAGCCGTAACCGCCCGATTTGCCTATCCGGCGGTCAGTATGGAAAGAGAGGCTTTCTGGCTGGTGAAAACCTCTCCGCTTTCAATCCGTACGTTTTTATGGATTAAATTTTTCATCTATTATCTTCCGCTGCTCATCTTGACCGAGATTCTGATTACCGCAACCAACATTTTGTTGCAGGTCACACCGTTTATGATGACCCTTTCAACCCTTACTGTTTTTTTCGCGGTCCCCGGTATTGTCTCAATGGGTATCGGTCTGGGGGCGGCGTTTCCGGATTTTAAAGCCGAAAATCCGACCCAGACCATCACCAGTTTCGGCGGACTGGTGTTTATGATCAGCTGCGCCGGGTTTATCGGTCTGGTGGTCCTCATCGAAGCCGGTCCGGTATACAATCTTTTTATGGCCGGTATTCGTAATGAAATAATAAGCTTATCAACCTGGATGTGGATTATCGGCTCCTTTAGTCTGGCATTGATTCTTTGCCTGCTGGCCATTTTTCTACCCATGCGCTACGGCCAGAGACGCCTGTCCCAACGGCTCATCTGATCTTTTTGCAAACCTGAAAAACCCCTCTTCGAATTTTCACCTTGACAGATAAAATGTATACATTTATATTTACGTTAGTATTTACATTTTTCGCTGGCGCAGGTTCCAAGGTTCAGGGTTCATAGGTTAAAAACAAACCTGAACCGTCGATTCAAGATCCGAGAAAAAAGATGAAAATCAAACGATTTGAAGATATTGAGGCCTGGCAATTGGCCCGGGAACTCACTCGCAAAGTCTATGAATTGACAAAAAAACCCGGATTGCGCACGACTTCGGCTTG
>JAAUXT010077221.1_pt1 | contig 16939 bp, 24 predicted proteins | sample 7278171 | NCBI WGS metagenome assembly JAAUXT01 (sample SAMN14350112, study PRJNA611818) | marine sediment metagenome | isolation source: surface marine sediment (1.8m) | place: French Polynesia: Moorea | collected 2018-08 | reverse complement strand
CGCACGCACACACACGCACACACACACACACACACACACACACACACACATGCATGGCACGCTCAGTGTGAAACAGGCCTCGGCCCAGCCGATACCAGGGCGCGACACCATGTGTGGCCTGAGGTTCTGGTTTTCCCTTTTCATCTGAACGTCTGACGCAAGATGTTTCTGCAGCAGCTGGTGCTCAGTGCAACGCGCCACATGTTGCGATGCGCATTTCATGCTTCAACAGAGTTGACAAGTTTCTTTCGTTCCCAGGGGCTTGAAACCAGATTGTAAAATTTTGGTTGAACAAGCTCGGAACACCGCGCATGAAACCTCAGTGGAGGCGATGATCAAAAGACACGCGGAAAAATCCGCTAATGACCCGGATTGTGCCTTTTCACGCAAGACCAGACGGAGAAAAGTGTGTCTTGTCACGCAAGTTCTTGTGAATCAAAGACGCGCGGTGCTCCGTCCACAGCCGGGTCCACCCCAGAACAAAGCGCTGTCTCGCCTTTGTTGTCTCTCGCTTTGCGTCACGATCGCTCCACTGCAGCCGCAACACAGACTCGCGCTCTCTATCCGTCTTTGTCAAGTGGCGGTTTGCGTGAGTGTGAGACAGGACAGAGAGACCAGAGAAAGTGGAGAGACAAGTGTGTGTGTGTGTGTGTGTGTGTGTGTGTGTGTGTGTTATCGTGTCTGTATCGGTGTCTTTGCGCAAAGAACAGATGCAACGGCAAAACTTTCTGCAGAAAATGCGCACCCCTTGCAGGGTCAGCACAAGCTGTTTTCACAGCGCACGTGTCCGCCCACGCGCTCCATCTCTGCTGTGGTCATGTGGTCAGCCACCTCGCTGACCTCATCAGGTCATTGACCATCACCTCGGTGATTGACAGTTCACGGCCTCATCTCATCCGCTTGTACATTGCGCGCCATGCAACACACACACACACACACACACACACACACACACACACACACACACACACCAGCATGTTCAGTGCAGAGACCTCTCCATTAGACTTGTCCCTGGGAGCTCGGAATTGTGCAGGGCTGACAGGAGGCTGGCTAATCAGTGTTTGTGTTGTATCATTTGCCCGTCTTCTCTGTGAAATTAACTTGAGGAGCGCGCGGATGAAGCCGGATGCAGCCTCGTCTCTGATTACCTTCAGCGGGGGATTAGGAGGCGCAGCGCGCTCGTAAAGGCTGCAGACTCTCACGTGCGCTCATGTTGCCGGTTATGCATTCACTTCCATTACGTACCAAGTACTGGTGCACGTCCTATACACAGCTGCGTCTGACAGCAGTGCACGTGTCCGTCAATTTTGAGTCACAGCGCATGCGTCTTGCGTCACGTTCCAGAAACACCACGACAGGAGCAGGGGATGGGGGGCGTCGACTGCGTGCGTCCGTTGGCGTATTTGGAGACGCAACGCTATTTCCGTCCAATGAACCTTCCTCAGAGGCGAAAACGGCCTGCAGATTCCTTGTTGAGGCATGTGTTGAGTGTGACGCCAACGTGCCGTCTGACCAGTGTGGCAAACGTGACGATGAGAAGAAGGTTCACGATGTCAATGTGATGTGACGAAGATGGCGACGCTGCCACAAAGTGGAACACGAGTTTCCGCTTCTGAAATTTTGATGCGCGAGGCAAGACTCTGGATTTGAGGGGAATTGCTTTATGCTAATCGCCCAGGCTTTTCGTCGCATCCGTAATCCCGTCCTCCGTAATTATCTCCGAGATGCAGATGTGAGACGAGGCCCGCTTCACACAGGGCGCGTTGTGCGCTGCGTCGCTGCACAAGTCAAGGCCTCTGGGTGGCCACGAGCCATGACGCTGCGCCCTTTGACTCGCACAGGGTGTAGCAACGCGACGCACGACACATCCAGTGTGAAACAGGCCTTGCGCCTCCTTTTTCATTTTTGCATCCCCCTGTTCCTGTTTCCTTCGTGCATAGATTCTGGGGCTTTAGCTGCGAGACATTTAATTTCTTGGAAGGGAAATGATTGACAGATCTGATAAGGTTGCCATCGCAATGGATGTTGGTGGCAGAAATCCCATGAATACCGCGCCGATAGGAGAACAGCGCGAAACGCGGGCTGCGCCCAGGATACTGACGCTTTCTGACAACTCACCCAGTTCCATCATGCTGGGGCATGAAAACAAAAAGCTTTTCAAAATTAAGACTTCAAGACAGAAATATTGTTTGGTGGAGATCAGAGAGTGTGCGGTGAGGAGAGGAAGGCCATCTGTGCGGGGGCTCCAAGAGTTAGTGCTTGTGTAATGGGGAGTGAAAAGTTTGGGGTTACTCATAACAACCATTTCTTCAGATGTGTTTCCCTCTCGTTGACCTCCGACCTTGTGAGAAAAACTCTGCAGCATTTGAAGACGCATTAGGCCACTGCCCGTGTCATCTGCTTTTCGTCTGGTAACGAACACTGCTGTCAATTTGGACACCAGTGTTTTGAGTCACAGGAATGTTTGCGTGTGAGAATGTTTGGTCTGAAATAGAATCCAGGTAACTTCGTGCCTGACTTTCTTTTTTCTTCAATCGAGGTTGCCAGGGTACGCACGCAGCGTGACAACAGACGCGAGTCGCTCCGAGTCCCGCGCGCTTTGACGTCGGGAGGCGTCTCGTGCAGAACGGGGTCCCGCATTCATCCCGCTCCCGGGGTTAACAAGTCCCGCGCAGGCAACTGAGAAAATCGCATAATGCGCGCAACATTACCTGTCACATACTGGATGCGCCGTGCATTGCGTCTTTGCACGTGAATGGGCGCTGCATCGCACGTGGTAACGATGCGCGTTGACGTGAGCAGGATTGGAGCGCGTGACGCACCCAGTGTGAAGCAAGGTGTGAGGGCGGATATGTCACCTGCAGCTGAGTGCGCGGAGTGCTGCAGCCTCTTTGTAGCGCCTGATTGTACGAAGTACATTAAACACGGTTCATTCAGGAAGACTGAGCGCGGAAAAGAGGATCGAGTTGCAATTCTATTAACCTCTCGGGAAATGAAAGCGCGCGCATGCGTGATGCCCAACCATACAGGCAAAAAACGGTAAAAATGCGCAGGTGGCACATGGCTGACCATATTAATGTAAATAGGAAAGAGTCTGTAAATTAGAAGGGAGATTAATTAATAGTGGGCGACCCCCGGGGATGCGGCGGGAAAAGCGCGTCCGTCGCGGTGAGCGAGATGCGTGTGTATCGTGCACGAGGCCCCCACTCCCAGGGTCCGACTCACAGACCGAGCTGCGCTGTGGCAAAAACACTGCGTGTCGCGTGCAGAGCGCGGTGCAGGAAGGGAGGCTCTGCCGTCAAAGTGAAGGTTGACAGCCCTGAAGTTGATTGTGTGTGTCTTTTTCCAATCAGGATTCCCCCCCCCCCGACAGGTACCTGTTTGAAATAGACATGCAAAATGGAAATTCCAGTCGGCGTGTCCTGGATTGGGGGATGAGCAAACAACAACAGTAAAACTCATCTCGAATCCGTGGTGTACACACGCTTCAGAATCAGGCGATCGCTGCAGGGTCCGTGCGCGGAATAATCCGTTTTGATACGACGAAACGAACAGTCACGAACGTTGGTTTCCAACGCACTGGTTTTCAACCCCCAGAATCTTTCGCCCCAAACTTTTGTCGCGATGCGTGAAATTTCTCTTGACGCACCTCTGCCCCGAGGCGCCGCATTTTCTGGTTCCGCAAACTGTCCACAGTGCGAGGGACACTTCAAGGGGCAACAGCTGAAGCGACCGCGGCGGCCGTCGAGCAGCTGGTGTGGTTCCAGGCCACAAGTCAAGGCTTTGATTCACACAAGATGCGCCATGCGTTCCGTCTCTGTTCAAGGCAGTGGGAGCCGCATCAATACTTGAGGTCAGGTTTACTGGCGTTCTGAGTTCTCTTCTGTGAGAGTTGCGTCGCTTGCAAAACAGCGTCCACAGGGACGCAGCCCGCGACGCTTCCAATTTGAACCCGCCCTGAGCCATAAGCTGCGCTACGTGTGCTGAGTTGTTGCCCGGGTCGCGAGGTGCGATCTTCCGCGCGGCGACCTGTGAAATCCGCCGCCGCTCGCGCTGCAGCAGCCGCCGGGGGAGGAGGGGGCCGGGGCCGCGCCGGACGGACGGACGGGCTCGGTGTCCGCACGGTGCGAGAAAACAATTCACATGAGAGGTTTTCCAGAAGGCGAGGTGTCTGTGTGAACTGACCTTCCCTGGGGCAAATTGCACTGAAGCCAAGGAAAGGTACAAGGAGAAAACCGCAACACGGATAAGCGGCTGTGTTCTCGTCCATCTCGGTCCTCAAATTTTGACTTTCAGGAAGTGAGAAGTGGTTGGCTACTTCAAAGTTTATGATGATTTCACACTGATGGAGACCTGAGAAATTTGACAGTTCTGCAGCAGCAGCCCGACCCCGGGGGACAGCGGGAAGACTTGAGCTCGTGTTTGACAGGCGCTCAGCAGAGAATCGCCCTCTTAGTTAACAGCTTCACTGAAACAAACCCGCTCGAGCTCGCTCGCTCGACCCTGGATTGATTTTGCCCTTCAAACAGTGAGCGCAGAGAAACCCAATCCTGACTCGCCTGGGAACCGTTCACAGAGATGTCATGTTGTCTGTGATGATGCCAATTGTGCAGAGCAAATGGGTTTGCGGCACGAAAGTCTGACCGCTTCAGAAGGAACATTTCTCGCGCACACACAACCACAACCATTTCCTCTGACTGAACAACGTGAAGCGCAGGTGAAAAATGACGAACTTCACATCAAATCCCGTAACAAAAGATTTCATGTGTGTTTTTCTCTGCAAAACAAAGAGGAAATTTGGCGAATTGGGCCCCAATTTCCAGAGCGTGTACCTTTTCTCGTGGAAATGAAAGTCTTTCGCACAACGCGAAGTTTGCTCAATTGAGATCGTGAATTTGGGTCGTTTGGTGAAAACGCGGGTGAAAGGTGCTCAGAGCTGTCAGTGGTCCGTCCGCATGTCAGACTCCGCAGCTGTTGTGATCCTTCCGCCTCGGTAAGTGCACATGAGGAAAAGAACCAGGCACTTTTCAATGTCCAACTCTGAATTTTGAAAAATATGCGGTTTTGAACACCGCAAAAAGCTGCCGCGTCTCTGAAGGTTTCCACTTTCGCACTTCCCCATTTCAAAAGTTTCCAGGATCCTTTCACCCAGCGAGGTGCAGATTCGTTTTTACGACTCCACTCCACGCATGAAGGAACTTCTTTGATTGCGATCGATACAAATGAAAGATATTAATTGTTGGTTAATTAACGGGCTGCAAGTGTTTGGAGTGGGAGCGGGTGCAGCGAGGCACTCGGGTCCCTGGGACTGGGGGTCCCGCCGCGCGAGCAGCGCAGCGCACGGGAGGGAGGAGCTGCCTCTGCGGCCGCTGCAGCAGCGCTGACGGCGGCGGGAGCAAAGCGGCTGGATGCGCGGCGTACGCGGCTCCCCGCTGCTGGACCCGTCCTGGATTTTACGCGTTGTTGAACGCTGCGCGCACGCGCGAGGCTGGGACGAACCGGCAGCACTGCGCGCGCGTGGGGCTGGGGCGAGCCACTACGCGCGCGCGTTTCCCCCGTCCCCAGAGTGCGCCCCGACTAATCCGCCCCGCGGCACAAGCCGCTGCAAAACGTGCAAAATGCACTCTGTATGCGCAGTGGGGGCTCACTCACCCACTCACGCTGCAAGAGCAATCTGCGAAAAGCACTGCGACATTGTTTAGTTAATCAAATTGATGAGGCTTTTTGCGGTGAGCTTTAACAGAACCTGGTTTCTGCCCCTCTCTCCCGATGTGTCACCCTCCTGAAGCTGGTAGCCTGGAAAAAAGTTCAGTCACCTCAATTTACATGGGATTGTATTACGAGGAGCACGCGCAGTTCGATGTAACGAGCGATAGCAGAAAATCCATCGCAGTGCGTTGCACAATCCTGGAGATTGTGTCGCCGCGCTGCGTTCCCCCCTCTGAGCACCCACCCATCCGGAAACATCGAACCGACGGGGAGGCAGATTTATCATTTCAGGGAAAAGTCCCTCGCCGCATGAATTCAATCAAAATCGCAGAATTTACAGGGTCGGGGGAAAAGCATTGTCTATTGTCTCCCGAATCCTCTTTGTCCTTCTTCTCTTCGGCACTAAAAGTTTTCATAATCTCGTGTTTCTCAAGAGGTCACTTGCACTTTGTTTTTGGAAAGTTGTCTCAGACGGAGAAACAGACCAAAGAAACATGATTTCTGCTTGGGTAGAACCAACACAAGCGGGCGTTTGCTTGTCATGTGTGTGTGTGTGTGTGTGTGTGTGTGTGTGTGTGTGTGTGTGTGTATGTGTGTGTGTGTTCGGCGTGGTTTCGGGCCGTCCGCTGGACTCACCTGTTGGTGGGAAAACTTCATGACCTGCTGATACTCGTACACGGGCGGCATTCATCGAAAGATCATAAATGCGGCTCGGATCCCCCTTTTGCGGAAGCATCCAGTTCTTTATGGAAATCCAATTCTGCTCAGCAGGATCTCACAAAGACCCCCCGGTGGAAAAGCAAGAAACATTACCGAATCTTTTATTGCCTTGCACAGATGAAAGGCCATTACAGCCCGACTCGATCAATCGTCAAATCCACGGCGCCCGCGCACTGTTGAGTTTTACGGCGCGGAGGCCGAGCCTGAGTTACGGGCGCTGACAGCGTTTAGAGTCGCTCCGTGGGAGCCGCGCCCACCGTTTATTGTGCCAAGTCCCTTCAGGGCGAAGCACCATGTGGTAGTGCAGTATATGGCAAGGTGGATGAAACATCCCCTGCCCCCTCCCCCAACCCCCTCCCCCTACCCAACCCCCCTGTGGCCAACCCCCCCTGCAGCCGGACCCCCCCCCTCCCCCACAGACAGTATGACTGGTGGAAGACAAGGAGGACAAGGAAGAATGGATGACATTACCGGCAAGGGACTTGGCACTGCAGTTGCCTTGAGCACTGCTTCTTGTTGTCCCTCACAATGAAGAAACTGCTGGACGGACGGACCTCCATTATGAGAGGTTCTCACACAAATCCGACGCTCAGCCCAGGGGCGGCTCCACGGTTTTGGTCCAGAGGCACGGGCCACGCTGTGTGTTGTTCAGTAATATTTCGTGGCTCCTCCATGGGGCCGCCACTGCATGCAGTCCCTTGCATGCAGTTGTATTCACAGCCAACGGAACTGTGTTTTTCGTTGCGCTGCTGTTTTCTGCAAGGAATCAAGTTTGTTGTCCTTCGCGCGTGCGTGCAGTACACGCTCTTTTGAAGAGCCGAACATTTTTGCGTCTGAGCATTTCGCATCTGATGCAGGCAATTTGCTGTCACCAACAATATGTCACACAAATGGAAAGAAGTCGGAAGAATGCGTTTTCCATTTACGGCCACGTGAACTGACAGCTCTAGTTTGACAGCCGCCACACAAACGGGGTGTCCTGGCGCTGTGAGGCGTTTCTTTTGTTTTTCTCAGCAGCTTTGCCTCTGTGCACCTGGACGTGAGAGGTAAGACGGAGTTGACGGAATCTCTCTCGACAGTTGTTCTGCTCATCCGGATCTGGTGCACTGTTCCTCTCCTCCTGTGTCGAGGGGCTCAAAGGAGCCTAATCAACGCGTCACACAGGGAGTGATCAGCGCGTCATACAGCTGCAGATCCTCTGTTGTAACGAGGTACGAACTAATGAGAGGTGAAAGACTCGAAGTGTGAAAAACAACCCTCTGAGACGAACAAACTTTTCGTTTCTTTGTTTTCACAAAACAATACCTTGGGAAAAGGCGTGGATTTTTTCAAACACAAATCTACCTTCGGGGATTTGCTGTCAAATGAAAAAGTGTAGAAACGCCAGAGTCTTCAACATTGATTCTAATTGCTGGGTGTGCACTTTAAAGTATGGTGCCAACAAGGACAATTATAACGCCAGTTTGGCAGCATCGTCGCTTGTGAACGTCGTCGCGCGACGTTTTGACAGCGTCGTCGTCGTGAAGGCGCGCGCGCGGGAGGTCACCGGGTGCTGCTCCCTCCGCCTCCGCGCGCGCAGTGCTGCCGCGCGCACCACAGATCGGTTCACATTGTCAAGAAAAGAAAGAACTTCTGCAGGCGGGCGGGTTTCCCCCGCTCCTCCGCATCCGAGATACAATGCCTGAAAAGTCCTTTTGTGCCATCCGATCAAAGCCTCGAGCAATGCATCCTCCTCGGAGAAGCGCGCGCTTTTTGCCTCAGATGGATGTGCGCGAGTGCAACTGGTTTTTGATGTGGAGTACTTGACTTTGGCTCCGGTGTTATTTCGGTCGCATTTGACAGCTTTGAAAGGCGCAGCCCGCTTTTTGCCCCCAGAGCCTCTTTCGCCAAGAACAAACTTCTCGGATGAAAACTCTCCACTCAAACAAGAAGGTCACTTCTGCCGTCAAAGTTTGGTGCGCGTTATGAGTACGGACGGTACGCTTGCAGCTGCCCTTGGTTGTTTTTGCCAGCCCAGAAAACACACACTTGTGACGGCAAAATTACGGAATTGGGAGATTTGAAATTGATTCGAATTGCCTTTGGTTGCACGCTGAACAAGCAATTCAGTTCGCGCACAAATTTGAGAATGAACACAGTTTTCTCACGGTGTAACAACTCGAGACACGAATTCTGCAAAGATCGGACCAATTTTTGAAGCAATTTTCGGCTCAGTTTGAACATGGCGGCGCCCGCCTTGAATCACAAAGCTGCTGACATAAAGCATCGCTGAGAAGAAGGTTTTGTGTCGCGTTATTGTGAGAAACAGGCGCCATAATTTATCGCCTCCTCATCTACAGGCTTCGCACCAGTTCAATTACTGTTCAAGTCGTTCGCACGAGGCGAGTCGAGCGCCGATCATCGCTCATTCTCCACGTCGCTCCCTTTGATTCTCCGCACGCGATAAGCGTTTTTACCAGGTCATTTGTCGCCTAATGCTCGGAGAAATCACGAAGAGCTTTTCTGCAGCAGCGAAGACAAGTAACAGGCTCACGAAGATTGTGTCACCGTCTTTGTCGCTGCATGGGAATCATAACTTTTGATCTGTAAGGCGGCGTCTTGGGATTGCGTTGACTTGCTGCTTTGTGCAGGTCCAACTTTGTAACACCAACCTCAGCGTCAACGTTCAGTGGTGTTTTGTGATTGCAATGGCCAGTGGAAATGGTGCTCTTTTTGACGTTGGCGTGACGTGCACCTCAAGCGTCGTGCTGTCGCTGTTGTCAAAACATTCAACTTCAGCAGAATTCACGCACAATGTTTATTCTACGCGCAGGAAGTTCTCCTCGGAGGAAGTCTCGTGGGATCTTCCGGTTGCGCGCGGCGTGATCTACGTCGCGTGTTCGCGCGTAAATTTCACGCTCCCGGATGCCGGTCGTCGTCCGCTGCGCGCGTGCGCGCGGGAAGAATGTTCCGCGCGCGGAAGAACATCCATTGCAATTAGCGGTGCGGCCCCCGCTTGATTCCCGCATTATGGCCCCATTATTATCCGCAGCTGACCGGCAATAGGGGAAACAGGTGTCCGGCGGCGGCCTCGCGCAGCCATCAGCGTGATGGACGGTCTCGCCGCCCGGGTCGCGTCGGGGGGTGAACCCTGGATCGACCCAATCTGACCAGGATCACCCTTAATTGGGTAATTCTCAGTCAAACTCACCGCGCACAGCGCGCAATTATGTCCCTCGCTGATGTCTGCGCATAAGCCGTGCGCAGAGCCTTCTGTCCAATCTTAGCAATACAGCGGATAAGCCCCGTTGAGTTCATTGAAAAGGCGTCACGTGTCATGGAGTTCCAGGGTTCACGAAATGGGCGTGTGAGCCGAGCTCGCTCTGTCGGCTCAAATATTACAAAACACGCCGAAATGCGTTGTGTAGAGTATCGACGTGCACCAGGGTTACCAGGTACATTTCAGAAAAAATTGTAACGTGAATCGATCAACAGATGTGTCATCATGCCGCTGCCTTTCTTATCTCATATTGTCTTTCAAGGCAATTTGTTGGGCGAAAATGTACAGCGAAGGTAAACGGTGTCAGGGCTGCTGCTTCGCTGGAGCCTGATAAAAAGTAGGAGTCAATGGAACGATACGTAAACAGCGGAGGCCGTCAAGGCCTGCAGCGCACTGGACGCACCGTGCGTTGCGTGTCTGCGTCGCTGCGTTCCATGGGGACGCGTCACGCATCACGCCGCACCCAGTGTGCAGCAGGCCTCACGGCTCACACACCCAAGGTCCCCGCACACTCGCTCGTCCTCAGCAAACTCATGTGGCTCCGCTGAAAAAAGTTCCTCTGCAAAAAGCGACGCAAAACACTCTTCAAAGAAGGAAAGGCAACGCTCTCAATTTGCCTTTCATTTTAAAAATTGAAAGAAGCTGAAAGGCCAAATGAGGGAGAAAATAGGTGCGTCATCTGCTGCAACAAAAAGTGAAGAGGGTCCTGGCAAAGAGTTTCATTTCAAACTTCTGTTGGATCAATTTGTGATGAGTTTTGTTGACTTTTGCGTGAGGACATTTGCGGTGAAAATTACTGTCTGCAAACCACGGCGCCCCGGCTCTTGTTGATTTTGAGAAATAGCTGCGACGCACCACAATATCGGGCAGACGGCTTCACTTCCGCCCACAGATCGAGGATTGCGCAACTCCATCGATTCTGTGCGCTGTGGTTCCCCTGGTTTCCATTCCTGAATCTGATGTCATTTCTGGTTTCACCACAGTTCTGGCAGCAAGCAACATGTCGAGACTTGTCTGTGCAGCGGAAGTGAGCATAGTCCTCCCGCAGAACTCACAACGAGAAAATCAGAATTTTCTTTTCCCTTCTGCAGCTCAATTTATGTGCGTCTAATTTTGCGCAAAATTGGCTTTCTCCACAGGGGAATTTAAAAACATAAAGGGACTTGAGAACCTGGGAAATTTCTCAATTGAAAACTTAAAAGCGAAGCAATTTCATGAAGTGTGGCTTAATTATGAAGCTGGAACATTGCCTCGAGTAATGCGTGTGCTGCAGCAGCAGCAGCAGCAGCGGCAGGAGGAGGAGGGGCCCCTTGCGGAGCCTGGATGAGATTACATCAGCCTCTCCAACAGGCCACAACCGCGCTGATCCCTCGCGTAGAGCCGCCCGGCCGCGCGGCCGGCAGAACAAAACACAGCGCCCGACTCCGGGGCCCTCAGTTAACAGTGCAGCATGCGACGATGCGGTGGTGTGCTGCTCCCGCGGGGGCAGGGCGGCGACCCCCGCGCGGGGCCGGGGGTGCAGCGGCTGCTGCTGCTCCTCATCACGGGCGGCTTTGTTGGACTAATGCCGGGACTAGTGCCTTTGTGTTCTGCTGCCTGTCTCAACTGCACAGGTACTAAAGCGTCAAGGACTTAACGAACTCGCGTCAGAGATCGCGCAATGCACCTTCAGCGATTGTGAACACAAACCAAATCTGTGAGCCTCAACGGACACATTGCGAAGGAAGAAAAAGAAACGGAATTACTTTCGCTGGATGGCAAATAATACTGGAGGGTCTCTTTTCTGCGTGTGATTGCAGGCGTGCAGGAATACTGCGAGGGAGAGAGGTTCATCGCCAAGTGCGAGCGCGACGAGGCCATCATCGTGCAGAGCGCGTTCTACGGGCGCATGCGCCTGGGACGCTGCGTGCGCATGAACATGGGCTACATCGGGTGCGAGGCGAACGCGCTCGACGTCGCCGACAAGAAGTGCTCCGGGAGACACCAGTGCGAGATCAAGGTGTGTGGTCCACAGAAAACCAACACAATGGCGAGTTTTACCAGCAGGTCCGTCCTGTTGCCAGAACTGTATCATTTGTCATTGGCTCTTGGTGTTTTTGTCTGTTTGTCTGTGCCACTGATTGGAGCGCTATGCACGCAAAATGCAGGTCGGTGGTTGCTGAAACTCGCCATTGTTGTTCGCACTGCTCGCATGCAACTCAGTTCATGTGGTTCAGGACAATGGCCTTTGTTCGCGCAGGAAACAAGTAAACACGCTTACAAACCGACAGACTCGACTGACTCTCTGTCTGACTGACTGTCTGACTGTCTGACTGACTGACTCGTAGACTGACCTGACTGACTGACTGACTGACTGACTGACTGACTGACTGACTGACTGAAGTGCAGTGGATAGACGCAGTCTGATTTCTAACGTGGGCTTCACGTTGCAGATCCCGGACGACGACATGGAGAAGTCTCAGCCGTGCTTTGAGCTGAAGTCCTATCTGGAAATAGCCTACACGTGTGTGCGAGGTGAGTGAGTCATCAAACAGTTTATGTCGCTGCTTCATCCTGGATCAAGAGAGGATGTTTGCACGAGGGAGTTTTTGATGGGTGTTGAAGCTGCGGTGACGTGTTCTTGGTCCTTCGAAAATTGGCCTTTTGGTTCAGGTTCTTTTCTGACAAAATGCGAGAGTTTCACGAGTACTGTATCACGATGTTCATTTTTCCAGTGGCCCGAGCGCGCCCGTCCGTGTGTCAGACGGCCAAGTACGTCAAGTTGACGTCGGGCGCGGCGTACCTCTCGAGCCGCGTCACCCAGGAGACGGGCTGCGGCTCGACGCTCTGCCCCTGGGTCATCGAGGTGTTGCCAGGGCAACGCGTCAACGTCACCCTCATCGACTTCGCGTGGCAGTCGCGCAGCGGCGGCGCCGACCTCTCCACCGACACGCTGCAGATCTGCCAGAAATACGCCATCATCCGCGAGATGTCGCAAACCAAGAGCGTGACGGTTTGCGGCAGCGCGAAGCGGGAGAGTCACGTGTTCACGTCCACGTCGCACGAGCTCGAGGTGTACCTGACGCCCAAGGCGTCGCCAGACGGACACACCAACCACTTCCTGCTGAAATATGAAGGTGAGGAAGAAACTGAGTGAACTTCCTGTTCCCATCATTCTTCTTCCATCTCGGTTGTCTTTTTGAGCAAAATTGACAAGGTGAACTCGTGCTCTTAACGATGCGTCATGGGAGGCAATCTAACTCTATTTCCGCTTCCGCCCCGTAGCGTTCGGCTGCCCGAACCTGGTGCCGCCCCCTAACGCCGTGTTCCGGCGGCGCGACGACGAGGGCGTGGTTCGCTGCAAGTACTCCGGGCAGACGTGGAAGCTGCAGTGCAAGGGCAACACGTGGATGGGCAGCGTCGGCAACTGCTCCCACTGTGAGTACAACTCGGTCATCAGCCTCTCACGTCACGGTCGAGCGTTGCGAAAACAGTTTTGCTTCCGAGAAGCAGTAGATGAGGGGGAGGGGGAAACGAGTGGCAACGAAGCACAAAAACAACGATGACGCGCACGGCTGTCACTGACAGATTGGTGGGAGGGAGGGGAACCGTTTCGACTGACAACTTTTTCATCACGTGCAGCCTCCAGTTCTCAAACATTCGAGCCTTTTCGCGAAGTGCTCTGTGTTGAATGTTTCATCAAATATTCGTGCAGATCGTGTCCGGATTCCGTCGCGATTAGATCCGAGATTAAAATTAAATGTAATTTTATTGTTGTGTTGCAGTTGAGCCTCGGCGGTCGGGACAGTTTGTGATCGGTTCTGTGCAGATGCCACACGGTGAGTCCAGCACCGTCAGCGTAACATGACAAGATAATTGCGAAAATTCCTTCTGGAACAAAAATGGCCTCGGATGTTTCTCCTGTGCTCCCTTTGTGAGGAGTCCTCGAGTGTTGAAATTGAAGATTCGTGACAGCTGGAGTTTTTTTTCCAGGCATCGCAGTAGCGATTGTAGCTGGAGTTGCCATAGTGATAGGGATGCTCATCGTCACCATAGGACTCGTTATTTTCAAAAGGTAAGAACAACAAGATTTTCTGTGTTTTATTGAAAATGTCATCACGATCAGAACTGAACACGCAACGTACAACTTTTTTTTTCAAAATGCGACTAAAAACGCACAAATTCACACGCGACCGAAGCAAAACGTTGCGCCTTAGAATTTCTCATCTTCTCAAGTTCTGAAAATTGAAAATAAGAATGACATTTTGCTGGGGTATTGCGCCTGAAAGTGTCGCAGCAAATGCGCAATTAAAAGCTGTCGGAGGGATCCGGTAATTGACTTTCCTGGAAATCCCCGGCAGCCAAAAACTCTCGCTTTGTTTCTCTCATTACGGCCCCGAGAGGAACCCGATATCGAGGCCTCCATTGCGTCACGTGAATCTCTCCTTTGTCCCAATTAAAATTCAGTTTTTCAAATGATTCATTTGCATAAATTTTCCTGTTTTTTGCCCTCTGTGTAAATGGGATCTGCCGCTCATCTCGCTCCCCGGGTGGAGAGGAGAGGGGTCCCGTCGAGGGACCCTGCCCGCTGTAATTCCGTTTCACGTTTTTAACAAGCTTTCTTAATGCGTTTTTTGTTTGCATTTTCAGGAATTACCGAGTGAAGGGTAGTAGCGGCAGCGGCGGCGGTGGCAGCGGGCGGTCCCGGCCGTCGAGGGGCCGTCACTACCCCGAGGGCCGCGACGAGTACCTGGGGCAGACGGAGCGGTGCCTGCCGGGCCTCCCCGGGCTCGATGACACCCTCACCGGCCCGCTCAAGTGCCCGCTCCCCGGTCACCATAACAACGGCAACAAGAATGACTACACGCACATTTGGGAGCGTCCTTTACCCATTCCGAATGAAGTGCAGCTTATGAACAGCAGTAGCAGCGTGATGACAGGCGGCACGGGCACGACTCCCGGCAGCATTTCCTACTGACTAGGCGCAGCGCCGCCCGTGGCGTCGACGGCGTTGCTAGGAGACAGTGGCGTCGTTACTATGCATGCGCGACGCTCAACCAGCGACAACGCCATCTGCTACAGCGCGCACCGTGGCGCGACGCCTCTGTGACGTCACGAGAAACAAACAAAACAAACGCTGCAGGAGACGCTACTTCATCTCAAGCGCAGATGAAATAGTCTCAAATGGTGCCAAAACTTTGACAGAAGTTCGAGATTTGAAGCGCGTTGCACAAGAAGGGAAGAACTTTGTTGTTCGCTGTTTCACGACGAATGTCCAACATTCCGGAAGCACTGCAGTCCACGTCTCCTTCCAAAGGGTTTACGTTGCCTCTCGCCAGGCTCGCACTCACGCGTTATACTTCTGTTGCGTTTCACGACAAGAAACTCCACATTGTAGAAGAATAGTCATTTATCTAGAGATGAGATTCGTGTTTGTGCTCGTTTGTGAAGTTTAGTCTCAAATGCGAAACGCAGGTAGCGATGGATGTTCTTTTCAAGTCCGTGGATCCAATGGCATTACGTGACCTGTACAAACGTGGACGTCGTCTGACGCCGAACCCTCCGGGTGGCGCCACGTGCTGCGCCCTGTCTGCGAAGTCACAATTCGCTTGGACTTGCACAGGGGCGCAACGCGTGGTGGATTCCAGGGTTGGCTCGGCCCAATAACTGTTACTCTTTGAAAAAGAGACGAGGCATTTTTCAGTGCAGCTGGGAAGCAGCCTCTTTGTGAACGAAACATCACTTGAACTTGTCAAAGCTTTGCCAGTTTTTCGTGAGTTGGTTCCTTGAAGGGAGTTTTGTGTTGAACCAATGATCACTTGATTCCGGGTGCATCAATTTTCTTTTGGTCAGACAGTTGAAGATTTTGATTTTCAACAAACGTAAAAAATCCACGAGGTGCGCGCGGTTCTTCCGTTTCTGGCGTCGCCATGGAAACTAAGTCCCTCGTGAGGTGCAGTGGGAAGAATTCTATTGGTTGACCTGCTGAGCAGGTGGTTGTGTCTCTCTTTGTGCTGCCAGATCTTTATCAACAGTATTAATTCTCGATGGTGTACTTCTTGAAGGAATCCCCAGTTTTCGTTTCTGTGAAAGGGCATGTTCGATTTGCGCGCGGATCGCAGCGCCCCCTCGCGCCTGCAGCGGGCATGACAGGTTGGCGTTGCGTTCGGCGAGTGAATCGAACAGGACACGGACAGATTCTTTGAGTTGGTGCGAGCCTGTTGTTGTGGTCGAACAGACCAAGAGCGTTCTCGCGCGTTTCTCGCTGAAAAGATAAATTCGGGTTCGGCGCAGAGGACCTGGATCCAGAGTTGGCAGATTCTGCCCTGTCCAACACGTTATTTTGACAGAAAGAAAAGCGGATGAGACAATGTAATAGCTATAGGAGAATTGTCTTTCACATCAGGCTGTTCCAAGGGCGTACGCCTTTAGACGCGAGGCATTATTCGAACTGGTATATGAGCATGTCATCGGCATTTGAGCACTCTCAAACGGGGGAACAGTCCACGGGGTTTGTTGTACATTCCGGGTGAGACTCATTTTTCGCTGTTTTTTTCTTGGGGGATTGTGGTGGGAAAACGCATATTATCCGAGAACAGAGACATCATGATGGGCTGTGATGATTTTTACCTGATTTTTGTTTTCGTCTTCAAGGCAAAAGAACAGACGCTTTGGATGATTGTCTTTTGCGTTTTGAACCGCGCTGGAGAAAACTGTGTTATTCCAGCGTGTTTTCCTGTGCGTGGTTTGTCCTCAGAGGACCAAGACCAACTCCGACGAAGATTGTGTTTGTACGAATACCGCATAAAATATATGGTGATATTTTATTAAAAATTGTCGCAAAAAACATTCAGTTTTCGTCTTGTGTCTCTTTCCAAACACGATTGAAGAAGATGGCGGACGGTGTTCGGATTTCCGGGACATTCGTCGAAAAATTTTATTTTGCTCAACTCATCAAGCAAATTGAAGAATTTAAATCGTGGATCCGAGATATATTTTCAGACGAGATTGATCGTGTCTGCTTGAAGTTGAATTTGCCATCGTTGAATGATGGATGAATCTGCATCATTCGCTGAGACAGAAACCCAAAGCACACAACAATCGAAGCCCCGGATTCCTCAATCAAAATTCCTCTCGTTAAGCGGCGGCGCGACTTGCCCCCGCCCGGGGGGGGGGGGGGGGGGGGGGGGGGGGGGGGGGGGGGGGGGGGGGGGGGGGGGGGGGGGGGGGGGGGGGGGGGGGGGGGGGGGGGGGGGGGGGGGGGGGGGGGGG
>JAAUXT010082004.1_pt1 | contig 16940 bp, 17 predicted proteins | sample 7278171 | NCBI WGS metagenome assembly JAAUXT01 (sample SAMN14350112, study PRJNA611818) | marine sediment metagenome | isolation source: surface marine sediment (1.8m) | place: French Polynesia: Moorea | collected 2018-08 | reverse complement strand
ATAAAAAAATCACATTCTGACTATTGACTGACAAAGAACCAGCAACACTGGTTACACCATCAACCAATCACCAATTCTAAAATTTAGCCCAAGTGATTGTCTACATTTTCTCAATATACTTCCTTCAGCAGATATCAACTGTTTCTGAGCTATAAAGCCATTTATACAGCCATACCCCAATTTCACCATGTTGGCCATATTGTTTTTTTTTGGCTGTAAAAAACATGCAAAATCAAAACTTTGTTCTTTTGACACTTTGTACATCAACTACAGCCCAAAAGTGAATGAAAAAACTGAACATACAGTAGTACCCACCTATTACAATCTCACTTAAAGTGATAACCCTGCTATATCGATGAAAAAAAACAAACATTTTTTCCATATTAAATAGCATTGTGTACTCCCCGCTTAAAGTGATGTTCTTTTATATCAATGTTCCACATATATCGATGTGTTTCTGCTGCCCAAAAGGATTTTTTACTCTTTTATAATGATGCCGCAAATGTCAAAAATTTTGCCCCTCATATTTCGATCTTTGTGAGTTTTCTGTCCTCATATATCGATGTACCAGTGCACTTGCCCTCATAGATCAATAGTATCATGTGCTGTGCTCAGACAGTCCCACTTATTGTGATGCAACCTTTACAGCTTCATGTCTAGACCAATGGGATTATGCCAAGCTGTCTTCCCACCAAACTTGAGCAGCACTCTTCAACATGGCAGAGAGGTACAAGCATCATGCTCATTGTCTGAAAGAAAAGATTGAAATATTGAATCATATTGATTCTGGTGAGAAATTGGTTGACATCACCAAAAGCACCAGATTGAAACAATCAACACTTTCCACTTGGAAGAAGAATGTGACTGGGATCCAAAAATTCACAGACTCAGGGATTGTCCTGAAGAGGAAACGGGGAAGACTGAGCAACTATGAGGATATTGAAAAATGTCTACTGCTGTGGATCTGAAACAATCAAGAGGAAAATTGAACAGTGCCGATAATATACAGGATATTAGCTGCGAAAGCTGAGAGGTAAGTTTGGAAATTTTGACCCTTTTTGATGTAATATATTTCATATCTTCAGTTCCACACTTTCGATCTTTGAGAAATTTGTAACTCATACACAGTGAGTGTGAGCATTCATTACCTCAAAGGGTGCAAGTGTTGTTTCAATCTTTGTGACTTTACACTCAATTGTGCATCTCAAGATGAACAGGAATTGAACCACAGAACTTCTTCAAAGAGGGCAATATTCAGTAAGACCATGCCATCAATAGTGCAGCTCAACATCAATAGCATTTTACGACTTTGCAAGTACATTCAAAATATTTTGAGCACACTCATACTTCAAAGGGTTTAAACCATCTTTTGATATTTGTGACTCACTATTATGAGCCACATGCACACACATACTTCAAAGGGTTTAACAGTCTTTCGACAATTGTGACTTATTATTGTGAGCAATGTGCACACATACTTCAAAGGGTTCTGCAATCTTTCGACATTTGCGACTCATAATTATTATCCATACAGTTAATTTGTGCTCTATTTTTCCAACATTTGCAACATCAATATTTCCATCCTTTTTGCAGTTTTGCTATGCAGAAGGGTATAACCGGCTTCAAAGCTAGCAATGGATTCCTCTATTGCATGTGCAAGAAAAACGGCATTGTGTCAAAAAAGTTCCAAGGAGAAAGAGAGAATTGTCTGGACACTGATGACTACGTTGCAACAATTCTGCACCCTCTGCTGAAGACTTGGAATGAAGATGACATATACAATACCAATGAGACCACTCTATACTACAAGCAGCTGCCAGGGTCCACACCCACCTTGAGGGAAGATACTCCAGGTGGAAGCAAGTTGAACAAAGCCAGTCTCACTCTTCTCCTCAACACAAATATGAGCAGCAGCAACAAGAGAAAGGCAATTGTGATTGGCAAGTCTGCAAAACCACAGTCTCTCAAGAGGAAGTATGGCATCACCCCGGAGCAGATGCAGGTCGATTACTACTCCAGCAAGAAGGCTTGGATGAATACTGTCCTCTTCACACAGATCCTTACAAAGTGGAATTCCGAGCTGCAGAAGAAAAACTGGAAGGTTCTACTAATGTGTGACCAAGTCAGTTCGCACTTCATCAAGGAATTTTCCAACATCCAAATTGAATTACTGATGGTCAACACAACTTCGAAGCTGCAACCACTTGACCAGGGTATTCTGAGAAGCATGAAGATGCAGTACAAAGCCAGCTTGGCATGCAAATTGATGCTGTACCTTGATGAGGGTTACGAGAAGGAGGCAATCTCCAAGAAGCTGGATATCAAGATAGCAACTGATGACATAGCAAGGGTGTGGTGGCGCATGACTCCAGAACTGATCAAGAACTGCTTCAAGAAGGCCTTGTTTATGTCAAAAGATGAACCACAGGCTGCAGATCCCGATGAAGTTACCACAGAAATGGAGAGAGGAATGGAAGACAATGAATGGAGAGCAGTGGCCAACAGAATGGACTCCTCAATGACCTTTGATGAGTTTGCGGCATTGGAAGACAATGAAGAAACATTGGTTGAAATGATGGATGAGGACATCCTGGAAATGGCAAAAGGGAAGACAAATGAAGAGATTGATGTCGACAATGGGTCTGAGGAGGAGTGTGATCCTCAAGATGCACCCATAGAAACCAAAGAGGACTTCCTCACAGCTTTGACCAAAGTGTGCGGATTTTTTGCAAAGAAGAATGTCAGCAGCTCCAGCTTGGATCATATTGAGACAGAACTGCTCCAGAAACAAGTTGCAGGTTCACAGACATCACTGAAGAGTTTCTTCACACCAACAAAAGATTCATCTCCAGGCAGCCAAGAGAAAACAACCAGCAGACCTCACGGCACACCTCCCTCTGCAAAGCAGTCCAAATCAGGTGGAAAAGCACATCTTGTGAAGAAGAGCAAACTGGCCATGGAAACAGAGCCTCAACTGGGGACATCAAAACAAATGTGTACTGAACAAGAAGAAGAAGAAAACATCCTGGTTGACTTGACACAAGACAAAACTGCTGATGCAACACTGGGACCTTCACCTGCTTTGCCTTGTCTTCCTGTGGATCTGATGGATTCCTTTGATGATACATTTGACTTGAGGCACCACAAGAAAACATTGAAATTTTGCTAGAGAGTCTCAACTCTCCAAAGAAGAAGGCCTCTCCTGAGAACAAGTCAGCAGAGAAGAACAACAGTACTGTGAACAGCTCTCCAGAGAAGAAAAATGCTGAGAACAAATCTCCACAGAAGAAGACTGGTGACAACGCCTCTCCAGAAAAGAAAAACCCTGAGAAGCAACAGAATGGTATCAGCAAGAAAATGAAAGAAGTGGAGCCAAAGCAGAAGAACAAAGACAAGTCAGGAGAGAAATTACACAAGTCTTTGCTGGAACTGTACAAGAAGGACCTGGTCACCCCTCCACTGAAGAGAAAACACTCTGCAGATGACACAGAAATACCACCAAAACCCAAGCCACTGCAGAATGTAGAAGAGCAAGAGACAATACAGCTTGGATGATGTGATGCAGCTTGTCCAGGAAGACTGAATTGGTGCAGCAGATAGGTAGGGTGCATCCTTTGCTTCAATGACGTCAATATGCGAAAAAAATACTGATATGACCTGTGGGTCTTTTTTTTTGTTTTTTTTTTTCTCATTTTTTTTTTTTGTTCTTTTTGCTTGGGGTTATGTACAGGTATTTATCTAGCTCCTCTGAGGACACCAGGCATATCGTGTCAGGTCCAGCCTAACTGATCCTCATAGAAGTGGCCTAAGAACTGCATGCAGGCATTATTGCGCACACCAGTCCACCACTGGTACACAGGCAGTGTGAGGATTTCATCAGGCAAGATTACTCTAAACCTGATCACTCTCGCATCTGCCCTTGCGAGGACCCTGGGACCATCAGGGTGGTCCCAGTTTGCCTCGTGAATGCACATGGTGGTGGTTACGGCTGCCTCAGGATCAGTCAACTGACCTCTCCACAATGCCGTGCTTGACCACGTGTACATGGGTACAAGCCATGGTCAGTATGGCTTGGTGAGGAGAATGAAGTTGGGATTGAAAAATTCACCCATGTACTGGTCAGTGCATGCACAACACTTTGATGTCTGTAGGTGTGAAAAACAAAGTGTGTCCAAATTTAAAGATAGTGCTGGCACTTTCATGTTCCCTACTCATCACCATGTGCCACCCTTTTGATGCTGTGATTGTTGCCACTCAATGGCATCCAACTTCAAAGCGCACTTGAGCAAGTTAAATGGTACTGCTCACAAAACTTTTGACATTTGCGACCTTCTTTGAAGGCTTTCTTGCGGCAACTACACTGAATCTTTCGACCTTTGCAACTCAGGACAATTGATGAGCTGCTGCCTTCAGACAACTTTCATGTTACATGTCACAACACTTGGAAAGGTGTGACGTGTGCCACTGAAGTAAGCTATTCATGGCATGAATATTTCTCATAATTGCCTCCTGTACTTGCAAAGTGCAAATGAACCACATCTTCAAGGTGCACTGCCAATGCCCAGTTTGAGACAGAAAGAGATGTGTTGAGTCCAAGGATGCTTTTGTACCATTTGAAGATGAATGAAAAATACACATTTGTTCCACAAAAAACACAAAAATATGTCTTTATTCAACAAAAAAATAAAATGAATGCATAAAACTTGGTTCACACATATTCTCCCCTGATGTGGCATGCAAGTTGAATATCCCTGGGCTTGATTGTCACCCCTTTGCGGTGGAGGCACACAAGGTTTGTGTCCTCAAACAGGCCCACCAAATACACAGGTCTCAGCTGCCTCATGAAGAGCAGCCAAAGCATTGGCTATTGAAGACCTTCCCAACATCATACGACAAATGATGCGCATGGTGAGTATTCATGAACACACATGTACAAAAATGAGTTTCTTTCAACCTGTCACAAATGTTGAAAATCTCTGACTATCTCCATGTGCTGCCATTGCATTATTGGTTGTAAAGGTCAAAGATTTTGTTTTCTTTCATCCAGAGTGAGACGGAATCCAGGGGTAGCACCCACAGAAGAGCAGGCACGGTTCTGATGGTGAAAGTGGAAAAGAAGGAGGGTGAGGGCGATGGAAAAGAAGAGAGAGCCAAAGACGATCCAAAACCAGGGCCAAGTGTGAAGATTGAACTAGGGGCTGCTCAACAGGGTGGCATGCTGAAGCCGGAACCTGGTGTGGTGTATAAACCACTGTCAATCAGAATTGACAAGGCTGATGGAAAAATTGCATACCAGTATAAATGTCCGCTATAGAGTTATGGCTTCAAAAAATGGGATGTGATCTCACATCAATGAAATCCATCTGCAACGTGCACTATTGTGTACAATGTGTGATTCCACATTTTTCAATCCGGATTCCCTCATGCGACATGAGAAGAAAGAGCACAAAAAATGAGATGTCTCATGTTGCATGAGGGAACAGGGAAGATTCATTGATGTGTGCCCACATCCCATGAAAACTTTGAAAACTTCCGATGCAATGTGAAATAAAAGAAAATCTGAAATCTGCAAAACTACTTCATGTCTGTCTTTGGTGCGATGATCGTAATAAGCAGAAATCAGATATTTCAATGTTATGTGAGACATTGTTATAAGGGGGTACCACATAAAGTGATGTTCCTTAATATCGATGGAAAAGTTGTGCCTTTTTGACTGTCGGAATATGCAGGACCAACTGTAACTGAAATTGAATGAATAGAACACTTTCAAACTTGCGTTCACACATTTTACCTCTTGATGCCAAAAGGTGATTTTTCACCACCACACATTATACAATGTATGGTTCAAATCACCTGAAAAGAGGAAATAGGTATGGGGTGGGGTGGTGAGTTTTGAAAGAAACATCGCCACAAACCGTATTCCCTCGTTGTACAAATACATCTCTTGAGATCAGCCTTATGCTGTGTTTCCTGCAGGCCTGGCTGTGAACGCGCAACAGCGGCGACACCTGACTCTCTGTAACAGGAATCCGCCGGAACCGGTCCACGTGGACTGTGGTGAAGGCTCCGTCATAGATGTTATTCAAGCCGCCACTGGTCTGACGCCACAAGTGCTAGGAGGCTCAGTGAACAACCGAGTCTGCCCCTCTTCTGTTTGGGAGACACTTCAATGTGAACCTCAGTCTATCGCAAATGAGTACAGCAGGTAATCCCAGAAAACAACAAGAATATTTCAGCTGTGACTGTGTGAGGACACAACCAAACTTTCCTTCACCCAGTAGCACATAGTTCATACATGGGTGTTTGTTTCAGTTGTCACGGTCAGCAGAGCTGTACGTTTCACTACAGAGGGGCCGAGGTTTGCCTCGGCTGGTGGCGCATGATGATCAACGTCACCTACTCTTGCCACACATGTGAGTCTCCTGTTTTCTGTGAAGTCCACAATGCCCTGGTGGTGGGATCGTAGCGAATCTCTTCTCAAGGTCAATCGAGAGTCTCAGCACACCAGCAATGTCACTCACATTTCCACATCGAACTCATTCGAAACCAATACAACTTTTCTCGCTTGAGCTGTGTTTACTTAAACTTGACAGATTTTTAGCGGAGAAACCTTCTTGGGAGACTGCCACAACCGTGTTCGTCTTTTTTCCACAGTCCGCCCTGAGACGACCTTGCTCCCAACCGGTCCGGAACCCGCGAGCATTTCCGCTCCCGCCGGAAGTGTGATGGACATCCTGAGCCCGGACTTTCCCTGCAATATTCCTCAAGAAATCACCAGCGTGACTTGCTTCATCAGGAGGTGCGTGTGCCTTCATTCAAGTTGAGACACCCTGAATGTTTCAGATCCACTGGTGCTCCTTCGTTGTCCTTCATCCATTTGTTGCTTCAACTGTTTCAGTTGAGTCAAATACCACGATGACACGTGGCACACGCTTGTTGCTCTTCTTTCAGCCTTGACCACTGGACCCCTCGCTTCAATGTGAAGAGTTTGGCTCTCAGTCAACCTGATCGAGCATCGTGCACCAATTTCTTACAACTGAGCTTCATTCCTGATGAACAACGTCACAGTGAAAGACTGTGCATTTCTACGATAAATCAAGTTGTTCGCAGCAATGAACAAGTGCGGTCCACAATCTCCATCATTCGCTTTGAGAAAACTGCAACCAGTGACGGAGACAAGTTTTGGATTCAGTTTCAAGGTAAAGCGGTTTCCCCATTCGGTCAATCCGAACTGAAAAGTCGGTCAGACTTGTGCGGTCCTGCTGGTAGGTCTGACGTTTATTTCTCCATTGGTATAGGCAGGTCAACCTACTCTGGCAAAGTCAGTTATAGGTTGTTAGTTGACATTGAGCAGCAGCATGTTCCATTTGGTTTCCCCAGTCTCAACTGAATCAGTTGAACTATTCAGTCAGGAATGGTTTGGACTACTTTTTGGATCAATCCTACTATTGGGAACCAAGTGAATCATTGCCGGGAACCAGTTGATCAATTCAGTCCACAATTGGAAAGAAAGAATCAGTCCTGACTGCAACCTATTGTCAGTCGACCTTGAAGAGTTCAGTCCATGACAAAAGCTTCAGTCACAACCTACACCCATTGGGGAAACCCATTTAGATAACCACAAAAACACTACAGCTTTCTTCATTCAGTTGTCAAAGCAGCCCCAAACTTGGAGAAGATTGTTCCTTGGTCGTGGAAATTGCTAATTCTGGCAACCATCTCGAGACCTTCAAAATTCTTTGAATTAGATGAGTCTGATTGTCTGTCTTGCTTCGCCTGAGTCACCTCACTCAAACATCAGAATTGAAATGATAATTTTGGTGAACTGCCCATCTACCAGGTCCAAACCTTTCGTCCAACACCAAGCCATTTATATGATCAGTGAGCCCTCGGCTCCCTGTTCCTTCTGATGTTCCTGTTTCGTCTCTTCCACAGCGAATGTTCGTCTCACGGTCGCCTGCACCCTGATTCCTGCAACAACCTTCCAGACAGACCCATCTGTGAGTTCAGATGTCTGACGTCCTCTAGTGTCCACGTGTCTGACCCCAGCTTCTCCCTTTCCTTCCTTGCCACATCATGATCTGTTTCCCATTGTTTCAGTGTTCCTTGTTCTTACCCACGACCCCAAGTGACTCCGCTACAACCGCAGCAGCCACCGCAACTCAAACAACTCCTGCCTCTGCTGCCAGCGACGACGTCAACTCTGGAGAGAAGTCCGGAGACTCCAGCTCAAGCAGTGAGCACATTCAAATTTCGCTGACAAAATTGTTGGGGTTGCTTTCCTTTTTCGCAATTGGTGATACGCCATGGAATCCCAGACTCAAATTCAGCTGTTGAGTTGTGTCTCAGCAACGACTTACGTATTTGTTTGGGGAAAGTAAATTTGGTGTTTGTTTGGGTTGCAGGCAGTGTTCTTCCCGGCGTGATTGGTGCAGTTGTCGGGTTCATCGTCGCCACGGTTGTCGTCACCGCCATCGCATGTCTGTCTGTCTGTCTGTCTGTCTGTCTGTCTGTCTGTCTGTCTGTCTGTCTGTCTGTCTGTCTGTCTGTCATGGCAGACTTCAAAAGAAATTTCTCTGGAGCAAGTTCACGCTTTGGCAGGTTGTTATGTGTGACGTGGGATGAAGCTGGGAATTGTTGATGGAAATGCTGTTTTGTTGTTCTGTACCCTTGAACGTCACCAATTATTCATTCGTGACTGAATATGTGTTTGCAGGCGGGCCAGGAAGAAAAAGAAACAATCTGCAGCCCCAGAAGAAATGAACCCTTCAACTGGAGATAACTCAGAACCAACCCCCACTGTCCAGGGCTTTTACCTGACCCGCCCACCTCTTATCAACCCAGATTACCAGAACCCGACCACCAGAGGGATCTCAGAGGAGCCTGACACATCAGGGCCCTATGAAGAGATTGATGATGGTCGCGTTCACTCCACACAGCCCGGGGTATCTTCTGCCACCTATGAAAACTCCACTGCTGCACCTGAATCTGATGAGTACCAGCCAATGCCAGACCTTCAGCCAGCAGAGCAAAAGGCCAGGTATGCAAATGTTGCTGATGCAAGGAAAACCTATGAGAATGCTGGCTACATCCCCGACACCAGCTCTGGTATCTATGAATACACCCCGGGAGGATATGAAGATCTGAAAAGAGTTCAGGGTCAGGCCAACAGAAGAGAAAACAAAGATTCCACCAACTCTGGCAACCCAATCATCTACGACAGCGGGTACGAACCATCAGGCAATGCTGCACCAGACAACAACAGCCACGGAATCTACGAAGACAAACCGGCAGAGTATGAGGAGCTGAAGAGAGCTGAATATGAAAACATAAAGAAAAGCACCTAAATCACAGTTTTCCAAGGTCTTGCAAACTGGCAACAAGTGAGAAAATCTACAGTAACGGGGGTGCACACTGAAGAACAATCATTGGCAAACAGATAAAGAGAAGAAAGTTGCAAACAAGAAGAACGTCACACAAACAAAACCAGCCACTTCATCAGATTTGAAAGTATCACTAACAGTGAAAAGAAAATCATTACAGCGACAAAGAGAAAACAGATTGGCTCATTTTTCTTGTGACAGATGATAAGAACTTGATGAAGTATTGAAGTGACAAAAATGACCAGACAATAACAGAATGAAATCACAAATGACAAGTTGAAAAAAGAAATTACAGATCTGAATTTCAGAAAGGGAAGTGGAAGAGAAGCAGTGATGTACATATTTCTAAAATCATTGGGTGAACCAGAGAAAATCATTCAGGCACAAGGAAGTGAAGAAAGAACCAAGTTATCCACAGGTCCAACCTGATGTTCACAATGTACAGAAAAAGAATCACAGGACCAAGGTCATCACAGCCTAACTTTGTCTCTTCTGGAAAATACACTTTGGTGGAAGGATAACATTGTGATGTAGCACGCAAATACAAGGAATGGAAAATTGGCAGGTAAAAAAACAACAAAACAAATGTTCTCTTGTTTCCTTTGTGCAGCAGACTGAAACAAAGGAGGGTCCTCAAGGGCCGATCGGTTTGAATCTCGGAGCCCAGTTACGTTGTGAATTTTTTTTTAAAATTTGAAAATTAGAAATTGCAAGTTGTGTCTTGATGAGACTGTACGAACAGGTGGTGCATCTTTACTTGCCCTGCCACTGTATTCTCAGAAGAAATGACCTTTGAATATGGTTCTGACTTGACATCAGGAATATCAAGAGAAGTGAAACTCTGCAGACAGTTGTGACAAGAAAACATGACAGGAAGAGATTTTGGCATTGACATATGGATGAGAATGACTGACACGTCAAATTCAGCAGTAACATGTGGTTCATTTTGGAACTTCAGACAACTGCAATGTTGCTTTGATAACCCACATGCATGGGCAGGGCACCACCTGGAGAGAACCCATGCAACACTCAACTCAGCGTTTTCATGTGCGAGCAGTGGACTAACAAAGAGCTCATGTTTTTATAATGTTTTTGTATCGGTTGCAGTTTTGAGTGATTTGCGCCGGCCAGTGCGAAACACTGAAGGCATCATCTTCCAAAAGTTGTGTACAGCTGTTTCTTTATGAAAATGGTGCTCTTTTCTATTCATATTTGGTCTGTAGATTTGTTTTTAGTCAAGGACAAGGCACCAGGAGGGAAATGAATCAAAATGGCTTCTTTGTGATTTGGCAGTATTCTAATTTTGCTCTTGCCTGGGACTTTTGACCTTCAGGTAATATGGGGTTATATGTCATGTTCGGTGCAAATGGAACTATTTTCAATGACTGTCCCGGGATTGACGCAAGACATAGTTATATTTTTCATGAAGACGGGCATGGCAACATTCAGGCCATTGCAATGCAAAAACATGTTCTCACCAATTTTGCAAGTAAAATGTCATTTTGTATAAAAATATTTTGTGTGCTTGTGTGTGTGTGTGCGTGTGTGTGTGTGATTTTGTCATTCAAACAATAGCAAATTTACACAAGTAATGCAATTAACGTTTTTCCACAGCTTCCTTCCCATGCTGTATGATTGATTTTGTTTCAGTTCTTTTTTTCAAGTTGTTGAACAAAATAAAGAATTCACACAAACAAGACAGGTATTTGGCCAAACAGGAATAAACAAGAAACCCCGTGTTGGACACTGATTCCCAATCAGGCATGTTACCATTTGAAACGAAACATGTGGAAAATCCGCACAGAGGTTTTCGTACAGATGGACACAGATCTATTTGAAAGCCCTTCACTGAACAGGTGCACAATTGACAAAACATGTGAAGCAGGATAATACAAGCAAAATGGGTATCAAATTTGGAATGCAAAAATCATTTGAGAAGGCTCAGCAGAAATCTCTGACCACACTACATGCACATGAATCGGAAGAGTCCAACCCAAGCCGTCATCGCAATGAAACGAGTTTGAAAAAAAGCCAGCACAGTTGAAGGCGATGCAAATGTCAGCAAAACTTCGGACCGTGCAGGAAGGATTGGTTGTCTTTTTATGCCGGCACCTAACAATTTTCATTGCTCAGATGGGTGAGAGAGAGATACACAGAGAGAGAGAGAGAGAGAGAGAGAGGGAGAGAGAGAGAGAGAGAGAGAGAGAGAGAGAGAGAGAGAGAGAAAGTCCTTTCAAGCATACCTCTCTGTCCTCATGATGGAAGTTCATCTGTGCACATTTCTCTGAACCCAAGTCGAAACAGCCTCAGGTCCCTGTGTGATCAGCAGATCTATTGCGGAGAACACATCTGAGTCAGGGACTCCACCATCCCCTCCGGAAATACTTGGAAAACGGACCTCACCGAATTCTGCACTTCTAATTGTTGATGTTGATCCAGACCTGAGTTGGACACTGCTCCCTGTCTGAATTCTGGATCTGCAGCCTCGGACCACAACACAGCTCCTCAAAGTGGCCTGTGATCATCACTACTGAAGTTAAAATGGGTGTCAATGATCAAGGGTGACCCTGTGATGATGTGCCATTGCCTCCTCTGATGCCTTGTTTGCTTTGAAGCATTGTGTGTGTGAGTGTGTGTGTCCATGTGTCAGCTCTACATAACATTTGCTGCCTGATCCCCGCTGTTGTTAGCCTCAACACTCACCAATTTCATCATCCACCCACCATGTTGCTGTTGCGAATGACCCTTCTGGTCTGGGTTGCGACCTTGGAGAAGGAAGTTCACGCAAAACCTGCTGAGGCAGCGCCAGGCCACGTGGACATAGAAGCTGAAGCAACGCTGCCCGATCAGGAGACAACCGCGCTGGATTCTGGGAAGAAAATCAGCCACAACATTTTTGAGGGTAACTTCCAACTGTGTCACTTTGTACTGAAAAGGAAATGATTTATGAAGGACTTTTTGGTTCAATCAAACAAGCAGAAAAATCTTAAAATTTGCCCTTTGTTCTTGAAGCACGGAAAAGAAGAGAACTTGTTGAACACTGAACAATCATTGTCTATTTCTGTGCAGGTTATGACAAGAGGCTTCCCCCTAGTCAGCAGTATTCCACTAAAGTGGAGCTGAGCATGTTTGCATTTTGGGTCAAAGTTAGTGAGACCAGCATGGATTTTTCCACACTGGTCTTCTTGAAGTACATTTGGAGAGACCCCAGACTTCAGGTTCTTACTTCTGTTTAATGTTTGTAGTTGTTGTTGAGATTGCAAATTTTCCTTGACCCAACTCTGATGTTTCATTGTCTTTCCCTCTTCAGGGAAAGGTATTGTCAGGAGGAATAATGGGTGTCACACTTCCAACAGAAGATGTGAAAAGACTGTGGCTTCCTGACATATTCATCAGGCAAGTTCACTGTGACTTCCCAAAACTCCTCTGAGTCCAAACTTTTTTCTCTCAACTGATGCAAGACAAATTTCCATGTTTTGTTCTTCAGAAACCAGATTGGTGAAGATATGTTGGATCCCAGTAAGATGACAGAGGTGAATTCCCTGGTCACACTCAACTCTTCTGGGCATCTCTTCACATCCAGAAGACTCCTTCTCAAGCTGGGCTGTCCAATGGACATGAGAGTATATATTCTGACATCACAGTGTGAAAGTTGTCCCTTTGCTATCAACAACAAGCATGAACACACCCAAACTCAATGTATGTTTTCTTTGTTCAGAGATATCCCCTGGATGAGCAGGAATGTCCTGTTTGGTTTGAGAGTTTTAGCCACACATCAGACACTCTCCACTTCAGCTGGCTTGGTGCCAGGCCAGTTGAGCTGGGATCCGACCCCACAACTCAAGGCAGCAGTTTCATTGTCAAGGACATTGTGACGGTGGACTGCTCTTCAAATTTTACTGTTGGATCATTTCCTTGCGCGAGAGTTGAGTTTGTGCTCAGGAGGTACACTGGCTCTGCCATCACACAGGTTGGTGCTCAAAATAATGTGGGCAAAATAAAGACCAAAACATCCTGTGTGTTTCAAACAAATATTGTCTGCTTTATTTTGTAGCTGTATTTGCCTTCAACCCTGATTGTCATCCTGTCTTGGATCAACTTGTGGGTGGATATGGACACGGCCAATCAGGTAACCAACACAGTCAGTTCCCCTCACTCCACAGAGTGTTCCCAGCTAGGAGTAGGTTTCGGGGGCTGCCTAATTTTCATTGAACCAGAAGCTTGAGACAACTCTTTGTTTGTGCCAGGTTGGAAGCTCCATCCTGATGCTGCTGACCATCTGCGCCTTCATAGAGGTGGCCCAGTCGGGAGGCATCCACCTGTCCTACCTCAGGGCCATAGACGTCTGGTTCATGGGTGGGTGCACTCACCTCCACCTGTAAAATCCAAAATATGAACACACAAGCCACTTCTTTGCCATGGCAGTACCCTTGCTCATTCAAGCACCAAAGTACTCATGCATGTACTCACATCTACATGTAAAGAAATATAACTCCATGATAACCTGCTCTGATTTCAATGGCCTAATGACAGCAAAATGTGAAAATATTTACCATTTCTTTGCGACCCTCATTCAAGGACCAAAGTAATCAGGGAAACACTCAGTTCCCAGGTTGAGAACTCCAGCATCATTTGTTTTCCATGCTGTCTGCTGTTCGTGGGTCTGTCCTTCCTGGAGACGGTGCTGGTGGCCGTGTGCAACCGGAAGTATGGAACCGGAAGTGGGATGCCCCGGATCCACAGGGTGTCACGTGTTCTCTTCCCAGTGCTGCTGCTGCTGTTTGGCACCCTCTACTGGTGTTGCTATGTGCTGCTCTAAATTGGGAAGGCACTGTCCACAAGTGGATCCAACACACTCTTGAAGTTCTTTGAAATCTCAGAATGATCAGGTTTCCCGAGTTTCACATACTCAATCAGGGTGTGTGTGGGGAGGGAGTAAGTGGTCATTCATTGTGAAGTAACTGTGCTGAAGGTTGACTCGAACAGCTAAATTTACTCAAACACTTCAGTTGTGTCACATCATGTGTGATGTAATTGTTCACCTTTGTTTTTCATGAGCTCCTCTAACTTTGTCTGACCAGTGACTGAAGGACGCAATGATAATGGTGTTTTGTGGTGCATTTTGTTTGCTGTTTCTGTTGTGTTGCTTCACTGTTTTCCTGTGGCCAGTTCAGTTCTTGGTGCTCACATCAAATGTGTTGCTTCTTTCACCATTTGTTTTGGCCACTGAATAAAAATGAAAAAGTTGCTCCTGCTCCAGTGATTTGTGTGGGAAAAACGTCCCTTGATGATAATGCAATGAACCTGGAATTTTAGAAATAAAGTTTTGCCCTGAAAGAGATCACTCCAGAAAAATGTCTTCATGTGTGTTCTTTTGATACAATCAAAAACAATGTATTTTTGGCATCATTACATCAAGACAATAAATTTGTTGTTCAATATCAACACACAAAAGACACACACACTCTCACACCGACAAGAACTGCCACACACACTTTTAGACATGTCCACACATACACCAGCACCAAAGATGTAGATTCTGCAATACTCCAAGAGCAGCCAATGATGAGGATGAAGCTTCTCATGGTGAATTTTGCCATTTTCTGCACCTTAATGTGTGTTGCTTGTCAACAAGCAAAATATTTTACAGCCCAAGGGGCATGCTGGTTTGATCAAACTCACTTTGGAAACAGCTCAGCAAAATCACAGTATAAAGAACCAGGTAAATTGACAACTTTAGATGACAACATGAGACTGCAAAGCACAAACAGGAATGAAAAACAAAGATGTGATAATCAAACAAATGAACAGATGTCACCTCATCACTGTAACAAACACCTGAGACTTGATGGTAAAACACAGGAGAACCTGATCAGTGAGACACCCAAGAGGGACAAGAGGGCTGGTGATGAGAAGCCTTCAGTGCGTGTCAGACGTGCTATTCAGAAGAAGAAGAAGAAAACAGGTGTCAGGACAGAATTTTTTTGGTATTTTTCCCCAGAGCTAGTTTTCTTGTTGAGTCAGAACATTTCACATTATCCTTGTTCCCTCTGCGACATTGATAAAATCTCTGAACAGACAGTCTTTCCAAATTCATCTCTGACAAATGTTTCTCTTCTAGCATTACTGGATATCACACCTTATTTGCCAAAAAATGCTGCTGAACAAAGCTCCACTGAAATTGATTGTGAAGCCATCAATGCAGTTAGAGGGGACTTGGGACAAGCACTGGAGCTGCAGCCCTGTCGGAACTGTATCCATACAAAAACCTCCCCACACAGCTGGCGGCAGGTTGATCTTGGTGGGTACCTCTCTTTCTGTGCTTATCTCTGTGCAACCACAGTATCCTGAAGGGTGAGCCTTGGACTGCAGTGTTTGGTGCAGGGATTTCATGTGCAGTGTCACAAATAGAGATCTGGTGCTGGTAGGGTCTTGCATGTGAGGGGTTCTGGCACAGGGGATACTTGAAAATATAGTGAGATGAGAAGTTCAGGTGCAAATAGTTGGCTCTGTTGCTTCAATGCTTCACTCTTCTGATCGAAAAAAAAACCCTGCAACAAGGTTTAACAGAAGATCAGTGTTTGTTGTTCTTGCACACTCTGGGTTTGTCTCATTGGCTGGCAAGAAACCAACAACCATTTTGAAAATACCTTTGCCTTGCCTTTCCTTGTGATAGTTTCCTTGCTTTTTCACACCTTTCTTATTTCAGGAAAGAAACGCTGGGTTCATGAGGTGTCAATTTTGAACAGACATGATGGAGCATGCAATGCACATGAAGCATGCAGTATGTGTCTCTGTTGAACCCTTTGTACTTGCAAAGCTTAGTTGTTTGTTCCCAATGAATTCTCTAATCTTGTAATCATTGTAGAGAGAAGACAGGAAAAGTTGAGAACTATTGTGAGCAACACAACAGCAAGAAACAGGCCACTGGACACTGCTGTGGTCACTGACTACCATGAAGAACCCTTGACTCAAAGTTCTGAGTTCCAAGTGGTGTGCTGCAAGGCAGCCACATTTGGTCAGTAAAACACAAGAATAATGTTTTGCAGACTGTTGGACATGCTTATTTTCTTGAAAGGATTTTGATTGCTTGTCTGGGTGAAAATGCTTGGTCTGCATTTTCCCTCCCTGCCAAGACAACTCCAAAGGAACTGTGATAAATTCTCACCAAAATCCCACACCTATCATCCTGACAACCAAAACAACCACTTTTGCCTCTCTCAGTTTGGCTGGTGTTCCTCTTTTACTCAAAACCTCTGAAATTCCAGTTCCCAATGGAACACAGCATAAAGAATACAGACAATTAAAAACGTGATCATTGAAGAAACTTTGGGGACATAACATAGGGGAGATTTAGCAATGCTTGTCTGAAATATGCCCGGTAGACTGCTGCCTACAACACTGCTCACCACCAGGCGTAATTTCCGTGGATCACTCACAACACATGTGAAAAACGTCCGGTATGTTCTGCCTGATCTGCCAAATATGGTCATGGCATAGCTGACCTCAGTCTCCACATTGACGGGCCGAAGGAGGTCATGTCGTCAGCCACGTATT
>JAAUXT010081763.1_pt1 | contig 16941 bp, 22 predicted proteins | sample 7278171 | NCBI WGS metagenome assembly JAAUXT01 (sample SAMN14350112, study PRJNA611818) | marine sediment metagenome | isolation source: surface marine sediment (1.8m) | place: French Polynesia: Moorea | collected 2018-08 | reverse complement strand
GAGATCCAGGTGCGGGGGACGTGCACACACACACATACGCACGCACACACACACTTGCACACACACACACACACACACACACACACACACACTATTCCACCTCCCAGACCGAGATACAGGTGCGGGGGACGTGCACACACACATACGCACGCACACACACACGCACACACACACACACACACACACACACACACACTGCATCACCTGATGAGTTTGGACTTCAGTCGGGGTGCTGTTGCTGCTGCCGCGTCAGCAGAGAGTTGAACGTATTTTCTGAACTCTGCCAGGATGTGGAAGAATTCTCCGTCTTCGAAGACATTTTTGAGCTTTTCGAGGTGATTTGTTTGATGTTGATTCCCTTGAGTGAACAGTTATGGTATTTGTTGTGTCTGTTGAGCACTGTTCTTGTTGGTCCATTGTTCAATTGTTTTCTGATTCGCATTGGTCTGAGATCCACTTCAAAAAACATATGTTGAGACTTTCCTGGTGTTTGGCCAGGACTCGGCGTGCATGCGTCCGTGCGTGTGTATGACTTGTCCAATCTGATGCTGACACCAGTGTTCTAGAACCTCATTTTCCTCCGGGACTACTTTTCTCAGGGTCGTCAGCCGGACGTGGACCGCATCACGCAGCGCAGTAAGCGCCGCCCGTCCGTCGACCACTCGCAGATCCTGCCCAACATCGGCGCGGCGCGCAGCCGCATCGACACCGGGCTGCGCCGCACGCCACGCAAACCTGGGTCAGTTCGGGCGCGTTCGATCTGTCGCACCGAAACGCACATGCGGAATAATTTCTGCGTGGACCAAAAACAAAAGTATCTCAAGCGCGGATGATCACGTTGCGCAGAACTCAAGGCTAAGCCACAAAAGCGCGCAGGACAAACGTTGTTTCATTTTCGAGCCTGCGTTGTGACGTTTGTACGTGTTTTTTACGGATTTGCATTGTTACGGATTTGCAGGAAACCGGACAAGAAGCCCGCGGAGCCGGAGTTCAAGTCTCCGCGCGTCGCGCGTCTCTTCGACAAGTGGCGCGGCGTCTGGCTCATGGCGATGGACCGCCAGCGCAAACTGCAGGCCGCGCTCGACAGACTCAACGAGGTGAGGCCCGCGTGCGGCGTCCCTCCTGCGTGACGTCATGAGGCAGAGCACGTGTCCATCTTCACGTGGTAGCGTTCGAGTGCGTCGCGTTCACGACGTCGTGACCTGGTTTTTCTGGTTCCCCACTGGACACTTAAATTCTGCGTGCAAGACCACGCACACAACGTCAAAACGCGTTATGACCAACGACCCTGGGCAACTGCGAAAAATATCAAAAGTTTTGGGCGCTTTTCCACGTCAACGTGTATGTTGTTCACACATTGCGCAGCTGGAGAAGATGAAGGCGTTCGACTTCGACGACTGGCGGCAGCGCTACATGGGGTGGATGAACCACAACAAGACGCGCGTCATGGACTTCTTCCGCCGCCAGGACCGAGACCACGACGGCAAGGTGACGCGCCAGGAGTTCATCGACGGCATCCTCGCCTCCAGTGAGTACTGCGCCTTGCAAGTACGCGGGTACTCGGCCTGACGTCAGCAGCAGTAGCTGGCGCCGACGCAAGATAACTGGTTGGAAATTTCCCGCTCAAAAACTGGATTCTCAATCGTCATTAATCAGACAGGGCCGTCTTCTTCTCTTCTCTCGATATCCTCTGGCTCCTATCAGTGATGACTCGTGTTTCGTGGTCTTGTGCAGTTTGACCGGTAGACTCTAGAGAATTATGATTCGGGTGAAATTTCAATGATTTTTCTCCTCTGCGTATTTCAATAGCGTGTTCAGGCGAAGCACCTCGCACTGCCACACGTGCTGGTCGTTTTTCCACGGTAGAGACAGGAAAGATTTGGGGTGTGGTCTCTACAGTGAGCGTCATCTTTCCCGTCTCCACCGTTTCAAACGCGACGTGCACGTGCGGCGGCACGTGGTGCTTCGCCGAACCTCCCTTTTATCGCCCATCTTCTCCACGTCATCATCATCACTACGATTAAGAGCTTCCCTCGTGTTCGCTCAACAGTGACCACACCTGTTCCCGCGCATTCTCCCGTCGCGGGAGTTCGAATTGAGCGGAGGCAGGTGTGGTCATCTCACGCGCATCACGCGCAGCAGCAGTGGCTCCACCACGCGCAGTGGCGCCACCACGTGCAGTGGCTCCACCTTCAAAACTCGCGACTGAACCATTTTCACTTGACGAAAACTCTGAACTCACGATTTCACTTCCCAACACCGCCACCGCTGCCGTGTGGTTTGTCGTCTCGGATTTTTCACTCACAGTGACACTTTCAGGTCGGGCAGCCAATTGGAGGCGCTCCGGTAGGTCGGGTCACGTGACCCCGTCACGTGACATCTGCATGACCCGCCCCTGTAGATCTACCAAACTCATCTTGTTTTTGTTTCACGCACAGTTTTTGTCCACATGTGTACTCAAAACTAGGTTCAACTCATATGTGTTGTTGTCAGGTTTATTTTCGCTCATTCGTTGCCAACAGTTTTCCAGCATGTGACTTTTGCCACCAGAAGACCTGACTTTTAGGCCTGTTTTTGCACTGGATGCGGTATGCGGTGCTTCATTGCACAAACCAACGAGAGAGTGGTGACCTGGGCCCTGTTGCTGTGAACAGGGCGCAACGCATGGCGCATCCAGTGCGATGAGGCGGGCCTCAGTCCTCTGACAGTGCTGGTTATGTCACTGGTGGAGCGTTTCCAAAAGCCTCATCTTCACCACTCATCTCATCCATAACATGTGTCGCATCCAGGCGTTTGTTTTGGCAAGTCTCAGCAGCTGAGATATGCATCGTGTCCACGATACAAACAGGACACGTAACTCGGTCCCCAACAGCTGTAAAGTGGTGCATGGCATCAATGTTGTGTCGTGGTTCCACCTGATTCGAACACTTTTTCGTCAATCGAAACGAAAACGGGAGTTCGTTCAACACGATCTGTTCGAATTGGACGAGACTCCGAATGAATAGAGTTCGAATTGGGAGGTTCCAGATGTTCGTGTACATGTGTACGTGCATGTCGACAGCGTTCTTCTGAGCTGCCTTGTTTGCAGCACGACTGACGCGGGCTGTGTGTAGAAAACGAGCTGGCTGCATCTGTTCAAAGCTTTGGGGTGGGGCCTGTCGGTTTGGGTCGGCAGACACATTGCGCCTGTGGCGATCGGCATGTCAGAGTTAATGCGCGTCCGAAGTCGAGGTGTTTCTGTCAGGGGGAACCACACAGAGATCGCCCCTTCTCGAAAAAAAGATTTCCAAGTTCTGTGGCGTAAAACATCAGAGAGCTGCCTCAAAATCTGGCGAATGTCATCGTTTTTTTTGGTGACTTCCGGGAAACACTCGAAGAAACGCGCAGAAATTCCAATGCGCTTACGCAGCGTACACGGTTCAAACTCTGTCAACATGCCGTTGGGGCAAAGGCATACAAATTTTACACACCCGTCCAAGACCAAACTTGTGCTGTCGGTCACTTCCAGAGATTCGTGCGGTTCGTGCGTTGAGATCCAGACTGTTTGTGTTTCGGGTCGGAACTCACGCGTTGACCACTCAGTTCGGCGCGCAAGCCGACTCTCCGATGACGTTTGCACGTTCTCTTTTTCCCACGGTTGCGATGTTTGCGTTCTACTCTCACTGTTGCTGTGGTTATAGAGTTCCCGACGAGTCGCATGGAGATGGAGGCGGTGGCGGACATCTTCGACCGTGACCGCGACGGTTACATCGACTACAAGGAGTTCGTCGCTGCGCTGCGGCCCGACCGAGAGGTGCGTGCGCATGCGCGTGCGTCCGCGCGGATGCGCGAAATATTGGAAGTTCCTTTGAGGAACGGGGAGCAGAGCCTACCCGTCTGGTCAGTCAATCGACACGAAGCTGTCGCGCGACGGAGTGTGACTGTGCACAGCCTGACGGCGCCGTGCCTGTTGGCGCTATGTCTGACGGCGCCGTGCCTGACGGCGCTCTGTCTGACGGCGCCGTGCCTGGTGGCGCTCTGTCTGACGGCGCCGTGCCTGATGGCGCTCTGTCTGACGGCGCCGTGCCTGATGGCGCTCTGTCTGACGGCGCCTTGCCTGATGGCGCTCTGTCTGACGGCGCCGTGCCTGGTGACGCTCTGTCTAACGGCGCTTATTGGATGAAATTTCAGAAGCAAAAACCGGCGACGGACCAGGAGAAGATTCACGACGAGGTGAAGCGACAAGGCTCCAAGTGCACGTGCGTCAAGCTCTTCCGCATCCACAAGATCGGCGAGGGCAAGTACAGGGTGAGCGACACGCACACACACACACACACACACACACACACACACACACACACACACACACACACACACACAGGGTCGACTGTTGTACCTGATGCGCCGAACGCATAGCACAAAACTTTGTTTTGAACGTCAAGACGACACATTCCCTCAAGGCTCCCAGGAGTACACGTGTACTCGGCCCTGCAGAATGTCACGGTGACATGTTTGTTGCAGTTCGGCGAGTCTCAGAAGCTGCGTCTGGTGCGGATCCTGCGCTCCACCGTCATGGTGCGCGTCGGCGGCGGCTGGATGGCGCTCGACGAGTTCCTCGTCAAGAACGACCCGTGCAGAGGTGAGCAGCGCATGCGCACTGCGCAGGGACGCGCGTAGTGGGAATCACCACGTCGCGTTGTTGGGAGGGGGTGAGGGGTGAGATCCCAATGTGCTCAGAAGTGAAACCCCTTCAACACTTGGTGCGTCACGCGTTGCGTCCCGGCAAGCGACCCCTGTTGACTTGGTGCGGAGCACAGCGCGCGACGCGTGGGGTTTGAATGCGACATGAGGGACTTTATGCACGACGTTTGAGGCGCATGTCGCGCCAACGCCAACGTCGAAAAGGGCACCGTTTCCATGGCACTGGCCAATCAGGAAACACCATTCGACATTGGCGTTGACGCGGCGTTGAGTGAAACGTCGTTGCGTAAAGTCCCCATTTTACCGCAGAATCGTGCGGATCGTGATACATCTAATTTGCATCTTTTTTCGAAGTCGTGAATTCAATCTTATGAAGCAGTCAACCTCGCACCAGCAGCCCACTCGTACAACATCGTTACAATTGAGCTTTTCCTTCACAGAATCGAACTCTGCAACACAAATAACACATGCAAACGTTTTTTCCCCCAAAGATTCGCTTATTTTTTGGGAATATCTTTCTGCCCAAGGTATTTTTACCCAAGTCAGACCAGTGTCAGTGTTTATTTAGACTCTGGTTAGCTTAGCACATCTAGTTGATAGTTTATGACGTAAGCACAGTCAGATCTTCTTGTCTCGACGTCTGTCCTCGTCCTCTGTCCCTCGGATCATCTTCACTGTGTGCTCTTGCTCATCGTTGCCACAGCAATGTGGATCCCCATCCTGAGCAGTCTCGCAGACATGCGCAACGGTGAGCCTCTCTTTCGTCACCCAATCAGACGCACCGGCACTTCTCGTAGTGGATGTCACGTGTCATTCGCTCGATTCGCCTTTGTTTTTCTTTCGAATCGGAGAAAACGTTGTTGAGTGTCAATTTTCTACGTGTACACTTGTTGTATTTTTGTGACACTTCCATTTGAGTTTGTTGACTTGTTTACTGTCGTTTCTGTAAACGAGTTGGTTCTGTCGATGCATTTTGGCATGAAATCGACAAGACTGCAGCAATCCCTCGTTGTTTTGTCTGCTCTGGACCATCGCTGCATGTCCAGCGACTCGGGCAAAAAAAAATGTCGCACGTCACAGTCCCCAGTGTCGCAGTTTTGAGGAATCCACACACGTTTCCTCAGTCTGCGTCTGTTTATCTGTGCGTGTTCGATGTTTGCACGGAACGCACCGCGAGCCTTTCGCGGCAGTGGTTCGTTCGATTCGCGCACTGAGCGCAGCGCCCACTGCCGGAAGGAAAGCGCCGCAGGGCGTTCAGCGCATTGATCGAACACACAATGCTGCCCTCTGTTGAAATTCGTGAACATCGCGCTCACGTGTTGACCACGTGTTCATGTGTATCACGTGTTGGGTGATTCAGAGATGCAAGTCGTCTTCACGACGGATTGTAAGTAACTTTGTAAAGCGCCGTAAAGAGTGGAATTTGCATCTGCGTTTTTATTTTGCGTGGGAGAGGCGCTTGTTCCACGGTTGACCCTCCTCCCTTTCCCCGAAGACCCCCACCAACCCCGCTGCAACGCGATAATTTTGTTTCAGTTTCACTTTCGTTTCCGTGTTGGTTTTGTTGGCGTCGTCGCTGCACTGTGTCTTGCTCTGCATTTCTGACGAGGAGTGGAGTCGGGCGTTGAAACAGTGATGCGTGACATGAGGCACGCGTTTGACCTGACGTTTTGAACCCCTTTGTGTTTGACGTTGACTTTGACCTTGACACGGGATTGGGTCACGAGGTGGTGGGCACTAACGGTCAACAAACCAATCCAAATTTTTCACGTTTCCGAGTGCGTTTATTTTGTTTGAATGGGGGACAACTGGTCGGTGGCAGGGACGCTCTAACAATGCCCCTGTGAATTATTTTGACCCCTCTTCTCATTGGCTGATTCATTTCTCTCATCCACGCGTTTGTCGCTTGTGGCGCCCTCTGGCAGACGGCGTTTGGCGACAGAAACGTCACGTGTTCAAGCGACGCCACCACCACCATCACCACGCCCCGCGCCTGCACGTGCACAGTTGTCACGTGACCCTGAACGCGCAGTTCTGCGGGCTGCACGGACACCTAGTCCGTCTGCAGCAGCTGCAGGAGGAGGCGGGGGGCGGGGCCTGCAGGAGAGGTGACACCCCCACTCACGTATACATCGGAATGCAGCCGCGTGACTCCCCTCCCCTTCACACGCGTTTCACTAACTCTGACGGACCTCATCCAACTTGGCCGCCTCATCAGACCGGGTCCACACAGGATGCGTCTTGCGTGGTCTTCCATGCACAAATTATCACCCCCAGTTTACACCGCGTTCGCCAGTGCATCACGCACGCCAAGGTCACAGCACACCAAAATGGGTCTCATGTATTTCTATGGTTGTGTTCATGAAGTGCTTGTGCGCCACCATGATCGCAGATGGGTTCCAACCCCAAACGTGCGCTGGTGCAAGGTGCGTGATGCGCTGGCACACGCGGTGTGGCCGAGGGGTCAGGTGCTGCGCAGTCACGTGCTGCAGCGCCACCCGAAAGCAACGCTTATTGCAACCAAGTTTTCAACGCGGGTATCCCATGATCTGCAACGCTTGATGCATCCCGAACGAACCTGCCTTGGTCCGACTGACGACCTCAACCAGGCTACAACCGTGGTGTTTTGGGCAACATTTTTCAACCGAAAACGGGCCACTTACGACCGTTACCTGTTGCTAACACGCATTGTGACACTGTAAAACCTTCGGTGACAGGACTTCAATTGAGTCTCGCTGTTTCGCCAACACTCATCAAACGTCCAGCCCGTAACAAAACGTGCTTCATGACCAGCATGCCTCCCTTGAGCAGCAGACGCTCTTCTCGCATGGTGCTTTCGTTTGTTCTCTGAAGTGCATGAATTTAACATCGGGTTAGTGAGGTGTGAAATCTGTAGCCTTGGTGACGTCATGGCTTGTTCCTACGGGAACGGGAATCTCGCGAAATCTCGCAAATATTAAAAATCTCGGAGGCGCGTTGTCTTTGAATATCTCATTTCAATTGCTCAGCTGAATAAGTTTCTACGAAAAGAGAAAAACCTTTCACTAACGAAATCTCACAACCAAGATGAAAATCGTAAAAAAGTTCCTTCTCGCTTGTCAAGTATCGCTCGACAACCACGCAGAACTCAAAATGTTCAGCTTTGTAGAAACATATGGCGTCCTCTCTCGTGACGTCATGAGTGCGCGCCATCGACAGTGACGTCATCCCGAGGAGCACGAGGGGATGCGGGAACCAGTCTGCAGCTACTCCGCTAACCGCACCACGTGACCAAACCACGTGACGCACACACTAATGGCGTCTTGTTTTCTCTTACAGCGAAGGGTCGGACGAACATAGAGCTGCGGGAGCAGTTCATCCTGGCGTCGGGGGTGAGTCAGGCGATGGGCACGTTCGTCTCGAAGGGCGCGGCAGCGCGCGGCGCGTCGCCGTCCTCGAGCGGGTCCAGCACGTCTGCATGGAGTGCGCGCACCGGGAGCTCCGCTTCCGGACCCATCACCAAGGTAACCCGTCTCCCCAGCAACCTGTACTCACACAGTAACCGCGCGGCTGTTGCGTCACATCGGTGGGAGGGAGGGGGTGGGAGGGAATATTCCAAAGGGAAATGAATCAACTTGAGGTTTCATGGCGTCAAAGGTGCCAATGCTGAGTTGTTTCAGCAGCAGAATCTTGACATGTGAAAATGTTGCTCTGATTTCCGTGAGCCTCGGTGTTAATGAGACCAACAGCCCGCAGCACTAAGGACCCTAACTTCCGGTGTAAGACCCGTAGCAACGAGCTTTCGTCGTGTTTTCCCCTGTTTGATACAACTAACTTTACTTTGCGTCGTCTTGGCAGTGAATTGGGATTGCTGTGTTGTGGTTTGATTTTCAGTGCACTGATTTCAACAACTGTTAAAATTGAGTCGTTGGGGCTGATTTCTTGGCGTCGAGCTGAATCTACAGGGGACGACTGAATCGAGACGCCACGCGACAAGAAATCATCCCGTCTTTCGGGTGCATTGGCTCAACCCTGATCCGTCAGGGGAGTTCTCCAGAATGAGGCCTGTTTCTCACCAAACGGGTGACGCCCTGTGTGCGCATGCATCGCAAGGAACCACACAGGGTCATCGCGGACCAAGACGTATCCAGTGTCTGACAAAACGCGTTGTGCGTCCCTGACGCTGTTGATCATTGCATGTGCGTCGCAACCGACGCTGTTGCCATTGTCGTGTGCGCAGTGACGCAGCGCGCGCGTTACGCATTCAGTGCAGTTCCCTGTTGACGCCGAGTCTGTGTTGAGACGCAGCGTCCGTTGAGCCAGTGCGCCCACGAGTGCCGATCACGAACTAAACACGTGTGGAATTAACGACGAATCATCCCTTGTTGTTTAGTCCCGCATCCCGAGGAAAAAGCTCGACTTGAAGGAGGTAAATCTTCCGCCAGATGTCGTCGTCTTTTTCTGAATCAATCAATGGCTCTTTTTCCATTGTTATTGCATTGTGGGTCTTGTCATTGTGTTTTACCTTGAATATTGTCTTGTGTATCAGTTTTATAAAATTAGGAGCATCAATTGAGATATTTTGTTGTGACTGTATGATGACGTGTCATCTCGACGCTGTATTTGATGACGTGTACTGTCGACGCTTGGCTTGTCTCCGTGTCTGTCTCACTGTTCGTGCTGTTCGTTTGTTCTGCCGAGAGAAGTAGCCACGCGCTTCACAGCCTCTGCAGTCTTCTCCACCACACTGTGTCGTCCTGTTGTTCGCTTGGCTCTGACAGTGTATTGAAGTACAGCTGTGTATGTGTGTGAGGCGGCGCACGTGTGGAGCTGCGTGACTGAACTCACGTGTTCGCGAGTTTTAACTGATGGCGAAATGACGTCACACAGCACGAGCTGTTTGTGTGATATGAGGGGGCGGGACGAAGGGGCAGCTCGGGTGTTGAGGCCTAACCGTGCACATCCCCTGCTTATCTGTGTCCACGTGATCGCGTCACGTGACACGCCACGTGGAGCATCACGTGGTTGTGGTCTTCCCTTCACCCCTCGGCCCATTTCAACGAAAAACAGCAAATCGTCCTGTCTCTGCGCGTTGTGACGCATTGAAACGCAAAGTTTTCGGAGACCTGGAGGATTTCACAATGAAATCACGGTCTGATAAGAGTCAAGACTTGAAGCCGACTGTCACCCAATCACGTGAGACTTGAAACTGATCAATGAACCCGTTGCTCACACAGATCCGGGAGAAGACGCAGTACGGCTCCCCCTGGCGGCAGACGCCGCGCTCGCGCGTTAGTCCGGACACCGAGGTCAGTCAGATCATGCAGCCCGCGCGAGCCGGCGGCGGCGGCGCCCGGCCCAAGACGACGGCGGGCGCGGCGGCGGCGGCGCGGGGGAGGCCCGGGCTCAGTCCCGGCACCCGCCCCGGGCTCGTCAGTCCAGGTCAGTGCAGTTTTAACAGCGTACATTTCTTGCGCATTTGGTGTTTTCTCTGAACCACCATCCGTCACAAGAGGATTATCTCCAGATGCAAAAAGCTCAAGCCAGCTCTCGTGCAGAATGCCCAGAAAAATAGTTCCACGGAACTCGCATGATTTTCATCTCATACATGACCCCATTGTACTTGAAGGTCAAAAGTCCCAGGCAAGAGCATTTTGGAACATAGCCAAATCACAAAGCAGCTATTTTAATCAATTTCCTTCCTAGTACCTTATCCTTGATCAAGAACAAATCTATGGACCAAATATGAATACAATTGAGTACTATTTTCATATAGAAACTGCTGTGCACATACTTTTGGAAGAGGCTGCCTATAGTGCTTTGCGCTCGACTGGTAGCGGTGCAAATCACTAAAAGACACGTCAAGCAGGGTAACGCACTGCATGTGAATTCGAATTGGGTGGGAACGAGTGTAACGCATTGCATTTGTGTACAAGAGGCGTACACGTGTAACGCTACGTGTGTTGTGTTGACAGGGAGCAGCCACGGGAGTCGGCCGAGCAGCCGCGCGTCGAGCCGCAGCTCGCGTCCGCCCAGCGTCTGCAGCGACGTGTCGGAGGAGGGCGCTGCCCAGGGCGGGGGCGGGGGCGGAGGGCCCGACGTCTTCACCACCATGCACACGGAGACGCGCGTGCTGGGCGGCCGCCCCACCACCACCGTGACGTACCAGACGCACCAGACGCAGACGCGCGCCATCTCGCACCCGACGCACACCGGGCCGCGGGTCACGTCCGCTGGGGGACCAGGTGAGGCATCACGTGGGTCTGATGGACAGGCCACGTGGGAGCAGGTCACGTGCGTGACTCGTTGACTCCCATTGTGGCCGTTCTGCATTGACCTGTTGCAAGGGACGCTCGGACAGCAGCTCGCATTATGACGCGATCATAGCGGCCACGTCCCTCGTGGCTTCCACGGGACACTAACATACTACCCTGCAGTGAGAAACTACACTGCAGAATCTTGGACCTGAGGCTCTGAACCATGTGCTAAACTTGACATTCACGTCATCGTTTTGGTGTCTCCTTTTTGTTGATTTTGCCTCAAGTCTCGCATTTTCTCGTCGCAGGTTCTCGGATCCCGAAGCCCGGCAGCGGCAGCACGACCCCTACCGGCAGCCTCGAGCGCACCAAGCGCCCGTCGTCCAAGTCGTCCGACTCCTCCCGGTAGTCACGGCAACCCTCACCGGAAGTGACGTGGCTCATCCAATCAGCAGCCGCTCACCGAACACGTGGTTACACGTGATACTGAGGCTGCAAAGGGACTTTCGCAAACAGACATTTAGATTCTTCACGTTCTTACTGAAGGCAGCTCAACAGAAACGTTTCAAATATACCGAGCTGCGTCGTGTGACTCAGCAATTTTCGTGAAGATGACTTGGATACTGACAGTTGTAACTTTGCTTTGACGCTGCAGTATTTTGATGCATATTTATGCAAAAAAAAATCAAAGTTGCTACTTGACACGAGTGCCAAACGCGCCACGTAAATAACGCGGGTGATGATGCTGGGACGCGCACGTCAACGTAGCGACGTCAACGTAGCGACGTCAACGTAGCGACGTGAACGTGGCGACGTGAACGTGGCGATAGGCGACGAGGAGAATGAGACACATTCCAAACTCACGTTCCAAGCAGGTGCTTCGTGTTCCCACGTCATCCTCACCGACAGTGACGTCACAGCAACTCCATTTTGACGTCACAGCAACTTCATCGCAGGACATTACGCAATCGGAATGTTGCTTGAGAAAACTTCACAGAGGATATTCTGTTCCAAACAGAACGAAACGGACCACGCCTTCATGATTGGAAAGATTGCAAAAGTAAAAAGTATTTCGCAGTTTTCATACGTTTCAGCCAGGTCAATTTTTTCAAACCTGCCTGTCTAAGGCAGGCGGACATTTTCGCTAAAAACATGTGGCTCGTGTGTGTTGCTCGACAGTGCGCTTGCGCTTACACCACGTGACCCATCCACGTGACCTTGTCCGATGAACGTTCTGCAGGCTTCCACGTTGTGATCGTTTATTATTGTCTTTGCTCAATGTACAAAACACGTGGCCCCGGCTTGTTCGAACCCGCTCTTTTTTCTCTTGGGGAGAAAGAGGCGTTCGAATAAGATGGGATTAAAGTGTTTAGCTCTGTGTGTAGTAAAAAGTGTGCTTAGATTCGTCGCTGCTGTGCTCTGATTGGTCCACGCTGCCTCTGCTGCTGTCAAATTGTGGGGACAACTTTGGCAGCACTGAGCGTGCGTGAAAATGACGAGTGACTTCCTGTTCAACCAGGTGGCGCTTCTGATGACGCCGGGTTCTTTGGGGACGAACTGAACCTGGTGTCGTCAGTAGTGACCAGACGGTCGCCACTGGGCACAGACGGTGCGTGTGTTGTAAGAAGATGCAGTACTTGTCATGACATGTTGGTTTGGTCGCTTGATCGTGTTGGACATGCGTTTGTTGAGAGAGAGAACGGCTTCATAGAAATCCTCCTCACGTGAACTGTCCTGCCTTCGACATCACTTGATTTTTTTTATGAGTGTTGATTGCGTCATTGTGTAAAGGTTTGAACATCATACGGCGCGGTGTATTGTACTTCTTGTGTCACTATTTATTAATAGAAATAATTTTAACTTAATTTTTTGTACAAATTGTAATCAGTTTGTATATCTGGCAAATACGTGATGTTAAAACTTTTTGAGAAATCCTCAGAACGCATTTGAATGAATTTGTAGAATTTTTGGGCGAAATCTAGGAGACTAGCATTTAGATTTACAGACCAGAACGCACGCAGAGACATTGGAGCATTGAGAGTGTACAGGCTCCTCAAAGTAATGGTCTTGAGATTTGTATCTATGTGAATACAAAACCAAGGATCTTTGTATCTAGGCAACCGTTACTCAAAACGCAGTGCTCATGATGTGTTCAAACGCCCTTTGATGTGTAACTAGGCAACGTGGAACCGTGACGTAACTCTGGCGTCACGGCGTTGTGCACATAGAACAGCGCTTTATTTTACACGCTGACTGTCGTTGCTAAGAGAGACGCGCGTTGTTAAGCGAGATGCGCGTGTTGCTTGGAGAAATACGCGTTGCTAAGAGAGAAACGCGTTGCTATGGAATCAGCCTCTATCACAGCGTGTCGCCGTCAGTCTTTTGAACAATGATTTGGGGACAATTTCGCAGTGCTGAAGGTGCCTCGCCAGGGCAGGGGCTGATTCGACGCCTACTTGTTGTGACTGACGTTCATTGGATCAAGTCTTTCATGTTCCGTCACGTGTCCCGGATGCGGACGCTTCCGCTCAGTGGACGCTGTGAGCGGACAGTCCCCACCAGGGGGCGGGAGTGCGTCCACTTCCGGGAGGCTCGGCGGCGTTTTAGGGTCGTACCCGCGATCAATCCAGGTGATGAAAAAATCCAGATTGAGGAAACAAACGCCAAGAGTTTTGTCTAAATGTCTAAAAAAAATCTAAATTTTTGAAATGTGAGGTTTGTTGATGAAAAGTGAGCAGCGTCTCTCGTTTTCTGTGTTGCGCTACATATTGTTTGTGTTCGTCTGAGCTTTCAGTGTATTCAAACTCATTTGGAATAAAATAATCTACTACGATGACTTCGCAAACACTTCTCTCGAGTTTCCTTTCGTCTCCTTCCGGAATTGAAAATTGTCACAGACCGACTTTCTTTGCTAAGACATTTATTTTGCAGTTCTGTTTGATTTTGACATTCCATAGATCTATGTGCATTCTTTGATCCAGAGGAGGGCGGCCCCGACTGCCGAAAAAAAAATTCCCGTTTCTTTCAAACATGATTCGCCTTGTTTCGACTCTCCCCGTGCAAAGCTTGGGCCCGCCCCGCAAAAAAATCTGGACAAGTTGAAAGTTTCAAACACCAAAAGGATTGTCGTTGTTTCACGCGTCAAACACAGTACATACAAAAAGCAGATCCACCGAATAACGAGAGAACTCACGGACGGATTGAATTAGTAGTTCAGATTCAAAGCGTGTCAAAAACATTATCAACGTCATCTTCTTTTGTGTACAGATTGACACACGTGCATTGCACAACAAGTGGCACAATTGCCGATATTTTTGCAAACTGCTCTTGAAAGCGATCTTCACACCGGGTGTTATGACACAAAAGGAGAACAACACAAAACTATTTTTTTATTCTTGCAAGAGCTCTTTTCTTTGTTGATTTTGACGCACTGAAAACCACCAGGGTGCGTAGCGATAGGCGACGCAGCGTCGTCAGGTGTGAGCGTCGTGAGAGAAGGGCGGGTGCACAGGTAGGTTTTTCGTGCCGAAGCTGCAAGATTTTCGCATCAATTCATTCCGTGGTGACGTCGCATCACAGAAGTGTCGACGCCGTGTTGCTTGGTGTCGACCCTGCGTCACTAGTTGTCGACACCACATCGCTCGGTGTCGGCGCCGCGTCGCTAGGTGTCGACACCGCATCGCTCGGTGTTGGCGCCGCGTCGCTAGGTGTCGACACTGCGGCTCCAGTGCTGCAGCACGGACGCTTGCTTCAGCATCGTGTTCTTGATGAGCGGAGAGCTCCAGCCGATCTTCTGCGCAGCGAGCCTCCCCTTCATGTCTGCAGAGACGAGACAAGGGTTGAGCAAGGCGACTGCAGGGGAAGACCCTGTTCTGCATGTGAGTGTAACGGACATTCGGTTCGAGAATTGAGCCGAGAAGCCTGTGTGCTCTTGGGTTGGAGAAGGTGTCGGGTGGTCGTGTGTGTGTGTGTGTGTGTGTGTGTGTGTGTGTGTGTGTGTGTGTGGGTGTGGGTGTGGGTGTGGGTGTGTGAGTGGGTGTGTGGGGGGTGGTTGTGTGCGTGTGTGTGTCGGGTGTGTGTCGGGTGTGTGTGTGTGTGCGTGTGGGTGTGGGTGGGTGGGTGGGTGGGTGTGCGTGTGTGTATACATGTCGAGACACCCGAAGTCCTGACTGTTTCTCTGTGTTTTGGGTGGAAAGACAGAGAGAGGATTTTTTTTCGAATGCACACCGGTTGTGTCCTCCTCGCCCTCGTCCAAGTCGTCGGCCTCGGTGACGATTTCCATCTTCTGCACGATGAGGCGCAGCAGGTCGTGTTGCTTCTCCATCCCCGAGGAGATCTGCTGCAGCCTGCAGGAGAGAGTGTGCGTGTGTGTCAGGTGTGCGTGTGAGACAGTGTGAGACGTGTGAGCAGGCACGTGTGTGAAAGGTGTGAAAGGTGTGCGTGCAGGCATGTGTGCGATGTTTCTGTGCAGGTCATGCCAGATCTACTTGTCAATTCCTAATCAGACCTGCTGCAGCCTGCAGTGGAGGTGTGTGTGTGTGTGTATGTGTGTGTGAAAAGTGTGTACAGGTCGCGTTGCAAAACCTGAACTTTTAAACCCTTTGAAGTTTGTTGGAATGAGGTGTCTCTGAGGGTCGGGTCCACTAACTAAACGCGACCCGCCCACCCCACACCATCACGCACCGCTTTTTGGTCTTGTAGAGCTCGCTGTAGAGATAGGCCTGGCTGTTGTCCTCTGGGATCATGTGCGATCCAAGGCCCGCATTCTTCGTCATACGGCTCCACAGCTGCGAATGGCAACGGGATCACGTACATGTGCGCATGTGTGTGTGGTGACAAGTTCCACTGTCAACACGTGTGAGCTCGACAGGATGTCAACGTTGGATAAAACAAGGAACCAGTCAGAAGATACAACACGCATGCACACGCACGAACGGGCACCTTTCGTTGGTTCCGGTTCTGCTGGGGTCCGATGCTTTCAGAGGCTCCGCGCAACTGCGACACAACACACGACCTCGAAATGACACGCGCTTCGGAGCTCCCCCAGCGCCGTCACACACACACACGCACGCACACACACACGCATGCACGCACACACACACGCATGCACGCACACACACGCACGCACACATACACACACATGCACACATACACACACGCACACACACACACCTGGGCGAGCCTGCCCTTCGGGCCCCCGATGTACTCTTTCCAGTTCTGACGGTCGACCCACTCGAGAACGCGCTGCGGCAGCTTCTTCTCGATGTCCGTGTGCAGCTGCACCTGCATCGCGAGGCGCTTCAGCTGCGCGTCCTTCTGCACCGCCTCAATATCGCCCACCGCCAAACCGATCTGCAGCGAAACACGTGTGCTTCTGTGCAGAAAGGTACAACCCCGCTTGATTCCACCCAGCTCTACCTCACTCAGCAGCTCATGCACCCAGTCTATGCACGTCTTCTGTTGCGTGTACCACCCGTATCTACCCTGCTCCACCCAGCCCAGCCCAGCCCAGCCCAGCCCAGCCCAGCCCAGCCCAGCCCAGCCCAGCCCAGCCCATCACAAATTGACAAATGTTGAGTGGTAGCTCATTTCAAAGTTCTTCATATGAGGAATGCATAGAATATTGCAATAGGGGGTCTATCTCTTACCACAAGTGAGAAAATTGAGATCAAAGATTTTTGGCTCATCATCCCCATACTGGCAGTCAGCAGGCACCCAAAACCATCACAAATGGAAAATTTTTGAGTAGTAGCTCATTTCGAAGCTCTTCGCATGAGGAATGCACAGAGTATTGCACATGGTGTCATTAGGTTCTGTTCCGATGATGTGTTTTGCCCCCCAAAAAAATCCCAAAAACACAAAGGCTATTATAGCCTTGGTGTTTGGGCAGAAAGTGAAATGACAAAAATTTTTCAACTGGCACTTGGAAATGAATCTCTCAGTCCAGTTGATCACAAATCTTTTGTTCATTCTGGTATTGAGCTCCTTGTTATTATTTAAGAGGGGTTCTAAGATTCAGGTTTTG
>JAAUXT010038993.1_pt1 | contig 16944 bp, 9 predicted proteins | sample 7278171 | NCBI WGS metagenome assembly JAAUXT01 (sample SAMN14350112, study PRJNA611818) | marine sediment metagenome | isolation source: surface marine sediment (1.8m) | place: French Polynesia: Moorea | collected 2018-08 | reverse complement strand
CCCTGACTCACATCCGCAGCGCCACCCCTCCCCGACTCACGTCTGCAGCGCCGCCCCTCCCTGACTCACGTCTGCAGCACTGCCCCTCCCTGACTCATGTCCCTGGCGCCGCCCCTCCCCAACTCACGTCTGCAGCGCCGCCCCGCCCTGACTCACGTCCCTGGCACTGCCCCTCCCTGACTCACGTCCGTGGCGCCGCCCCTCCCCGACTCACGTCCGAGGCGCCGCCCCTCCCCGACTCACGTCCGTGGCGCGGCGCCTCCGTCGCGCGTCCTCGTCCTTCGCCGCTGGCGGGTTGAGCTGAATCGTCTTGTAGCGATCCGTCTCGTTGAGCGCCTCCAGCGCCTGCACCAGCTTCTCGTACCCAGCCACGCCATCTGCAGGCGGCAAGAACACGGTCAGACCACCTCTACTGAATGCGTTGCTCCACTCCGCAAGTTGGTTTCACAGATTTCACTTCTCTGACATCTTGAAAAGTCGCCACTGGGGTCAGCGTTTTCCAGTCACGGAGCTGACCATGTGCAGCAGGACACAGAGGTTGTCTGCTGCCTGTCGAGAGGAGGTTGGAGTTTGACTGCGAGACACGAACCCTCCCCGAGCGTGCGTGCGTGCGTGCGTGTGTGTGTGTGTGTGTTTCGCCGTGGGCGCACGTGCCCGGTTCCTACCTTCGCCCTGCTTGACGAGCACGGCGATCTGCAGCTTCCCGTCGGCGACCCGCGGCGTGTCGGCCACGTAGAAAACGTCCTCCTCCCGGTGCTGACCTCCCGCGGCGTCCTCCTCCGCAGCCGTCATCTCGTCCTCCTTGGTGGCGTTGTCGCCGGCCGCCGCAGCGTCACCTCCTGCTGACAAACGGTGGTGGTCGCTGTGGTTGTGGTGTGTTTGTGTGTGTGTGTGTGTGTGTGTTCGTTGGGATGTGGTTGCGTTCCCCTGTCAGATCTCTGCCTGTGTGAAGGCAATCTTTATCCAATCCCAGCAAACATTCCGCAAACAATTTCCTTCGCGTTCAGGACACAGAAAGGCAGCATCTTAGAGATGTCTTGGATGCCCGTGTTCACAAAACTGCTGCAGAACTCAATTCCGCACTGTGAGCGCGCGCCGTACCGTCCGGCTGCGTCGCGTCGCCGTCCGCCGCGTCTCCCGTCGCTGCGTCGCCTCCGGCCGCGTCGTCCGCGCTGCGTCTCGACCGACCCACGTCCGACGGAGCCTTGATGTCCGCGTCCGTGTCGCCTGCAGCGCAACGCAGTTCTCGTGAAGTCACTGGCATCATTGTTCTTGCAAGGAAGATGTTGCTATCCAAATAAAACTTCTGTTAACTGCAAGTCTCGCGTTGCTGAACGGCACAACCGTCCACAAATCTTTCGGAAAGATGTGACACAAAGAAGACTGACGCGCACCAAACCACAAGGCAACGGTAACAAAGAAAATTTGTCTCTTTGGGTGCGTTTGTTTGGGTGACAGAAAATGGGGTTTTGCTGCGTGGAAATATCACCCACTGACTCACAAGGTTGGGCGATCACAAGCACCAGAACAGAACCACTTGGCCACAGAGAATTTATGAGCAGAGTCCCGCACAATCACACTGCCTCGCCTGTGTGGTGGGATGTGATGTGATGTGATGTGTGTGTGTGTGTGTGTGTGTGTGTGTGTGTGTTTCTGACCTGCTTTGCCTCTCAACACGCAAGTGCGCACGCACACACACGCAAACGCACACGCACACACACACACACACACACACACACACACACACACTGACCGTCCGGCACGACGGGCCCCGCCTGCGTCGTCTCCTCGCCCTCGATGCCCTTCGCCTCGAGCTCCTCTCCCTCCTCCACCACGACCGTCTCCTCGGTCGCCTCCGTCGTCGCCACCGTCGTCGGCTCTTCTGCGATGGTGGATTCGGATACAACACGTCAGACCGACTTCAAGAGGCACAGAGTACAGGGAGGCAGATTCACCTATGTCTTTTGGGAAGTGGCATGTACCTCAGAGAACTGGGAACACGCAGTCTGGGTAAACTTTGCCAATTCCTTCCCTTGTCTGCAGAAGACAGCACTCACCTGTTGGCGGCTTGATTTTGTTCAGTTCCTCTATCAACATGACTTTGAACTGATCGTGGAATGCTTCAGCTTGACTGTTTTCCTGAAACGAACATAAAAACGTGAGAAGGATTCTGGCTTTGAGTTTATCACACTCTAATTCCGACAAACTGTCCGGTTCATGTGGGGGTGTGTATACCCGTGCGTGCATTCTTGTGTTTGACAGCACTTTTCACGAAGGCAAATGTCTTCACATTCCGTCCTGATCCCACACACAAGCCACACGAAGACAAACGTTTCTCCAGCTTACCCTGAATCCCATCCATGAGCAGCAAAGAAAGAGACGCAAGCTGTCCATAAGTCATACAAAAGTTGACGTTTCGTTTTGATATCACTCAACAAAACTTTTGCAGTGTCGAGTTTGTTTGGAAACAAGAACGAGTGATTGGATTTTCGTTTCGAAGAAACAAGTCAACGAAAAAAAAAATCCTTTTTTCCCCAGTTTGCAGTGACGCACACGACAGCCGGGAAGTTTGCGGACGGATCAGATCGAAGGCTTGGCTCACTCGTACTCACCAATCTCTCTCCCGGAAAACCGAATTCCAGGGTGACGATCCCCTCCATCTGGGCGTCAGTGACTTCTTCAAGTGGGATGATCGGTATGTTCTGAAGGCACCAAAACACCAAACACATCAATGACTCAAAGACAGCAGTGTGTCGAGTGGCTGTGACTGGATGCGCGTCTATGTTCTGGTCAACACAAAGGAACGTTTGTACAACAACACCGAACTCTCTCTGCTTCAATGATATTGGGAAGATTTGTTGAGTGACTGACTCACCGGGCCAGGCCGTGGCTCGACCAGAAAGTCGTCAGGAATCAGCTCTCCAGGTTCTGTGGAGAACAAAACACTCGATTGGCGTCCAAGTTCCAAGACACATCTCTCGCATGTTTTGGCCATGAATCTGCTGCGAAAAGGAAGCTTGAGAACTTGACTCACTTGTCACACACAGAGCAGCCTTGCCGGGCAACTCCTTGGGTTTGAACTGGTAGATGTAGACGTCTGCGCCGCAGTAGCGCACCCTGACGGTGCTCTGCATGGCGCAGCAGTAGGGCCCGTCCGTCAGCGTGAAGGCGCCGCACATCTTGTAGTCTGCCTCCTGCAGCTCCCCGGGCAGTTCCGCGCCGTTCAGCTCGATGTAGTACGGCATCTTGGCTCCGCAGTGGCCTTCCTGCAAACAGACGACACGCGTGAGCCGCGCAGGTTAGAATCTACACAAAGAGAAACAATTCACGCACACACGCATGGACACAGACACAGACGCACACACAGAGAGAACATCACGAAGTTATCTCTCGTGGTTGAAGCTCTTCGGAGCGCAACAGGACAACAGGAGATGCAGGCCTCGTACCTTGACGCAGTCAGTGGACGCCACGGCGGGTTGACCCTGGTACGTGAACCCGTACCACACGCCCTCCTCCAACTCCTTGTCGTTCAGGAAGTCGTCTGGCAAAGACACTTCACACGTTTCAGAGCTGCTGCCTATTGCTCAAGAATCCATGCATCACAAATCTACCAACATTTTATGACGTCGAACGCGTTGGTCAGATTCTGTTGTGGTTTTCCTACGCAACGACCACACAAAACTGATGCAGGTTTCAAGAAGCGCAAATGTTGGAAACGACTCAACAAAACGAATCGAAGCTCAAAAGGAACTGATGGGTGTGTTCGTTACCCGTGGCCCAGTGCTGGTAGTATCTCATGTCCTTCTCCTGGTCCATCAAAGTGAAGTTTCCACAGGCATCACCGGGAGGATCTGCAAGGGACGAAGGTACAAATGAATAGAAGGCTGCAAACGACGTCAAACATGGAATGAATCTCTGGAGTGAACGGAACCTGATGCTTTGAAACAATTGCCCAGAACAGCGCGAAGAGCTGGTGTGAGGCGCCACCAGTTGCCGGCTGGTAGGTCCATTCTGTGGGCACAACCGGTCGCAATCGTCCTGGTTCATCCCCACCATTTGGTGAATCTGACACCCCTCAAACCCGTACAAAACCAGTGGTAGACACACAGAATTGTGTGAACTGCAGAGATGGAACTGAATATGACCTTCTGATTATCTGGTGTTTTTTGCTGCAAAGGCCCTCAAGACAACACGCCTCCCACAGCGGGCCTGACTCAGGCATTCGGCGCAGTCGTCCCGCAATTCTGACCGCGCCCTGCGCAGCCCGCGCACCGCCCACTGACTCAGACATTTACAACACAAATACAGCACATCATCACTGCGGTGAAAACTGCTCCACCACTGCTCCTTCCCAGATTGGACCTGTGCACACGAAACGCCTTCTTGTCCGTTGAATGCAACTTTGCTTCGTAAACAGCTTACTGTCTGAGATTGACCTGTTACAGAAGCGCGCAAAAGAAATCTACGGTGCTTTTTCGAAGCACACGATCAATCTGAGGACCTGACAGGTTTTGACCGGGAGAATCCGCGGGGAATGCGTGTTGGGCCAGGCAGGGGCGGGTCGGGGTGAGGCGCGCTGGATCGGCCTGACCGAGCAGGAATGGAGCCTCAACTTCTGCTCCAACGCTGAGTTCGTCCAGGAAGAAGCCAGACAAAATCGCCCCACGTTCTCTTTCTCAACTTTCTGAGACCGCACGTCCAATCAGTTGATCCGTGGTTGAATCTTCCCAAGTTTTGAACATCTTGCAGGAAAACATCTTCTTCAGCTGCATGTTGATGATCCACAGTGCAAGCTTTTGAGTACTCAGCTGCAAGCGTTTGTCCCACAAAGTATCACCCTCTCGCAGTATTTTGCTGGCAAGCTGTTAACAATTCAATTGACTGCGCACAGAGGCTACTTCACGAATGCAGTGATCCTGAACAAGCAAAGATAAACCAATGAGGAAAACATGGAGAACAGCACTTTCCCCTCCGGTGTGATCACAACTCGCGCGCGCTGCTCGCCTCGGGTTCTGCTCATTCTGAGAGGCCGCCTTTCAAGTTGCATAATTCGGGAAGAACAAAATGCAGTATTTCTTCCTTTTCTCTCGAAAACCATTTGTCCGCGGACACCCAGGAAAAAGCGAAAAGCAACCATTGAGTTCTTCCTGCTGCAATCTTTCAGCACAACAAATGCAAAGAGCAAAAAGTCAGTTTGGACATCTGCTATCATTTGTGTCATAGTCCGCATTCCTGTGTGGCCCTGTTCGCCGGCATTACGCACGGCGAGATGATCCACCAGCTCCGCGAACTGAATGGGCAGCGTCCAGCAAGTTGTACGTGAATCACACTGAACTAGAATCAACTTGAGAAATTTGTATTCGTGAGAGCTTTTGACACGAAAACCAAGCTGCTCCAAGATCTGCACGACCTAGAAAACCAAGCAAAATCTGCACGCTCGATCAAACGTCGAAGCGTCCGTCCCAACTGTTGCTGAGAATGTACGATGTGAGAACGGAAAAAGTCTTCAAACCAGCCATGTTCACATAAATCTCGTCTCCAACATTGTGATGCAACATTTGAGCTGCACAAGACGCAGCGGGAGATAATGACATCGCACTCGCCGCGGATCTGTTTCACCGTCATTAGCCACCAATGCGAGGTGAGGAAGGAACTTTTTTCGTCGTTAAGTGCAAGTGCATCCAACTGCAAACGCACCTGGGGGAGAGAGGGACGCTCCCATTAGCTCCACTTGGGTGCAAACGTGGATCCACGCTGCGGCTGCAAAGCGCCCGCGAGGCTGCGAGGGGTTCGAGGGAGCTGAACGCCCAGCGTTCCCGTGTCTGGTGGCTTCTTGCGCCACGCCACGCCCGTCCAGAACAGAACACACCCAGCAGATCAAACACGATTCTTTGTCCACATAGCGTCGCGAAGTCAAATGCTCCTTTCCACTGATGAAGAAATTTTGATTTGATTTCGAAGCCGCCAACTAGATTTTCGGGAAACATATTTCCTGCAACAAACACCCTTCCAACCAACACCAACCTGCAAAACTGACAGTTGTTTGTAAGCATATCCCACCGAAGAACCACCACATCAAATTTACAACTGAGTAGCGCTGACCCCCGAACATGTAACAAGAAAACTGGGTGTGTATTTAACCTCTCGCCCCCACGCAATTTTCTTCGGTGATGGCCTTCTGTGTAAAAAAGTTGCGCTCATCTTTTATCAAATGTCAAACTCGAGCGTTATGATCGATAAATCAGGAACAGAGGGAGGGTTCGATTGTGTTTACTGAGTCTGCACTTGCCCCCGAGATAAACCGTTCTGCTCAGACCCTGGGACCTCGGGCCGCTCTGATGGAGGCGCTCGGGACCTCGGGCTGCGGGATCCGTGTCACGGACGAGGGAGGAGGCAGATACATGAACAGACAAAACCGCAGTGTTGCTCCGCAGATATCAATATGTTGATACACGGCTCGCAGAGCCTCTTGTCTTGCAAGTGGCACCCACCCCAGATGGGTGTTCCCTTACAAAACAAATGTTCCGCCAACCCAGTCCAGACATCCATGCAGCACGTCGCAGGCCACAGAATGCAACCGAAAATATATCACTTGCACACATGTAGAGTTGAGGAATTCCTAATTCCAGGATGTTCACAGGTCGGCCGAAAACTCATGCAAAATTTCACTTTTCACAACGATCTCGATCCTATCCGTACAACAAGTCCGACGGTTGGTTGCTGGGCCTCGATCTTCGGGGTGTGTGGCCTTCACCATTGAAAGCGCAGCGTGCAACCTGCATCCTCATCAACCCTTTCGCCAAACGCAATTGATTTGGGTCCGAGGTTGATCAACACGAAAGTTTCTTGTTGCATAAAACACAGGCTTAACCTGATTTGACGTGTTTCAGCTTCGTTCGGAGGTTCTTTGTGCGAAAACTGAAGGCGCGTGAAGTTTGGAGCATGTTAACCCGAGCCTGACCCCGACACTTGACGAGCTCCCACCGGAGCTGGTCTTCTCGACCCAATACAAACACGCAATCCAAGCTGTGCAATTAGCTTCCGTTGCCATTTCCCTCCCAGCTTTCAACACATCGCTGAGATTTCAAGACTTTGTGTTGCGTCACTTTTGACAAATCGTGCAAAAGCTTTGACTCAGTGCGTAGAAAACACACAAATATTTCGAGAAACTTGACACCAGAAAAACTCGGCAATCTCCCGGTGACCTTCTCTGCCCGCGTGTTTTTATCCGCGATTATGATGTATCTGTTGAGGATTCACACTCTGCCCTGACGCGCTGCCGCCCCGCCCCAACCCGACGCAAACATCATCACCAATTCACACCAACAGCGCAGCGAGTCGTGGTCCACAACCATGACGAGCTGACGCGCTGTGGTCTGATTGAAGCTGACAATGATTGTGCCTCGGCGCTGGTTTTTTGGTAGATTATTGCACAAGTCAATTGGGATTGGTCACTCCAGCGAAATGAAAACGGGGACAGAAATCGTAAAGCTGAAAACGGGAGGGACGGCACTGCCCTTGTTCTGGAGTCCTCTTGGGCGTCAGTTGTTGTTCGCCTCCCTTCACGTCAGTTGCTCGGACGCGTATGTCCTACAGAAATTCTTTCACTCTCAATCTGCTGTTGTTCTGGTCTCGTTTCACAACCTTGCGAACCAAGAACCAACGATTTTGTTCCTTGATCTCTGAAACAAGTGTGGATGCTTGCAAATCTGCCACGAAAAGCAATTCCCTGCCAAGAACAACTGATCTGAGATTAAAAACTGTTGGACTCGACGAGCCAATTTATCTCGCTACAACCCCCACGAAAGATTCAAGTGCTACACACGTTGGAACGATTAGAGGATCTGAAGAAACTCACACGAACAGCGCCTAAACACCAATTCCCCTTTTCAACTTACAGATAATTGCAGGGCACAAAAAGCTTGCGCACTTTTTTCAGCATCTCCGATCCGCTACCTGAAGTGAGCGCATTAACGAGCGAAATGAATCGCTCTGCTCCGCGGAGCCGACACGAGCGGAGCCTGCGCCGCGCTGCAGCGTGAGCGCCGCTGCTGGCGAATCCAGATTCCAGCCGCGGAAACCTCGCAGATGAGTCTCCACAATCTCGGGTATTCACCGAGATAAAATACGAGTGCCACGAAGTGGCAATACATTTCTATCATCTGTCCGCAGCAGATGTTTTATTGCCTTCAGTGCGACTTGGCCTCAATCTCGAGCGCTACTTTGTTTTTTGCATTTGCTACCCTGGACCACCCTATCATTTCTCCAAACTTGCTACCACCCTGTGAAACTGATAAAACACCTGCAAAGCGAAAGGCCGACCGGGCTCGAGGAGCGCCGTTTGTCTGTGCAGCGCCGCGATACCTTATCAGAGGATGGGTTCTTAACGGCTGCCAACCACAAGCAAGTCCCCGGCCCCCGCAGGCGAGGCTCGTTTTGTGGCGCAAACATGAAAATCGGAATCCAGGGCTTGAAAAACAAGGCAAAACGCACGAAATTCCGGAGCTTTGTTTCCCATGACGGGTTCGTCTGTTCGTCGGGTGAGCTGAGCGCACGATGGCTGCGCAGAGAAACAGATCAAGACGGTGAGCGAGTCGGAAAACACGCAACAACAAGCCTGCGTTATGTTCGTAGCGCTGACCGGATCCAGCCCAACACACTCTGAGCGATCTGGAGCAGAGCCCGAGCTTTTGTTCCCCCGAGTTGCTTCTGAACTGAAGAAGCTGCACAATTCATCTTCCACTCTGTGTCGACAGAACTCCATTTTCTGGCCATTTGAAATAGTTCCTTGAAGCAATGCAAGCTCTTAGCGAGTCATCTGTTTCTGTGCTTTCAGTAACCAAGCCTCGAAAACAAAACCACCAGAAACCGTCCCTCACTGGTACATTCATTCATTCACTTGCGCTTCCCTGAAGAGTGGAGTGGCTTGATCACTCACTGGCAGCAGTTCATGTGCTTTTGAGAATTTGCTCAAAATCTCCAGGCTCAACAGGTGTGAACGCACCTTTTGCACGTCACAACAAGAAGCACAACGTTCGGCGTCCCTGCGACTCAGGTGTGCAGCTGTAGCTCGACCGTGCGTGCGCAGCGCCCGACCCGTGTCTGCGTGTTTCAGCGCAGTGCGCGCAGAGCGGGTGAAGCGGCTGCGGCCCCGAGGCCCCCGGTGCGCCGCCGGCGGGAGGTTTAGTTGCAACATGTGGGGAGCTGTACGTGTGACGTGCGACGTGCCATTACAGGCTGGAAATCAGTTTCACATACTTTCAGATTTTGAAATACAGGTTCAATTTCACAGATACTAATTTCCTTTCACAAATGGTTTGTCCTTCTTATAATATGTCAATTTTAATAGAAAAATAGATCAGAACTAAATACAGGTCACCACAAGAAAGGAAAGATAACTTGTCACTGATTTTCCAGGGTGAAATGCCACGTCACACGTGGCATGGGTACGCCGCACGCGTTGCAACTAAACCTCCCTAGTATCAGACACTCACGGGGCGCCGCGAGCACTCGTTGGCAGTGCAAGTTGTTCTCTGTTCGCGTCTTGCCCCGCGTTCAAGTGAAGTTTGAAAGGAGAATTTTTGTCAAAGCTTCCTCTCAACAACGAACTTCAGACGAATCGGGCACAACGTACAAATCTCCGCGTCAATTGCTCTCACAGCTCAAGAAAGGCCCAACAATGCATTGTTCTGATCATCCACAACACAAATGTCCCCCTCAAGAACCTCAAGCACCCTTCGCCTGATCTTGGTCAAAGTCTTGGGTCATTTGGTGCGCAGCAAAAATTTGTCAGCGAAACAAGATTTCTCACGCAGTGACAACGAAGGTCGTCGCGAAAATATGCGCCGAGTACGACACAGAACTTCCTGCTGTCGACTGTCGAGCTTTCAATGTGTCAACTGTAGTTGCGAAGACGACAGCCAGAAGCAAAAAGCAAACGCAACTCTCTTTATCAACAGACAAAAACCTTCCATTGCAGCAAAAAGTATTTGCATTGTTTCGCAGTGACAGACGCCGGTTTTTGCATCGGAACATGAGCTGATTTGGCAGCGAGTTTTGTGTGGCTCCACAGCTTCCTCGGCATTTCAATGTTTGCTGACCAAAAATTAATCTGGAATTCTCTTTTCAAAGTGAGCACAGCCCTGACTCTTGAGAAGTGCAACAAGGCTGCCAACGGGTGGTCGCCAAGGTTTGCCTTTTCCCCCTTTGGTGACCTCCCCCCTCAGCAACCCCTTCAGTGACCCCCATTGGCCACCCCTTTGTTGACCAGTTTCTTCAGTCGCTACCTCAGGCCCTTCAGTAACACCCCCCCCCATCCTTCTGTGGCCCTTGGAAGGTAAAAGGCGCGCGTGGCCTTTGAGGATGACAAGATATTCCTGTGACGTTACCTCCATGCCATACGTATCTGGGTGTCACTTTCTGGGTGCGACACTTGCTTCCTGGTTTGAGAATATGTTCTCATGCCTCGCCCAGTTGCTCCAGTCATCGAGGGCTTGGTCCATCTGAACAGCGCACTGAACCACGAGGTGCAACGTGCATCTGGCGTCGCAGTCCCGACCCGGAACTGCTGCAACTCGTGCGAGAAGCGAGCCCTGGATATTTCACATTTTATGCGTAAAACAAACTGAGAGCCCTCGGTGCGAAAGCTGCGCAAAAAGAGAAACAGACGCTGCAGATTTTCCTCGATGTTCTTGTGTGAACAAACACGCGTCTCACTTATCCGGGGGACGCCGCGAGATAAGATCCCCCGATAGAGCAGATTGGATCCACAACTCAGCTGTTAATGACCCTCGTGTCACGGGACGACACGCGATAAGCACAGCTCATTGACCCCGACCGACTTGTGCATTGTTCAGACCCAGTCGAGAAGCCAAGACGCAACATCACGAAAATAACCTGCAGAACACGAACACTGTCCCTCGGTCCTCCTGATTAGGGAGGCAAGATCCACGTCTGGTCTGTCAAGTTGGGAGGAAACTGCAACGTACGATCTGAACTTCTTTCGCTGAACGCAACACGAAGCAAAATCTTCAACGCTCACACAAGACTCAGGGATCATTCATTCAGACTTCCACCAAACAACCTCTCTGACATGCTTCTGTTGTGTCAACGAAACAAGTGTTCGCAAATCTCGAGCTCCCGCCAGCTCAGCAGAAGTGACATCGCTGTTGTTTGGTCTCTGGCATCAACAAGTTGATCTGCGAGTGCCGCGCTCCCACAAACCTCGTCCGTTTTGCGGCACAATGATCAGCGAGCTTTAGCAACTTTCACCGCATCGAACTCATCTCAACTCGGCACTGCGAGGGTTTGGTGCGGTTGAAGTATTACGTACGATAGATGAACGTTTCCACCCATTTTCCTTCCCAAGCCTCACACCGAAGCAGATTACATTCCTGCGAGCCCAGCGCCTGTGCCCCTCCTCCCGCCGCGCCGAGAGGCAGCAGCCGCCGGGGCGATGATAACCGCGACCCGCCGCTCCCGAGGAGAACACCCCAAATCATGTTGTCGATGTGCAGCGCCGCCGCACGAAGAATCCGACCAGAACATCTCGTTGGAAACTCAGCAATTCTTGTCCTCGCGCTCGAGATTAGACAGACAGGTTGTGGACTTTCTGGCCGAACCTGGAAACAACTTTCACGTCTTTCGAGCAAACAATAAACTCACGGGAGTAGTAAGTTTGATGCAATCACAAACTCGGTTCATTCTCCACGAAATACTCACTAGAATAACGCGACAGTCAGAAAATTTTGCAAGCTGGAGTCCAGAACAAAGTGAGGACCGTGCCCGTTTTGAATATCACACGTCAGAGAGAACGAAGCCGCGATATTCAAAAACTGCCCAACACGGATGCAGTGCATTTTGTCAGAACAAAGTGACTAAACTTCAAAGCACAACAGTTACTTTTCTCGTGTTAGCGATTTCCAGAAAACAGACTTCTCAGTGAAATTCGACCAGTTTCGATCCGAAATATTTCAAGTTTCTTGCTGATGTCTTCAAATATTTTGGACCGAACTGCAGAAAAGGAGGGAACTTACAGGTCACTCCGGGGGTGGTTGTGGTCGGCGTTGTCGTGGTGGTCGTGGTTGTGGTTGTGGTCGTGGTCGTGGTGGTTGTTTCAGCGACGGTTTCAGTTTGCGTCTCCTCTGCGGCGCTGGCTCCGTCTCGCACCGCTCCCGCCGTCGCCCCGTCCTTCGTGTTGTTGATGTCGTTGTTCACATCCGTATTGGCTTCGGTGGCATCATCATCACCAGCAGCCGCACCGCCTGCAGCGTCCGTACCTGCAGCTGCGGGGGCATCTCCACCAGCAGCATCCGTTTCCGAAGCTGAGTCGTCCGCTTCTTGGCCCGTGGCACCCAACTGACCAGCATCAACCGGCACCACAATGTCGTCTCCGCCTTCGGTAGTGGCTGCAGTGTCTGCCGCCGCCCCAGTGTCCGTCCCAGCGCCGCCCTCATTGGGAGCCCCTTCCACCGTGCCCGCAGTTTCAGGAATGATTTGAGATTCAATTGCAGACAGATCAACACCTCCGTCTACACCAGTTCCAGTCGCAGCTTGATCGGCGCCGGCGTCCGGAGGGACGCAGCTCCCGTCTGTACACGTGGTGTCTGCCGTCTCAGGCACGATCGGGTCTTCCACAGCTTCGTCTCCACCAGTGGCTCCGTCTCCACCAGTGGCTCCGTCCCCACCCGCGGCTCCGTCCCCGCCCGCAGCTCCGTCCCCGCCCGCGGCTCCGTCCCCGCCCGCGGCTCCGTCCCCGCCCGCGGCTCCGTCCGACGCCCCACCTTGAGGCGGAGTGCAACTGTCGTCCCCAGCAGCGCAGAGCACGTCGGCCGTCTCTGGCACAATGGGATCCTCCTGCACTTCTTGCTGATCTTCAGTCCCATCTCCGGCGTCTTTGGCAGCGTCGTCGGTTCCCGTCGCGTCCCCTCCCGTCCCCACTCCCGCTGCAGTGTCCCCAGCAGTATCCCCACCTGCAGTGTCCCCAGCAGTATCTCCCGCTGCAGTATCTGCAGTATCGCCACCTGCAGTGTCCCCAGCAGTATCTCCGGCTGCAGTGCCATCACCAGTGCCCCCCGCTGCAGTGCCATCAGTATCTCCACCTGCTGTTTCTCCAACAGTATCTCCGACTGCAGTATCTCCAGTATCTCCACCTGCAGTGTCCCCAGCGGTATCTCCAGCTCCAGTCTCTCCATCTTCGTCAGCTGGTTTCACCGGAAGAAAGGAAGAAGCAACATGGGTTGAGAGGAGAGAATCGGTCCTGCTGACACTGGGCGCACTCACCTGAGACCTGCAGACCCGTGGCCTCCACTTCGGACAGAGTGGGTCAAGGCGCATTCCGAACAATGCAGGTGCAGACAACAGAGCACAGAGAAGATAACACTTTGTTAATTCAACTATCAGTGATGAATTTTGGGGCCCGATTGGGGGAGTTGGGTGAAAAGTTCCTGCTTCAGAAGAACTGAGAATGGGTGGTGGAGATTGGGAGTTTCACGACGAGCAGATGTCGAAACGAATCACAGTTCAACGCTGTGTGCCATGGGAAACTGCACAAAGTTATTTCAGTTGGGAAAGAAGATTTTGAAGCAGCAGTGCAAAACTTCAATTCAGCTCGACAGAACTGAAAATACGACACTGACCGACGACAAGCCCATACATCAACGGCCACAAACAACCGAACTTGAGCAAAACACTCAATGCAAACCTGTCGTCACAGTCTCGAGTTACTCGAAAAGCCAAAAACAGCGAGTGGAAATTTCGTGAGGCGGACCACACTATCAGAAATCCAATATCAAGGAAATTGATTTCAGTAAACGAGCCAGGTTCTGCTGTCGCATTCTCGACACAACAGTCGCACAGATGACTACTCGGCTTTGATACTTTTGAGTGGGCAGCGGGAGTTGCTAAATGCGGACCGAGTTGGAATCAATACATCCTGGTTGGGTTCGTTGAAACAAAGCAACTGTTGGAACACGCCCATTCAAGAGTAATCAACCGAAACTGAGACTGAGACTGTGCAGGCAATAGCTCCTACGACTGTTCAGAAGTCAACGAAATCAACTGAGCATTTTGGTGTGGATCCAGCAGTTCCAAACAGATAATCGACGCCTCCAGCATCAGAGAAGCGTCAAGCGCGCAGCGACAACGGAAACAATCCGTTGTACGAGTTTTGCGATGTCCCTCCAGTGACTCTGGATGGCAAGGGAGGACTGGCCATCACTTCAGTGTCAGAAAGTTTCCTTCAGTGCGAGATAACGCGGAGGGGGCCGAATTCTTTCTTCAGGCCGCGCCCTGGACCTGCTCCAAGTGTCATGAACGCCAACTCTGGCGAACACGACCGTTCACAGAGTTTGTGCGCTTGACGCTCGGCGCTGGTTGACGCAGATTTGCTGTCGTGAACTGGGACAGTGCGGCGGCTGCGCGGCGCGGCGCGTACTCACACGTGACGGCGGGCTCCGGCGGCTCCGTCGTCTGCTCCTCCGTCGTCGGCTCCGCGGGGGCGGCCGCAGCTGCAACACAAAGGGTTACCGTCTCACTCCGGGCTGTTTCACAGCTTTGATGGCAAGACAGTCACACAGTTGTGACGTTGCCGCAGTGGCTAAGCACTGAAAGCAAAAATGCCACTGACACAAAAATAACGAAAGACTTCGAGTTTCGTCACCTGCAGTGTCGTCTCCGCCGGTCGCTTCGTCTCCAGCTGGCGCGGTCTCCCCACCGGCGTCTCCTCCAGCAGCATCTCCACCGGCTGCGTCTCCTCCAGCAGCATCTCCGCCGGCTGCATCTCCACCGGCTGCGTCTCCACCAGTGGCATCACCAGCAGCGTCTCCACCGCCGGCGTCCCCACCGGCATCCCCACCGGCTGCATCACCACCAGCAGCATCTCCACCAGCAGCATCACCACCGGCTGCATCTCCACCAGCAGCATCTCCACCAGCAGCATCACCGCCGGCTGCATCTCCACCAGCAGCATCACCACCGGCTGCATCACCACCGGCTGCATCTCCACCGGCGTTTCCGCCAGTGGCATCACCAGCAGCGTCACCACCAGCGGCGTCTCCCCCGGCGGCAGGATCTGCTGCGTCCGCTGCCGGGTCTGCAGCAGGATCCGCAGCAGGGTCAGCGGCGTCACCCTCTGCAGCAAGAAAAGGTGCGAGTTTGTTGTTCACGTTTGTTTTGAAAAACATGACCGCCACTCCGCGGCAGAAGTGTTGCCCACGCCAGAGGCACCGCGCTGCGTCGTGAGCTGAGGTGAAAATCGAGCCAAGTGCCCAGCCCGGCAACCACACGGTTGTCCCTTCAAACTTCCAACCCAAAACACCAAATGGTCAATGTTGGCAAAACTTTTGTTGCTTTCACAGAAATGCAGGGAAGTGCAAACTGCATTCCACGTTTCGAATGCACAAGCACGTGGCTCTTATCTCAAGAGCATGTACGCAGGTGCTGCCAGATTGCCCCGACGACAAGGCAGGAACGCGCCCAGCATCTGATACCGCAAGATCCTCTTCAGCGAACGTGGCAACTTCGGGAGAAACTTTCCCCTTCGCCTTGAGGATCAGGAACGCCCCAAACCCGCACACACACCCCAGATTGATCGGTGCTCTTCATTTATCAACAAGCATCCCGAGCTGCAGCTGATCCGCACCGCGCTCACTCGAGCCCCACTCCATCACCGCCGACCTTCCGCTGCCGTGATATGACAGGGAAACACAAACACAAACTCAACTCATCCACCAAAAGTGTCAAAACAAGAAAGTATCTTGATGCGGTCGGAAGGGTCAGACTCACTTCCCATTCATTTGTCTTGTTCCCTGTTCTTTTCGTCTCTTTCACGTTTGGCCTGAACTGGCGACAGCTTGTCAGCAGAGTCGAGACGCCAGTGTCATCTGGCTCCTACATTTCAGTTTCTGATCAGTGTCAATTCTTGCAGCAGATCCAAATGACAGTCCCCAGTCCCCAATTGAGACAATCTCTTGGGATCGTACGTGGAACAAGAATGCCAATTGGTGTGGACACGTGCCTCGACCGGCTTGCTTCGCACTGGAAGCCATCGTGCAAGACACTGTACCCACTACGATTTGAGAGTAAAATCAGGAAATTTTTCCCAACGTTTTGCCAAATTGCGTCTCGCAGGGCAGAGTTGGTTCACAGAATCCATCGGCGCGTCTCAAAGAATAAACAGATCCTCACCTGTTGCTGGGTCCGCGGGTTCGTCCTGACATCTTGACACACTCACTGAAAGCAGAAAACAGAACAGAATTCAGTTTTGTTCGCGCTGTTCAAGGTTTCAGGTTCGGGAAGATGCCCACATTTCTCTTCGTGTTGCGTCGCCCAGGATGGACTCGTTGTGCGGCTTGAAAACTGAAGCAAAGTTTACGACAAGTCCAGTTGAAGCAGCTTTCACCTCGTCGATCTGTCCGATTGTGATCCGACCACAAGGCTCACATTAGCTGTCGTTCTGTCGCGCTCTTTCTGTAAATTGCGTTGCACACAGCGTCTGTACACAACTCGTTTGCCAGGTCCACGGAGGCAGAACTCGAGCAAGCGGTTCCTTGACTTCGGAAAAAATAGCTCCATGGAGCTCACGGTGATTTGAAGAAATTTCAGTTGCTCTGATTTGGCTTGCTCTGATTTGGCTTGCTCTGATTTGGCTCACTCTGATTTGGCTTGCTTTGATTTGGGTCACTTTTTTGTCACAATTCTTACTTTTTTCACTCAATATTCATAACTTGGGAACTCATTTAGCACACACCCAAATGGAACAAATTTGACCAAATGGCACTTCTACACATTGTTTCACAACAATATCCACATATCAACCAAAAGAATTACCCAGTATCCATTTTTAAATTTTCTATTAAAAATGAAAAAAGCATACAAAAATTTTCAAAAATCAAAAATTGAATGCTACCTCTCAAACCCCCATACAATATACTACATTTCATCAAT
>JAAUXT010031861.1_pt1 | contig 16944 bp, 17 predicted proteins | sample 7278171 | NCBI WGS metagenome assembly JAAUXT01 (sample SAMN14350112, study PRJNA611818) | marine sediment metagenome | isolation source: surface marine sediment (1.8m) | place: French Polynesia: Moorea | collected 2018-08 | reverse complement strand
TCCACATATCAACCAAAAGAATTGCCCGGTATCCATTTTTAAATTTTCTATTAAAAAGCTCTTTTTAACCCAAACTTTAGCCCCACCTAAAAATCATTTAAAAATTTTCAAAAATCAAAAATTGAATGCTACCTCTCAAACCCCCATACAATACACTACATTTCATCAATATACTTCTTTCACTAAATATTTGTGCCTTCTGAGGTACAGAGACATTTCTACACTCACACTCCATTTTTTCCACACTTCCAAATTTGACCTTTTTGACCTCAGAACCCCAAAAATTCAAATTTGACAAATTCCTTCCTCGAGCATTATCCCCAACCCAAAATGAACCAAAAGAGCCCAAAAGATCCCAAATCAATCCCCATCTTGACCATAAAACTGCTGTATACATCCTTTTGGAAGACACTGCCTATAGGTACTTTGATTTGGCTCGCACCAATTTGGCTCATTTGAGCCCAAATCGCGCAACCCACCTCAAATCACCTAAAAAGAATCACACAAATGAAATAAATAGAAACTACTGTTCACTAGTTTTGTTCTGGAACGTACAGAACTTCAGTGGAAAAGAACTGCTCGGAGTGTTTTGCAGTGTGTGTTTCTGTGACTCGTGAAGCTGACTGCACCAGAAGAGAACCTGTCAGATAAACAGCGAAAAGAAAGGAGAAGTAAGAGTTTTCGTTCAGTTCTGGAAGAGGCCACGTCCAGCTTCGACGTGTGGATTGCGTTCAGCAATTTTGCCCGTGTTTCGTTGTCTTGATCTACTGTGCGTCAGAAATCAAAGGTTTGAGCGGAAGAAACATGACGGCAGGTGCGATTGTTCGCCATGAATTAGGACCAGGGTCCGAAAAATCTCGGGACGCAAAGCGCTGGAGCTTGTTAACCTCACCCTGTCAGATTTCTATCTCAACTCACCTTCGCTTGCCAGGCGCATTGATTGAGTAACACGTCTCCGTATTTATATCGATTCTGCAAGGAGAGGGGCTTTTCTTTGCCGTGGATAGAAAACTTGTTGCCTCGTTGCTTTTCATTTCAGCAGTTCCGATCTCCGACCCGGCGTTCGGCGTCGAACTGCATTTTCATGCTGAGTCTGAGGAAAATAAGAGTTTGAGTGAGATTGATCGGAGCCATCAACCCATCAATTTGAACGCTGTCCCATATTTGGAAACTTGTCTGGCTGAAACATGGGTGATGTCTTTTGTGTGTCACTTGTGGCGCTGATGCAGCTGTGGGATCAAAGCGCTCCCACGTCTCTTCAAACGATGTCGATTCCCTGCAGTGGGCGTGTGTGCAGGATCCGTGACACGCGTTTCTCGTGCACAGGTCTACCTTTCCCTTGCAGACTCGGTATCTTGTGACTCGAGCGTCATTCAACCTGCACATTGAGTGTCTGTGAAGGGCTGTAGGAAACAGCTGAAAAAAACAACAACCGGGGAACAAGATGTGGTATCTCGCTCGCCTGGGTGTTTTGAAACAAAATTCTTCGTCGTATTTTCAACATGGACAGGAGGTGTTTTGTGCGTTGTTTCGGGATGGGCCTTGATCTCATTATCCGTTTTCACTGTGAGCTGTTTGCTGACAGCAAGCACCCACATTCATCTTGGAATCGTTAGATTGGAAGGGTCCTCCTGAGACGCCACATTTGTCACCTGCGTGAACAAACACAATTGTGTCTGCGTGCTCAGAATTGGCTGGACACGTCCACTGAGAAATCTTTTCATTTGTGTGTGCTCCAACATATTAGCTACTTGGTTCCCACGAGGAGAGCATTGATTCAACACAAAGACCGTTGTCTGGTTGTGTTTTTATCCCAAGACAACGTTCATGTGTGCCCTGTACTGCCAGGTTTGCTTCAGAACAGTTGCTCTGTCGTCTCGAGCTAAAACGACACCAAGGCAGCGGTTTCACTCAATTGCAGATCTATAACAGAATGCATTTTGGGTGGACAGCAGTGTTTTGAGTGATTTGAGATGTTTGTGTCTTTCCCTCACAACGTTGAGCGTCAGCGATACTAAGCGTTCGGTTGCGTCAACTTGTTCTTCTCGTGTTTCAGTTGGTGGTGTGCTGGCGACGGCTGCGGCACACGGCTCTACTGACCGGGGACAAGTCGCAGACGTCCTCCCGCGCTTCCTCCATCACTCCTGCCAACAACCTCGCAATACTCGCTCTCTGTGGTACGTGCAGTCAGTCTTCATTAAGAGTGGCCTCTTTAGTATTTGAGACCCAAGAAAAGTGGTTGGATACGTGTCTGGAGAGACTGGGGAAGGAGGGGGTCATGTCTTGTGTGAGTACATCCTTGTAAAAAGATGGTTCGGGCAAACATCAAACATCAGGGCTGTCCATTGTGGACGATGGCGCACCCTTTTTCGAGACATACACGCACAACCCAGTCAGGGGAAAAAATAGGCCGACCGGCCTTGCGTGATTTGCAGCGGTCAACTGTCTGGGCAAGAGCACTTGGAACATTGCCAATTTCAAAGTACTGCACACTGATCAAATTCCTTCCTGGTACCTTTATTCTTGACGAAGAAGAAATCTACAGACCAAATATGAACACAATTGAGCATTGTTATCATGGAGAAACTGTTGTACACAAACTTTTGGTTGACGATGCCTGTAGTGCTTCGCGCTTGACCAGTACCCGGCGCAAATCACCAAAAAAATAACCGGAGCACGCAGAAGTTTCTCGTGTGGGCTGTGACAATGAGAGATTGACCGGAATTTTTGGATCAGTGTCTGTTTCCTGTTCTGACAAAGCAACAATCCGTGAAGAAGAGGCTTATTTCACAAATCCTCTTCCTGGTGGCTCGTGTGTTCAGTGTTCACAATGGCACTTTGAGGGTATTTGTGTGTCCATTGGTCAGGCTCTCGCTGCCTTCTCAGGTGTCCCAACATGGGAGTCCACAAGGAGGGTGCAGCCTGACTGGTCTGTCTGTTGGTTATCCAATTGACAAGTCAGGCTGACCGCAGACTGACTACTCAAGCATCCAATCCTCTGCTCCAATCAGACTGACAGACCGGCTGTGCGTCAGCCTGTTGGCGTAAAACTTGGGTATGAAAACGAGGTACGCTCGTATCATCCACAATTTACCTTCCGAACGCGATTTCTCCAAGAAAAAAGTTGCAACATACGTGGTTTCTGCTGGAGAAGACTCTTTTAACAACACTCGAAGTTGCACACAATACACAGGTAGCAATCACAAAGTCCGTGGGAAGTATCAGAGATATCTTTGACTGACAATCAAATCCTTGGTCTGTGTTTCTGAAAGAGTTTGACATCCCACTTTTCTGACAGAAATGGATGTTTGTGCACTGCTCTATCCTTGCATTTAGACCAACAGAAGCAACTGAGATCCACACAAAATTCCACACAGCGGTTGGACTGATCCAATTTCACAAAAATACCGTGTCCTTTGAGTGAGGGAATTGCTCAGATTGACCCTCAAAAGTGTGACAAAAGATCAAGACTGATCTTCAGAGATTGACTGTCATGATCCTATGTTGTCATCAGAAAGGCAATGTACTCACCACCAAAAACCAGAACAAGAATGGAAACTTTTCACAAAAAAAAAAAAAACGACCAAAGCGAAACTTGAGGATGATACCTCGTCGTGCACAGATCGCTTTTCCTCCAAAGGCCGCAGGGACATGTACAACACGCGCTTCAGGCGTTTGTTCTGCCCAGTAGAGCGACTGTTGACACCGTTTGCTTTCTTGTTCTCTGTGGCTGTCATCCACACTGAAGTGGGGTCTGATCCGTCTTTTGTCACGAACAAACAGCAACACTCCCACAAATGCGCCTGAAAAGTGGTGATGTATGGATTTCACTATTTCGAAGAACGGCGAGTGGTACAGATGGTTTCGAGTCCTGCATGTGATGGTCCAGCAGGTTTTACACGGAGAACCAATCCATTATGCTGTCCCACACAATGGACGGATCAGGCGATTCGTGGTCCCAGACAGTCGCAGGGGCTACGCAAGTTGAGACTATGTTCGGATCACTGGAGTTGTTGGCTTTCTGCGAAATTGCACCTGTCAAACTGGCAAGTGAAATATCCCCTAGATTGTGTGGAAACAAATGAGACTGTTTTGTGCTTTCCGTTTTGTTACTTTTCGAACTTTTTTGGCGCTGCTTGTTTTGTCCTTGGAAGCGAAACATTTGCACTCGGAATCGATCAGTCAGAAAGTATTGACAACGCGCTTTTCTTTTTGTTGTCCAATTCTCTTGGTGTGGCAGCATGAAAATGTGGAACATGACCGAAAGCGCCGAACTTGTAATTGATTGGACCCCAACCAATCACCAGTGTTCCACGTTGATTGAAGCACAAACGGAAATGTGCCAGCAAGAAGCGTTCTCACCAGGGAAGAACGAACATGAAAGAATGACACAGACTCGGTTTCAAAGGGTCACAGAACTTGGCTCTTTGCTGCATTTGGAGTTGTTTTGAGTGTTCTTTTCGGCCAGTTCAAGAAAATTTTAACATGCTTGCTGTGGTGTTGGGGAGTCGTCAGTGTTTTGACATCATTCGCGAACGATTTGGTTGCGATAAAAAAAAGGGACCAACAGCATCCCAAATCGGAATACCGTCTCTGAGGAAAAAGATGAATTCATTTTGCCTGCAATTCTCTTTCATGTTGCACGACAGTTACCGCTGAACTAATCGCCCACAATTGTGTTCCAGCTGAGTTGTACGACCAAGATGCCAGCTCCTTGCAGCTCAAAGTACTCAAATACGTAAGTCTCTTACAGCTTTGACGTCAAATTTGATTGCCACTGCAATTCAGGACCTTGGAAGACAATCGGCTCGGGCTTTTGTTCATTTTTGCAGCTTATATCAGGAACCAAAAGTCAAACAGCCGTGCTATTCCTCGTTGACTTAGACCACAGGGAACTTATTTGTCAGGTAAGGCAATGGATTGAGCGCAAAAGACTCTGAGAGGAAATTAGGAAGAGAAGCCATTAGATCTGGGTTAATGTTTTGCTTGGGGTGGATTACTCGGCGCTGTTGTGGCTGCGTCAAAGCGGTTTTGACAGATCGGGTATTTTTTCAAAGCTGCGATGCTTTGCAGGTTCAAGGAGACAAGGTGCTTGAAGAAGAATTGCACATGGCTGTGAGTTGAAAGTGTTAAGCATGCATTATTCACAGCAGTTAAAAGGTCTCACGAATCTCACTCAGACTCATTGTTTCGAAATTGGTAATGTCAAGCTCAATCAGACCCCGGCTCTTTTGTTCTGCCGCTTGATCTAATGCGCGTCCCATTTATCGTGTCTCTTCGTTCAAGCAAGGAGCGACAGAATTAATTTTAATTCCAAAAGAGCCCTCCTTCGTTGTGCTTCATTGGCAACTTGCACTTGCCATAAATCTGGCTTTGTACAAGCACATCCCAACCAACTGGATGAAACGCTGTTCTTTCTGTTTTCAGATTGAGAACAACAGTTTTGCAAACATAATCAAAACAAAACGGCCATGTACCCACGTAGATCTTTCACAGGTATGGTTTGGTGAATTTACTCTGACAATAATTCGAATGTATTCCAGCAAGGCGTTTCCTTTGTTCAAAAGGCAAAGGGATCAACCATATTGTCTTTCTCGTCAGACAAACTTGAAAGAGTTGGAGATTCAAGTCGGTTGCAAAATAGACTCGATGTTGGCCGTTCCTGTTCTGAGTAAGACAACGGGGCAGGTCGTTGCCATTGCCATCACACTGAACAAAGTAGGAGCGGATAGGTGAGATAATCGTTCCCTTGTTCATCACTCTTTCTTGTCAGGAATTTGGCGTTCTTTTCTCAAGGCAAAGGAAAGAATTCAAAGAATTGTGGTGTGTATTTGGACAGGTTTGGTGACGAAGATGTAGAACTGATACAGCACTGCTTTCAATACACTGCTGCCGTCCTGCATAGTACACTTTCTGTGCAAAATGAGCAAAGGCTTAAAAAACAGACCCAGGTACGGTTTCAAGCAGCATTTTGTGGTCTCTGAAAGTACTTCACGAACAATCGCTCATTGCATTGTGTTTTCACGTTCACTTTCAGACTCTGCTGCAAGTTGCCAAAAACCTGTTTTCTCGCCTAGGTGAGTAGCTTGCACGGTGGATTCTATGTGCGTCATTCTGAACCCAACGCTTTTGTGGTCGGGAGGGAATTCCGTTTTAGTCTTTTCATTCGATTGTTTTTGGAGGTAGTTCTTGAGAACAAGAAGTCTCCAACCACACGATTTGGTAAATCTTGATACTGCTGTTGCCTTGTGCGAGAAGTTTGACGTTTCCGTTCGCCGATTGCTTTGTTTCTGTTTTCTTTGGGACTTTTCGTCTTCTGCAAAACGTTGAATCAACTTGTTGGATTTCCCTCTTTCAGGCAACCTGACCACACTGCTCAGAGAAATTATGCAAGAGGCCAGAAACCTCACAAAGGCCGAGAGGCAAGTTCATACAATTTTGAGCCAAACGTCTCTTGTTTTTCAAAGCGCGTGTGCAACTGTACTTCTGCATGAATTTTTGCAACAGTGAAAGCTCCTTTTCAAAACAACGTTTCTTTGGTTGTTTGGTCACCAGGATGGCCTGGTGTTGACATTTGTCCTGCCTGTGTTGCAGATGTTCCGTGTTCCTGGTGGAAAAGGAGACGGAGGAGTTGGTGGCAAAGGTGTTTGATGGAGATGTAAGAAAAGACGGCGCCGGGGAGATCATACCAGTAAGACAAGTGTCTGGAAACTAGGTGCTCAATCGGAGCCTTGTGTCACTGGTGGTTGTCTCCGCGACTAGTCTCTTCGGTTTTGTTCGTTTTCATTCTCACGTTGTCTTTTTACTGGTTTGTGTAGTTCCTTTGCTTTTAGAAAAACGGTGTTTTGTGTGTTGTGGAAATTGCCGTGTAGTACTTATTCAGCAGTGTGGTGCAAAGTCAACACATCGTAATCTTTTTGCAAAAAATAATGTCCTTTTTATCTGTGTCAATTTTGTAGTTTTGGATTCCTAAATTGAGTACATTTCGACAAATGTCACAAACCGTTAATGTCCAGGAATCCTTTTCCAAATCAAAGTTGAGACAAAGCTGCATCATTGTGTTGTTGGCAACCGATTTGAGGATTGCTTGTTCTTCAGGAAATAGAGACAGAAGTGCGAATACCGCTGAACCAAGGAATTGCGGGCTACGTGGCCACCACAGGTAGTGTCAAGAAGGGTTTTGCTTCATTGCTTTGGCTGCATCAGTATTGAACCACTTGTGTGTGTGTGTGTGTGTGTGTGTGTGTGTGTGTGTGTCTAATTGTCATGATTTGTTTTTCATTCAGGTGAGGTACTCAATATCGACGACGCGTATTCACATCCGCTCTTCTACAGAGCAGTGGACGACACCACTGGATTCAGAACGAGGTATTGTGACACCGATTTCCCTTCAACCCACCCCAGCGTGGTTTCTGAACGTGCGGTCCGAAACCTGCATCCACGGCAGTCGCTACAGACGCCGCCCTTCCTGTGGACAGAGATCTCCCAAGAGGAGTCGGTCTCTCGCATGCACCTTCATGCAAAACGAAAATGTGGCGTGTACTCCAACTGCGGACAGAATTTGCTGCACATGGATAACTCTCCACAAAGGAAAATGTCGTGTTGAACCCACTGTCGGTTCCAAAAAACATGCATGGGATATCGCGCTTGCAACGCTCGAAGAGACAACGCAGCTTCAACTCGAAATGTTCTTGTTCTTTGACCGTGTGGTGTACCTGGTGTTCTGAACAAATCTTGTGGCTTTCTTGGGAACTATTGTTCTGTCTCCACGGCGACGCCCATCCATGTAGAGTACTTATTTTCTTGCAGAAATATTTTGTGCTTCCCAATAAAAGATGATTCTGGAGTGGTCATCGGCGTCGCGCAGTTGTGCAACAAGATCGGTGGCATCGGTTTCTCGACGTTCGATGAGGAAATTGCCCAAGCCTTCTCCATTTACTGTTGCATCAGTATCATGCATGTAAGTGCCATCGACCCCCTGGGTCTGAGGCGCCAACTGGTCAATTGATCGTGACGTCCGTGTCACAGATTTGCGCAAAATCTCCAGAACAGATTGACGTTCTCAAAGCAGTGCAGAATCTGGTTGTCTTCCCGTCTCTTTTCCACTGGCTCGCTCGTTCTGTCTCACTCGTACACGTGCCGCAAAAGTGTTGGTTTCTTGCAGAGTTTGTTGTACAAGAAAGCGCAGGACTCCCAAGTTCGCAGCAACCTGGCCAACGAGTTGATGATATATCACATGCAGGTGAGAAGAAAAACCGCACATTGAGTTGAAAGGAAGCCGGTTGTTCGGCCAATCACTTTCATTTGGCAAGGGCTCAGACGAAATTATCTGGAACGTTTTTCAGGTTTCACTCGAGGACGTTCGTAGCCTGGCTGTCGCTGAGGTTCCCCAAACCACCACTTTTAGTGCTTCATTCAACACATTTGATTTCACTCCCAGAAATGTGCCGTACGATGAGACTCTTCTGGTGAGGCTTCGTAGTTCATTACTTGCTGTAGATTTCATTTGGTTTCTGCGAAGTAATGTTCACCCAGACGCCAGGTGATATGTTCTCCTCAGATTATATGGCTTTGAAGCTGCGCTCTGTAATTAACAATCGTGTAACAAAAGCGTGCGGTTCACCACACTGCACTTGGCTGAATATGAAAAATGAGCAAATTAATATCTCCTCATGGCTGCAAACAACCAGTGTTTTGTTTCAATGAAAACAGGCAGTGTTTTCGATGCTTGAAGACATGGACTGCATGAGAACGTTCAAGATACCAAAAGATCAGTTGGCAAGGTGATTTTGAATTGTTCTTTCAACGACATGTTTGAATTACTGTTGCTTTTGGCGGAGGTGTTGCCTCTATTAGTTTGGAGGTTTTTGACAGAATGCACAAGACTGAAAGTTTATTTGTTGACAGGACGAAAAACCTTGTGACCTCTGAATTTGATGTTGATGGAATTCATTGTGTTCTCGCGAGCTGTTTTGTTCGCTCGTGAGTTGATTTCTGTGTTTTTCAGGTTTGTGTTGATGGTGCGAAAGGGATACAGAGATCCTCCGTACCACAACTGGGCACACGCTTTTTCTGTTGCTCACTTCTGCTATCTTCTGTACAAAAACACAGACGTGCTGAATTCACTCGAGTAAGTAAATTCATAACGGTCTCTTTTGAAATCCGTAACAGAAAGTAGGATACATGCAGGTGGTTGCAAGGGGAATATCTACGGGGTCACGGCACCTGTATCTGCAGAGTGTAGCTGTGTGTCCAGCCTGGCCGACAACAAATGTGTTTTGTTTGGTTTCAGTGACATCGAGATGCTGTCGCTTTTCATTGCCTGCCTGTGTCACGACATTGACCACAGAGGAACAACAAACTCTTTCCAAATATCCTCTGTAAGTCATACATTCTTCAGATATTGCCTCGATAATTTTTTTTTTCCCCAAGAAAATGCAAGGTGGATCTTGCGCTTCTTTTTCAGCGAAGTACTTTGGCATCACTGTACAGCTCAGAGGGGTCGGTGATGGAGGTAGGAGATTGAATTCTGTTTTGCTTCGTCTGTACGCATTCAGTGTACGCACGAACTACACCAGTTCCACTTGTTGCAGAGACACCACCTTGCTCAAACGATGTGTATCCTGCAGACCGAAGGTTGCAACATCTTCGAAAATGTGTCTTCTGAGGTTTGTTGTTTTCCAAGCGCCACGACAATTTGACCGTTCTGCTTGGACAAGAACAGAATCACTGAACAAGACGAATAAGTGGTTGTTACCTCACGGTCTTTTAAAGATTGCTCCTGTTACTTCAACATTTAATCACAAACAAAACTTTTTCAGAATTATGAACGAATCTTGGATTTGATGAAAGACATCATTCTTGCCACTGACCTTGCGCACCACCTGAAGATTTTGAAGGATCTCGAGAAGATGGCAGAGAGTAAGTTCTTTCAACAAATATGTTCTGGATCCTCTGCAGGTTTCACAAGAAGGCGTCATTTTGCCCAAGCAGACACAATGTTTACGCATGTGAAAGGTGGGCTGTCTGGACCAAGCGTGCAATAATTTCACAAACATTTCAGCTGGATACGACAAGGAAAACAAAACACACCACTCGTTACTGACGTGCTTGCTCATGACATCATGCGACTTGTCGGACCAGACCAAAAACTGGAAGAACACGAAGAAAATTGCTGTGAGTACCAGAACAGGAGGCACTTGGTGAGCGCGCGGCCCGGTTGTCACCGCGCGCTTGTTGCAGTCAGCGTGAAATCTGCGGTTGCGTTCACCATGGTGGGTTCTACACGTTCAACAGAAATAGTCAGAGATAATTCCCCATTCTTTTCAAGGCGTTGTTTTGAAAAAGCGAATTCTGAAAGAAAAATGTTTGCAACAAGGGGTGTGGGCAATTGTTTGTCAAAATTTCAAACACTCACAAATGAAAATACCTTTCAAACAAAGGGAAAATATTGCCACTCAAGAATGGCCACACACACACACACACACGCACACACATTTTATCTTGCAGGAACTCATTTACCAAGAGTTCTTCAGTCAAGGCGACATGGAGAAACAGTACGGGAACACGCCGTTGGAGATGATGGACAGAGAGAAGGCTTACATCCCCAAACTGCAGATCGCCTTCCTTGACAGCATCGCTCTTCCACTCTTCGGGTGAGCCACTTCTGTGTTCGCAGAGGAAATTGGGATTGGTGCCTTTGTGAGGGAGGAATCCCTAACAGTTGAACCACATGCACACCAAAGCCACCACGCAGATGCGGAATTGCATGTTTTGATGAAAAATTTCTGACTGATCGACTGCCTCGGTACATTGTGCGCGTGCAGGAGGAGTGATGTCACCGGGACGTCATTCTTTTTATTTCAGGTTGGTAGTCAAGATTTTCCCCGAAGCCAAGTGTCTCTTGGACAATGTGGAAAGTAACCGCAAGATGTGGATACGAATGAACGACAAACTTCAGCAGTTACAGATTGGGGCCAACTCGATGGACATCTTCGAACTAGATCTGGACTTGGAATTGGAGAAAGAGGCCAAATCACCAGAGGCGTCTGCTGCCAAAGTGTGAAGTCCTGCCCCTACTCAATGGACGCAGGAAGGAAACGAGATGGAAACTGCAAATGATCTCTTGAGATTGAACCATATCCACAGGGCATTGAATTGTGATAGAGCAGCCTGATGGATAACCGGAGTGCTTCACAAAGAAGTGCCAGAGGTCTTTGTGAGGCCTTTTCTTTGCAGTGGTCTCTGTCAAGGACTGCGCAGTTGAACCAGCCAAGTTCCAGGCTGTGACAAATGGTGTGCGCGTTTGTGCGCTGTGACAACACTGTGGTTCTTCCGACATGCCGGTTCGGATATTGTGCAGAAGCACAATTGTGTAGCGTTTAGCATTTGATACGTTCAGTTTGCGCAGAGTGCCAACGAATCGAGCAACAAGGAACATTGTTCAGAACACACAAATCAATGCTGTCGGATGAAATATGCTGTGGAAGGAAAATGTACAGTGTATGTCAGTCACAATGAACATTCTTCCGTTTCTTCTCACAGTTATGCAAGTATTTGATGACGGTACGCGTTGAAGTGTGCATCAAATCAGTGATTTATTTTCCCTCGTGTCGAATTCGTAGATGATTCAATGAATTCTCAACGATTGGGTGAAAGGTATGAACTCGGTTGTGTCAAGCTTGCCGGCCCGTCAGTCCAGTTTTGTCCTGTTGCGCCCACTGTTGGCTGTTCGGCCAGATGCGATTTGGTGAATTTGGAACAAAGATTGACTGGCGCTTGGTTAATTGTCGATCAGTCAGATTCGGACAGGAATCAAGAATTCCTTTAGAAACGTGCAATCTGAAGACAGCTGAATTTTGCTTCCACGGCACAATATTTTTGTGAATGTGTTGCAAAATAATAAAGTTTGTTCGCTCCGTGAAAAACAATCTTTGGCGGCACTTCCAGTCATTTACATTTGGCAGATTCTGATGGGCGAAGTCGACTCAAGGAAATTCTCGAAACGTAGCCCAACTCGACGTTTGTGTTCTGGCTCGGTTTTGCAGGTTGTGATCAAGGAAGCTTTCAAAACAGCAACTGTGTTCTCTCAAGGTGGGTTTGGCATGTTCGAATTTCTCAGCAGCCGAACATTTACCGTAAAACCCCACGTGTAAATCACACTTTCAAAACCAGTTTTTGACATCCAAAGTTGGGGTGCGACTGACAGGAGGGGAATGAATTCACTTTCTCATTCTCTACTGGTATCTGGCCATCAAAGGCCTCAATTTAGGGGATCTGGTGCTTGACCAAAAAATAGCTATCTTTAGCCGTTATTCAACTATTTTCTTATTTCTGGAAGCCAAAGAAACAAATTATATGGATATTTTGGGAATATTTTTGGGAAATTTCCTCAAGAGAATGGTGTTGCTAATTTGACAAAGCCAAAGGGAAAATTTTGTACCAGATGTTGGGGGCCAAACTTATGGTGCGACTTGCACGCGGGTGCGACTTGTGCGTGAAGTTTTACGGTGTGAGATATTGATCTACAGATGAGACTGACTAAGCGCCAGGAAAGTTGTGGGACAAAGTAGTGTTACTACAACCTGGTCGTACTTTCAAAGCACGTCATCACCGGCAGGACAACGATGCAATCAATTCTACCCGTGTAGTTTTGCCAGCACTTTCTTTCGTTTCAATTTTTCCCATTGGCGAATCGAAAGTTTCAAACACATTTGACACTCCAAATAAACACCCGATGCCAATCAAAGGACCAGCATCCCGTGCTCTGTTTGTCATCTCGCAAAACGCAGTGCCAAAAGGCTTCGATTCTGGTGCGACACGGATGGCACGATTGATCCATCCCAGCACGTTTCTGTTGTCTCTTCATTGTTCCACACTTTCTGCAATCCGTTCTTCAGTCACAGGCTGACCGGATTTTCACTGTGACACTTCCAGTGACAGATGTCGATCACCGACACCGAGTTTATTGAAAAAAAAAAAAAGAAGAAAAGATCTGGTCACAGATCGTCCGTTCTAGCTTTCAAGTTTCTGTATCCAATTCCTTTTTTCTTCTTTTTGAACACAGCAGGCAGGTTGTCTTTCAGTGACGAAACAGTTTTTTCTTTGAACTTGATTTTCGGTTCTGCGTGCACGGTAAGCATTTTCTCTTCCACGACGTTTGATGTTGGCAGCTGAAGGTCAATCTGTGGTTCCCTGAAACAGAGACAAGCTGCCGTCAAGACTGAGATGTCCAGGAGTGTCAAGTCTGTGTGGGCGAGCAACGACCCCGAAAAGAGTTTGCAACGGGAATGCATCGGCGCGTACGAAAAAATACCGATAAGCCACTGGGCCTCACGGTGTTCTGAGCATTCCGGTCGTTCATTCCAGTCACTCATTGCAGTCGGGTTTTTTTGCACAAAATATGAAATAAACATGAATTTGACTGCCACTGAATTCATGCAAACATTCCAAACATCTGCCTTCCCCCCACCCCATCATAATGAGCAAGGCAACTTACAAAATGTTGGTTTTGCCCCAAAACAAAAATAGCCTCACACAAATAGCCACAGCTTTACAATACCTCGTCTGAATTACAAGACCAAACACTTCTTGTCATATACAAGTACGCGTACTTTTTCATAATTAGGTATCTAACCCCAGTATTTTTTTAAACAAAATTTTAAAGTTTGACTCAGACCCCTGCCAGACCCTCAAAAAGCAACACAAAAGTGTTTCAAAACCTCAGGCATTTCTCACAACCAATTCCCTTTGCAATCTACACACAATTTCTTCTGCACCAAATATGTTTGCACAGTAGAGCTGAGCCACTTTTTCCACCCAAACAATTTCCAAAAATTGAAACTATTTTCCCGTGTTGTTGGTGTGATGGCGTTGTTGCCAAAGTTGATGGGTCAAAAGAGCTTTGCAAAGTGCCGTTTGCATTCAGTGGTAGACCCGCAGCATCCAGTCCAAGGAAGCCCCACTTTGGTGCCCCTCCCACATCGTCTATCTTCAGTTCACACAAAGATAAGGACAACGACAAGGACCAAAACCAAAACCCCACACTCCAGTTACACCCTTCATGCACCCTGGTTTTCCTGAGATGAGGAGCAGAACCCTTCTCTCGAGTGCAAAGTTTCTCACACGAACCGGCAACCTCTACGGGATGGGGTGGAGTGCTCATTTGGACGACTGGATCACACGAGATCAGCACACGCATGTGAACAGAATTTTCATTTCCGAATTCATTGTGCTGCGTTTACGACAGTCACCTCTCAGACCACGGGATCCCGCATGTCAGCACCGAGGAAAAAAAAAATTCGAACACCACAATTTACTTACGGTTGCGGCTCGTCGGTAGTTTGCCACTGTGCGTACGCAGAGTTTATCTGTCTCGGAGGCCTGGACTCCAAATGTTGCTCCTGTACGGCCTCTGAATCACACCTCGCTGCTTCTGATGGTTCCGTACTGGATGAAGACGGCACGTCGGAGCCGCTTCCCGGCAGAGGAATATCAGACACATCTTCATCAGCTGGCGTCGACGCCTCCTCATTCGGACTCTCCTGCATAAATGACATTACGTGAAGGTCTCCTGCAGTCCATATTGTCTACAAGTTGGTTTGTTTCATTTTTTTTCAATCAGGGGTGAAGTCTTGAACCAAAACACGCACCGACCCGCCATGGTTTCAACTGAGCCGGCAGCCCACCAGATTTTGTGGAGTTCCGGGGCGGGGGGCGGGGGCCCTTCCAGACTGAATTAGTTTTCCTTCTTTCAGCTGCTTTTGTTTGCTAAATTTTTATGCCGGTCAGTTTGTTTGGCAGGGAGTGGTGTCCGGCCAACATCTCTTCGAAGCGTCGTTGCAACACACGCGCCGACTTCCTGAGACTGTTGCAATACATCCCAGAGCTGGCAACTCTTTACATGTAAATATCAGATTGGTTGTGCGCGTCGACAAATGAACGCACAATGGGCGTACTAAATTCTGAAGGTCATACAATGTTTTTTCTGAACCGCCAACGTTGGGATCACCTTCCTACACGCACCGATGCCTTGGCAGTGAAGAAAAAACCTGAAGTTTGGAACATTCTTTTGCAGGGACGCAAGCTGCACCGGTACATTTACGTGTCGGTGACTGAAACAATAAATTCACCAGTTTTCTTTTCGTGCCGCGAGGATCTTCGTTGGGTTCAGTTTCTGCAGGAGAGTTTGCTGTTTCCACTGGAGTTTCCTCAAGCTTCCCGTCGTCTGCCGCGGATGTCGCTGTGACCTGCATCCCGTCATCTGGCGGATTGTCCCCTCTCTCCGCCCTTGACACGTAGCCTTCAGGTGGTGTCCACCGCGACTCTGAAAAAGGCGTACAGCTCCATTCATCAGAAAGCAGACACAAAACGTCTTCCTGAGTTGCTTTCTGACAGCAAGTTGGGAGCCGATTTGCCGCAGATCAGACCTCTGGTTTGGGTGTTCCAGTAGTAAGTGTAGCCCTCGGGAGTCGTGTCTTCATCCCAGTACTCCGGTGCGTTGTAATCCGGCTCAGTGTGTTCCAGTTGTTCTTGTGTCTTCATTGAGTCAAGCTGCACCGACGTGACTTCTGGTTTCTCCTCAACTTTTTTTTCCTCCACCTCCTCCTTGATTGCATTCTTTTGATGGACAGGTCTGTTTGTTGGTCCGTACTCTGTCCGAAAAAGTTCATTCGAAAAAAAATTGGGAGAGGATGATTTTCGTACACACTTTGACGAGCATAAAAGTTGCATTGGCTCACAATGCTCACCTTTGGGTTTCACTCCGTACAGAGCAGCCAAACTTGGATCCCCCTCCAAGTCTTTCTTGGCTGCTGCAATCGCTTTCTGTTTCGAAAGGACAAATAATCTGTTTGCTCCAACAGTGCAATTGAGAGAAGGACGCGAAAGGACTTCTGCAGATACTGTGCAAAGATCCGGCTCAGTACAGAGTGTTTTTTGTGTCGAATGATCTTCGCACGCGCACTTCCAATGTTTTTACCTTTTCCATTTCTTTCAAATAACTGTTCATTTGTGCCTTGTTTTTGGCGTCTTCCCTGGTTTTCTTGTGAATCTGAAACCACCACAAATTTGAATTGGCTGATTGCTTCACATGAACAACCAAACGAAGCAGTCGTCGAAATTTCACCAGATACAGTTCAAGCTGACATCAACCTTATTTTGGTAAAAAAACCCGCAAAAACCACGAACCTGACTAATCTTCGCCTGCACATTCTGTTGATGTTTCTTTCCTCTCTCATGATAGTCCCGACTCTGAAAATATGCACCAGTCATTGTTTGGAGACAGACTTTGGGAAAGAAAAACCACCAGTGTGTTTCTGGCAATGGTGCTGACCCAATCCAAGACGGACGCCAGGATGTGCACGAAAATGAAACCCTGATTGTGCAAATTTGACAATTATAAGAAATCAAGTGCGATGAATTCAGCAGTGAGGTGACCCTTCAGACTGTGCCATGGACCCTCCTTGAGGGCCTGGGCACATAATTTCGGCTGAGCACTTCGAAGTCAGAGAGAACTCGAGGAGCTTTCTCGGTTTGAAATCTAGAATTAAAATTTCAATGCCGTACGTTGGAAACACCAGCAAATTATACCAGATGAGATTTGTTTGTCAGTGCACCTGCAGGTCGGGGTGTGGATTGTCACACCACCAAATATTGTCTCGCAACCAAAATGGTTTGACCTAACCTGGCCCTTCCCTTTGGTGACTCACCAAACATCAGGGACCCTTGGGTTTGGTTGCCCAACATTTTATCTGGTAAAATAGGAACAGTCCTCGCACAGCAATTTTCCAAAAAAAAAAAGCAAAAAAAGCACTTTTTGAAGAAAAAAAAAGCGCTTTTTGAAGAAAAAAAAGCACTTCTTGTGGGGCTTTCTATCATATATTCTGGTTTGAAATCAAGTATTGTTTCAGAGACTGTTCTCTGATTATGGCTAAAATGTAATAT
>JAAUXT010058334.1_pt1 | contig 16945 bp, 14 predicted proteins | sample 7278171 | NCBI WGS metagenome assembly JAAUXT01 (sample SAMN14350112, study PRJNA611818) | marine sediment metagenome | isolation source: surface marine sediment (1.8m) | place: French Polynesia: Moorea | collected 2018-08 | reverse complement strand
ACCACCACTACCACCACCACAACCACCACTACCACCACCACCACCACTACCACCACCACCACCACCACCACTCCAACCACCACAACCACCACCACCACCACCACCACCACAACCACCACCACCACTACCACCACCACCACCACACCTCATACCTTGATGGATTTGTTCACGTCGCGCTCATTTTCAGCTCCCTTCCCGTCATCCTCCATTCTCTTCTCTGCTGTTCTCTGTGGGGAGAAATGCCGTTTATCACAGGGTCACGGTCCTTCACAGTACGTTGTAAGAGTTTAATATTTACATGCCTCAGCAGTTCACAAGTCATCTCTTTTTCTCAGTGAATGTCTTGCAAAATGGACGAAATACGTCCCGAAACGTTCTGCCCCTGGTTCTGGTTCTTGTTCTGTACTCAGAGATCGTTGCGGGCTTTGTGCCAACAACAAATCTCAACCACCCCCCAACATCCAAGGACCACAAGTGTAAGGTATGAACGGACAATTCACATTGTGTAAAGTGTGTGTGTGTGTGTGTGTGTGTGTGTGTGTGTGTGTATGTGTGTCGATACTGACTCAGGGTGGTGTGAACATCCATTCAGAACCATATTTTATTTCCGAAGTTTGCTTGAACCTTAGCTGGCAGGAATTCCAACAAGACTGCAGTCACGATACTTACCACCACTGCAGCTTCAATGGTGAAAGCCACAACGGTCACCAAGAGCAAAACGACCAGCAAAACCCTCATATTGCTGATGAAATTACAGAAGATTCAGTCAAGTTCTTCTTCCAGTTGAGATAAAATTTGCAGTGTGGTGGTGAACTGGCTTCAGGAAATTATTCTGATTTGAATCAGTGTAGAAAAAAAAAAGAAATCAAGGAAATCATCACTCAAGTTGACAGCCCCATCATCACATATAATTGAGTTTCCTGTGTACTGAATGGGACCCAGAAACAGCTGATTCCTGCAGGCTGATTGCTTTTTCAACACAAATAAAAAAAAGTGACAAAATTCCCCCAAACCTCATCCATCTTGACTCCAACACCTGCTTTTTGCATTATCTTCTGAATTCACTTGGAAATTAAAGGTGTCAAGCTGTATCAGCACAAGTTCTGAGTTATAGGGGAAGCAGGATGAATATCTCCAATCACTTCCCAAACCACCTGTATCTACAGATTATCTTATGTTTACTTGGATATAGATTTGCACAGCTACGAGTTGAATCAAATCATGTGGTGGAAAACACAAACCTTGGTCAGCAACAATTGTGTTGTGACAATTTTTAGAACATACCCAGTTCTTCAATCCCACAACACACTGGTGACGAGCGACTCCAGATTCACATAAAGACACTTTTCTCAGCCTAACCCTTTGTGAAATAACACAGTGGGCAGGGCGTGGGATTTGATGCATCTTTGTGAAATTTCATTGCAACTTCATCAGAAAAAAAGAAAATAAAACAAAACATTCTGTTGGTTGTCGTTGCACAAACTTGGACTGACAAAATTGTTTGAAATCGCATTATTGGCAACAACCCTCCGAACTGTTCCATATGTGGAAATAATGTTCATTGACAAATGGTGATGCGCTGTCAAAAACACATTGTTCACCAGTATCTACGCTCTCGCCACCTGTTTCTGCAAATTAACCTTTTGAATTTACTCGGAAATTGAAAGAAAATAAAGCTGTTGAAACACCACATACATCACACCAACATTTTCTGAATTCATGTGGAAAATGAGTGTTGGAAGTTGCCTTGTTTCCCTCTGCCTTCAACTTCTTGACGAAGTTGACCAGATGGATGTGGAGAGAGTCACGCTGTTGCACAGAAAATAAAAGGCTGACCGGCCTCGTGTGATTAGCTGTGGTTAATTGCTCGGACAAGAGCACTTGGAACAGTGCCAACATTTCTATTGCTGCATTCTGACACATTGTGCTGCACTATGAACAAATCAACAGGCCGAATATGAATAAAATTGACCACTATTTTCATGGCGAAAGTGGTGTACACACACAAAACAAAACCTTTCTGGATGCCTCGCGCTTGACTGGTACCCGGCGCATATCATCTTCGTTCAAAACGGGCCTCACCTGTCCACATGCAGTTTGTCCTCGGCCTAGTGGCAACTTGGTGGTGGTGCTTTCGAGGTCCCTTGAGTGAGAAGACTCCCAAGTTTGATCAAAATATGTCAACCCACAGAGATCGCCTGTTTAGACATCCCTGAATAAATCTGGGTTGGACTGTCAGAAAAGAGAAATGGTAAATTGTAAAACCCAGGAAAACAGCACCTCTGTTCTGACAAATAATTTTTTGCAACAAAACGCGTGCAAAAGAAACACATCAGGTTGTAGCGTTCACCAACAGCTGAGCAAAAAATGAAGTGTGGGCTCACAGCCGGCTGAAGCACACGGCAGGAATTGGAAAACCACAGTCCAATCACAGTCCAAGAACTCCATTGCAGGTACACTACCAGACAGGTTTTTCGTCACAACCCACAAATTTATGTTTCTTTCAACACGATTATACAGTGGTGTAATCGACCAATAAGTGCTCTTGACAACTTTTGAAGAGGCAAAGAAGGATCATCTTTTCCAAACTTTGGAGGAAAAGACAATATTTCATTGTTCAGTGGTCTGGGACCCAGGCCCCTGGATCTGTCATGTGAGTACCTCTCCAAACAATGCTCAGTCAACAATGCATGTCCTCCAGTCTGACCACGTCTGCATTTTCAATTGACTAAAATTCTAAAATTATCAGTGTGTGCATTGTAAAGTTTTCCATCAAGGTGAAAAAGGTCTCACATTACTCAATGAATAGTGTGTGGACATTCTCAGGGAATAGAGAATTTTGTAAGTGCTCCATGCTTCCAAAGAATTTTTGGGTGGGTGCACTAATGGTTGATGGAGGTTGACAAGTGCGTCGTGCCACGCCTGTCAGGTTCAGCTTTCCTGGGTATCTGAACCAAGTGGTGCTCAAACATCAGTCTCCAGCATTTTACACACAAAACCCTGCAAGGGAAACAACCCTGTGTATTTGGTGACCACAGGTCTTTTGAACTTGTTTGATATATTTTCGCTTGTTCCAACAAAATTAAGGATGGTATGAGACTCGAGAGGACTGGACTGCTGTCAAATCTGGAGTATGTAGATTTTTTTATCGATTTTGTACAGCATGCCAAAACACCTCTGGTTCAAAGAAAAACAACAATATCTATTTGGCCCAGTGACTTTTGTTTTCAATAACACCTTTCTTGCAACAGTGGACAGTTGCAAACAATATGGCACCTGTTTACCTAAATTCTGAATGACTCAAGTATTGGGTGATTTTTTAACTCCGTATGATCAGACATTCTTTTGGTGTTTGTGAAAGCAAATTTGATGAATTTTATTTCCTGCTACTTTCAACCATTCCTCATATTGTGCTTGATCCAGTTCAGAAACTGTAATGATTTGAACTCCTTGATCACTTCAACAATAAGGGAAAATAACTTTGACAAGAAATGGGCATTTTATGTGATGAATTTTTTAAAAACTAAGCTGTTGCAAAAAGCAAAAACAAGAACAAGTGCAACAAAACTACTTGAATTGTGTTCACAGATGACACTCAGTTTCAGGACCAAAGCACACTCAGCCCTCCATGAGAGTACCGGGGGAAAGTTCAGATATTGCAACACCTGTGCACACAAACACATTTGTGAAAGAAATTGTTACAGGGACACCATGATGGGACGAAGGTGTGATTTGGCTTGTAAGAAATGGGATGCTGACAGTAAAACTTGTGTGGGTTACCATTACATCCAGACTTGTGAGTTTGGCCAATTCTGTGCACATCACTCTCCTTACTGCTGCAGTGGAAAGAAAGCTCCATGTTTGAATGTTCTCCACACTGCTTACAAAAAATTGAATAAGTTTCAAAACATGAGATATGCGAGGCACCTTTACAGCACCAAGTCAATCATTCCACAAAAGCATTATGTGCCAATTATTAATTCCTGCAAAAATCAGTGTGGCAAGAAGAGTTGTGAGACAAATTGTGTGTACAGGTCTCCCCTCAAGGAACAGTGCATCAACAGGTTTTCCATTGGAAACATTTTGGGCAAAATGATAATTTCCAAATATTACATCAAGAAAAATATCCTTTCAGCCCACTGGTGCTACACATTTTCTCTTCACAAAGAATTCAGGTTGAATATAACTTTCATGAAGATCAGTCTCCCAATCAGAAAACAGTTTCCAAGTCACAAACATGATGTTTTGATGATAGGAAGGTCTTCTGTTCTCACTCATGTCAACTGCTACAACTCAAGTTGTGAAATGGAAAGAATTATGAAAAACAAGGGAAAGTTTTTTGGAAATCATTCTTCCTTTCCTTGGTTTTCTGATTCAAAAGACATTGAAATATTCCTCACAGGAAAACTTGGATTTGCTTTTGTAGAACAGATCTTTCAAGTTGTATCAAGTGGGTTGATACAAAATGAAAACTCACACATGTTGTTCAACTTTCAGTTGCTGCTCATTCACAAATTTATTGAACAAAAAATATATTTTAAATCATTTTCTGTCAAGACAAACAAAACCAGGCAAGTGTGCCTTTCCTCATCAAGAAACACCACACAAGTCATGCAACTTTTTGTTGGCCCAAGACCATTACATGCTTTGAAGTTTGACAAAATATTCCCTGTTTTCTGTGCAAAAAGTTTCCACATTTTACTCATCACCAAGGTCAGGAGTAACACAAGTAAATATAATATTAGTTACACTGGAGAAAGAATGACTGGGATGCGCGTGTTGTTCTCACCAAACAACAAAACAGGCATTCATCTTGAGCAGGTCTGCCACGCAGGCAACTACCATTGCCTTGTGAATGTCAGAGGCCCACAAATGTTCAAAATTGGAATATCAATTTCCAATTACAAACAACATGGCGACAAAAGTCTACTTTGTGAGTATGGAGGCATTGCCATATTTGACTCATCCACTGATAATTCCTTTCATTTGGAAACAATTTGTGAACGTTTTCCTGGCATGGTTCAGCCTGAAAACCAAGTATATTTCTCTATTCATTTCTCTGTGATGATTGTGATGTTTAGATTCACTGGAGTGAGAGCAGTGAACTGCAAAGTAATCCCAACCTTTTCTCAATGTCACACTGTTCAGTTGAGCCCTTGTCGACATGCTCCTGCCCATCAGTTGAGGAAGTTTGTGGGCGCTCTCTCAAAAAATATGTACGTACTGAACCTGACTACAGTGGGGGAAGGACAAACATGTTTCCAGGTGCAAGTTGGAAGAGAGTCAGGGCACTGTCACAGTGATGAAAGAATTTCCTTGTGGCTTGCCTTTGTGGACCTGTTTTCATTCCAAGGCACAGTGCATGTTACAACAGCTGGCTATTCACATTTCTTTCATGGCTACGACAAGGAACTGATCTCTATCGCAAGCCAAGGTCCAGCTACTTACAAGAGAATTTCAGGTGGGATTTTCAAAACAGTATTGCGTGGGGCATGGAAAAGTGAGGCTTACAACCTCTCAACAACAGGTGTCATTCCCAACAAGAGCACAGTCATTTATGAACTGCACTCAGAGACCCGGGTACAATACAAATACAGAAATTATAAACCCACATGGCATTTGTATGGTTATGTGTGGAATGTGTGGCATGTAAAGTTTAATCTCAGTCAGGATATTAGGGGTGCAGGAGTGATTTATGTTTTCAATGATTGGTCAAACTTGTTTGATTATCTCAAGAAAAGAACAAGAAAGCCAACAATTTTGCTTTTGAGGAAAGTGGCAAGGTTTGAAAAAGATGACTCATACCCAACAGTAGCCGTTTGTCTGCAAGCACTTTTTGAGTCTCTGGTTCATTTCTACAACATCTATCGGTACTCTAGAGCAATAGTTTCTGCCAGAGAGATTCTGGACACCAAACACCCTTTGTCTTTCCCGTTTCATGGAGGAAGAATTTCTCACTTGAGGATAAAATTAAATGAGAAGGAGGACACAAAGAACAGAAACCACCTCCATGTAAATTGGATGGGGTCCCCTTCTCAAGGCCCATGGCAAAGTATTAAAATACCCTCTCATTTCTACATCAAAGCTATTCAATTTGCCAAACCTCCCTATCAATTACACCGTCATGGTTTCACAGTGAATTCCACACTGGGACTTTACACCAGTACCAGATACATCAACCCAGATTGTTTTCCCAAGCACGTGGGAAAAGCAGGGTACAATGAGGGAAAGCTGTGCAGTACAGACAAGTATTTTTCCTGGATAGAAGCTCACAAATACTGTGCCAATATTTGGGGTGGAAAGTTGCCATATTTTTACAGCAAAGCAAGACAAGAGGAACTCCTGGAAATTTTACACACACACTCCCCCATACCTATTGAGGCCTTTTTCATTGGCTTGAAGAGAAACAATGCTGGGCAGGCAAGTTGAAAGATCTCAGATTTGTGGCCATCATTTGGTGATCATCCATTAATTACTTGGATGGCTGTTGCGCTGTGCTGAGTGCCCTTGAAACCACCCAAAGTACCACACAGACAATCAGGACACCATCTACATCATTTTACCTTGGAAAGTCGAGTTTGAAATTTCCAGACATGACTCTCGAAGAAACATTTTTGATTTGCTGTTTTTGTTGCAGATTCATTGGGCTGCTCAGAAGAATGCAAATCCTCCAATCACTTTCCAAAGATGGCAAAATCACTACTTTGTTCTCAACAAAACTTACCTGTTTCAAGTGAATATGGATAATGCATTCTATTGGTCCAAGCGTGGACCTGGAGTGTTCACTGGGGAAAATTACACATATCCATACAATAAAGTGTTGGATAAAGTCAAGCAGGACTTGAATCAAATGGTGCATCCATCACAAGAGAGGAAACACTGCACTTTTCTTCTTGCCTCCAATCTTGCATATCCACAGTGGATTTCTCTCAACTGCTTCTCAAATATAATTGCTGACATGGTGTGTTTCAAACAATACTTCAGAAAGCCAACCCCAGACTCAAATACAATATCTATGTCACTTGGTTGTTATGCTGACATTGTCATTTTAAACAGGTCTTGCCTTGCATTTCTACCTTTCTACAGACATGAAATGAAAATTTCAGAAATGGAAAAGGAATGCAAGAGGAGATCTCTGTCAACCAAAATATTTGACAACTTGAAATGGCTCGAGCCCCTACTTCGAGCAGTTAAAGAACCTTTTCCGCCAATAATGGGTGTGAACAAAACAACATCAGAAATGAATATTCTTGTCTACTCACATGTTTGGCACAAAATAGTTTATGATGTAAGGCCACCAAACACTCGTGACATATTGGGCATGCATATTTGTGAAGATTCATTCCTGGTAAACAGTTCTGAAAATTATGAGCCCCTTATGGTTGTTTGTTCCAATGGAGAATCTTTTTCTAACATTTGGGACCACAATTGCCAAAAACACAAAAGACAAACAGGATATAAAAACAGGAATGGTACATGCAGCCCACTATTTTTGAGAAATTTGCACTGTCAGTGTGAAAGCTATAAAAAACTTCATGCTTCTGAAAACACATCAAACAAAGGGAAGTTTCTTCACTCAAAGGCAACAATCAGCCAAAGGAAAATGAAAGGTGGACAAATTAATGAGAATATGGAAATGTATGACATCACAAGATGGGAAGGGCTTGATGAAATTCCATGTGTACAAGGACAGCCTCTGTGCTTCAAATTGCACCAGGTCTGTGTCTTCAGACTGAATATTGATGGAAAAATTATTCCCTGTCCTACTGGATCTCACATGGAAGAATGTAAAAATGTTCCATGCAATGCAAAATACAAATGTGCTGGTTTCTATTGTATCCCTCACAGTTATGTGTGTGATGGCAAATGGGACTGTCCACATGGAAATGATGAAACACAGACCTGCAAGAATGCTGTGAGAATCTGCAAAAATATGTACCATTGTCATAAAACTATACTCTGCATTCATCACCTTGATATCTGCAATCATGTGACAGATTGCCCTCAAGGGGAAGATGAAGTCATGTGTGAACTTCTTGGTGCATCATGCCCACCAGGTTGCTCATGCTTTCATTTTGCAGTGATGTGCACCAACACAGTTCTGTCTCAATCTGACTTTATGAATTTACCCTTCATTGCTTTGTTCCTCACATCATGCAGAGTGTCTTCATTGAACATGTTGGACAAACTGTCTGAGCAGATTTTGGTAGTCAGTGTTCCATTCAACCAAATATCAGAATGCAACATTGATAACAGTTCACGCAGGATGCACATGGTTGCCTCAATAAACTTAACTGGCAATGAATTGAAGTCAATATCTGAAGGCTGCTTCTTTTTCCTGAAAAGGATCCAACAACTGGTGTTGAAACAAAACATGATTCATTTGCTCGAGCACAAGGCTTTCAGTCAGCTGAACACAATATTGCTGATAGACCTCTCAGAAAATGAAATAGAAGTCCTCAGGGACAGCATATTTTTCAACATCCCTTCACAATTTATTTTAATTCTGACAGGAAATTATATCAAACATGTTTCTGGTCATTTGTTCAGCAATGTCAAAGTGTTGCATGTTGTTTCTGACTGTCATTTTGTGTGTTGTGTTGTGCCACAAGGGACAGAATGCACGAACCAAAGGCAAAAACATGTTTCAACCTCTTGCCTAAAGTTGTTTTCACAAGTATTTGTTCAAGTTCTAAGCAAAATTACAATTTCCATTCTCTTTGCCTTTGGTATATTTTTCTTGATTTGTTCCCACATAATCAAACAGCAGCAGCAGGAGAGACTGAAAGAAAATAGATTTGAATCAAAAGGGAAAATTACATTTCTTGCTTTGGTGCAGTCATCATTAAATTGTGATCTATTTATCCTGACACACATGATCATCCTATGTGTAGCAGGAATGACACATGAGTCTGTATATTTTTACTTGACTGCTTGGACCAGAAGTACCACATGTGGTTTGGCACATGCAACTGCAACCTGTTATTTCTCCATGTACACATTGAGCACATCTGTAATTTGTTTTGCAAGATTTAGTATCATCAAGTATCCATTTCAAACCAGATTCAAATCTGACTCTTTTCCACAAAAACTTCTCTTTGTACTTTTTTGTATCACAGCTTGTTTCAGTATTTCAGCAAGCACCTTGAATATGCCTTTCAATAAATACTGTTCTCCCCTTGTGAAGGCCCAAAACAATGTCACCACTTTTGTGGTCATGTTCCTGATCACTTTCCTCAAGTTTGGATGCTTGTTTGGAGAACTAGTCCTTTCCTGCCTTCTTGTTAAATGTGTCAATGATCAGGTATTTCTGGAGGCTAAAAACAGATCAAGCATCAAAGAGTTGGTTTTGCACTTGATGTCTCTGATCACATCACATTTCCTCTGTTGGGTGACTGCAACAATAGCATTCTTTATCTCCTCATTCTCATTGCAAAACCCTTCTGTTGTAATTGAATGGACTTTGGTCCTGGTTGTGCCACTTGCATCATTAACAAATCCCTTCTTCTATCTTTCAAACAACATTAAAATTTTGTTTTGCACCAGGCCTAAAAACACTTTGACTTCCAAAAACAGCTGTCGGTCAACTTCTGAACAGATCTCCAGCTTACCCTCACATTGAAATGCACAAATTATGCTTTTGTATTCCTTTGTATAATGTCACACAATATTTCATTCATTGGGCTACCTCCAGACCCATTTCACACACCATTTTACGTTCAGTGCCAAAAAGTGTCAAAACATGGCACAAAATGTGGAACCGCACAATCCAAAAGAGGAGAGGAGCAGAAGTTTGATGGCTTGGACAATAAAACGTGCATGGCAACTGTATGTTGCTTTTTTCTTTCTTGTCTTATATTTTCTTTTCTTCTCAAAAAACGAAAAAAATTATAAGTGGGCAGATTCTGGCCAATAAAAAAATTCAAAACTGAAAAAAAGCCAAGGTCTTGACCTTGTTGAAATTTGCTTCTGCGTCGTGGGAAAAGGGCTTTTGCTTCTTGTGTGTGAAACTTTGAATTAACAAGAGACCAGGGCACTGCACCAAAGAGGGCCTTTTACGTAGATGACTTTGTGAGGCAGGGTTTTGTTCAGCCTGGACACAGCTGTGAATTTCCCAGAAAAATAAATTAAAATTGGAATTGAGGCTTTACTCACTGCACCAAAAGTAGAAATCAAAGGACTGTTGTGTGGAGGTCAACTTGGTATGATAGGTTTGTTTTTCATTTTCCCTCTGCACATTGAAGAGTGAATCTGGTTCAAGCAGCACTGGGACAGAGAGATATGAAAGCCTGATGAAAACTCTTGCACTCGCTATCACTGCAGAAGGCACAAAGAAAATCTATATTTTATTACAGTTTCTGGGTCGAGTGTGAAACTGTTGTCAGGCGGGAGAGAAATGCTGAAATTGTCTGTGTGGTATTGTAGATCACCCAGAAATTTTCTTCTTGCATCCACTGAGCACAATATTCAGACAAGACTCAATTTGGCCATGACTCAATCAAAACAAAGTTTTGAAGTCATGTCCCAGTGGACAACAGTCCTGCTCCTCACCGTTGTTGCTCCTGTTCTGGCTGAGAACAATGGAAAAATGAGGATTTTTGTGGTCAACCTGAATGACTATATCAGGGTCATCGCAGAGCAAGCGGAAGTCATTGCTGAATACAAAAACACCACAGATGCCCTGCAGAAAGAAGTGGCTGAGAACAAGAATGTTTCAGAGGCTCTCAGAAAGGCCGTGGCTGAGTGCAGAAACACCACAGATGCCCTGAAGGAAGCAGCAGCTGAGAATGGTCACGTGGCTTCAGATCTGCACACTGCAAACGCCTCGGCAAGCACAGGTGAGCACAGGTGATGGCAGTGGTAAAATCTGGTTCTTCTCATGGGGCGAAGGGTCACACGTTGAATAAAAACCAAAATGGCTTACAAGTTTAAGTTTTGAGGAAATTGAAAGCCACCAAGGACTTTCGAATCAGTAAAGTGGGTCAAGTGAGACTTTCTTGACCAATGCACAGTCCAGATGGTGCTTCAAAAGAATGTGGCAAAGTACACGCCAAATTTCTCCATCTCTTGACCCCCAGAAAACTGAATGTTGTATCTGGGATTGAGCAGCACATCTCTACTTACGTGTTTTCTTCCATGTGGCGGATCTGGTGGCGTTTTACGCAGTGCTGACGTCAGCATCTGAGGTGATGTCATACATGGATCTCGTGGTCTTTGACGACGCTCTGGTCAATGTGGGAAGTGGGTGAGTCAATGCTGAACTGGGACAAAATTGGAAAATTGAACCCAAATAAGTTTGTACAGTATCTTGTTTAGAATTGTGACGACAAGCAACTAAACCATTGGTGTTCCTTTTTTTTTGGTGTTGGAATGTTTGTCAAAACACTTTGCTATTGGTTCAGAGATGTGATTGGGATAGCTGGGCATAGTATGTGATTGGAAAGGAAATCCAAACAAATCCAAAATCAACAGCTGCTGGTCACTACCACAAGTTACACGAAAAAAGAACCTCCCATTCTATTGTCTGGCACCACTACCTTCTTGATTACATGATTCAAAGGAGTGCATTTGTGATCACCCAAAGATGTGATTTGGAGTAAACAAAACATGTAGATCTTCATGTTCCACAGTGGACTGACATATCTTCTTTCAGATATAACAAAGCAACAGGCATCTTCACAGTTCCCCCTGGTGGAGCTGGACTGTACTACTTCAGCATCTCAGTGCACGTGTACTATGGGGAGTACGCTGTATTCCTCATCAGAGTGCATGATGGTCCAGTGCTCTGCAGAACAACCGTGAAGCACAGTGATGTGGACATGGGACATGCTGTCTGCGGTGCGCTGGCTCAGCTGGAGGAAGGTAAAGCACTACTGGTGCTGTTGTTGTTGCGGCTGCTGCTGCTGCTGCTTCTGCTGCTGCTGTTATTACAACTGTGATATTGTTCCTGTTCCTCTTTCTCTTGTCGCTGTTATTGCTCTGGACGTTACGACCATTGCCATTGCTACAATTGTTGCTGTTGTTGTTTGTCTTGTGGCTGCTGCTGTTGCCACTATTTCTGCTGATGTTTTTTGGTGTAACTCTTGTTGCTGCTGCTTTTTCTTTTTCTTTTTTTATACCTGCTGTTGTGTGCTGAAGCTACTGTTGTTGCTGTTATTTCTGCTGCTGTTGCTCCTGCTGCTGTTGCTGCTGTCATTCCGCACAGCAAGAGCTACAGCAGCCCGACCAAGCCACGTGAAGAATTGTTTCATCGTTGAATCATTGATCACAAAAACACACTTCTAACTTTTGTGACACCAATTCTCCCCCCTCAGGGCAGCAGGTGAAGGTGATCTACGTCCACGGTACGGACGACACCCCCGCGCGCGGTGATCTCTACTCCGGCTTCACTGGGTTCAGACTCTGAACAGCATCTCTGAGCACAACCTTAACTCACGGGAAATGGTCCTTCTTCAACAGCGTCCACACAACATCATTTCAAATTGTATTGTGACTTGCGTGTGAAAACGGTGAAAATGACCTCTGTTTAATTGTGCCAAAATGTGGCTGGTGTGATGATTCTATCCAGACAGACAAGGACATATTTACAAGCTCCCATGTGAGAGGGTTGCCCATGAACTTCGTGAGTTCTGGTGGTTGTTATTTGCTCGGGGGTAGACAATTCTCAATTTTACAAACAGAATCTAAAATGACAAATGAACAAGACAACACTGGGTTTTCCAGTACACTGTATATATTTATCAAGCTAAGAGGCACATGTCTGGGCATTTGTTTCACTCACAGGTTCAATGGCAAACATTTCTGAAGAGAAATATGCACAAACCAAATGCTTTCCAAGGCCTGATCATTGGAGAATTTCACAAACAAAAGGTAAAGTGGTATCACAGTCTGCCATTGCCTGGTCTCCAGCCTGTGTTATTTTTACACAATCTCCAGTGCTATGAAGTGGTTCAGAACGTCCCCAGAATGTGTAACCAACTACCCTGCCATCTTCAGGAAATCGAACATTGTCATCCCCATTCACATCTTTAGCTCCTATCCAGGCCTCCACAGCATAGCTACCCAACAAGCTTTGAAGAACAACCATTTTCTGCAATGTGACAGACATTCTATGATTTGCAACACATTTTTTCTCATCAAATGACCCAGATGTCTATGTGTTTTCATTTCATTCAAATACCTGATCTGTGGTGGGTTCTGCCAGATAGCTGCTCACATTTGTTTTCTTTCTGCATTCAAAGTCTGCATCCACCCAACCTTGGGTCAGATTTGTCTCCACATAGAAACACCCTTCAGAGGTGTGATTGAAGGGAGGTGGACAAGGTACCTGTGACCAGAATGAAAACATTTGATGTGTGTGTGATTGTGCAGAAATATTGGTTGTCTTTCTCTTTTTGTGTACATTGTTTTGACCAATTAGAGGTTCTCAACATTTGTGTCTCTTGGTGTGTTGCCAAGGCATTGAATATCTTACATCTATCAAGAACAGAAGACAAAATCACCTCAGGAGTTGGTTCAGCTTCACACACGAATGGCAGTTGTTCTTCACATTTCTGGACGACAAACATATCCATGTTGACAGCCTTCATCACACAACGTCCATTGACGTGAAGAAAAGGCTCCACTGGTTCCAAAACATTTCTCAGATAAAATACCTCACCATCACCATTGAGACCCCTGGCTCCAATCCAGGCAGTGTTGATCATATTTATTAACAGCTCATGTTGCACAAATTCTCATTTCTGTTGGAAAAACAGGGTGTGGTGTTCATTTTTCAAAACAAGCACTATGAAAGCAGAAACACTGTGTTGTGCCCATACATGAGAACATCCAGAAAATACCCCTGGTGTGACAGCTTCAGCAAGGAAACTGTGGCAACCATCACCACATTTGCTTTCACAGGCAGCCTTGGCGTCATACCAACTCATACTGGTGGTGTGGACCAGCAAGAAACAACCAACATCTGCATCAATGAATTCCTCAGGACAGTCTGCTGCCTGCAATATTCAATCACAGGACCAAAATGTCTCCACAGAAGATTTTTTTGTGATCTCCGCAAGTGGTGAAACTGCATGCATTGTATGTCAAATAATATCAACACACACACACACAGAAACACACACACACACACACAGCAATTTAGTTGGTGGATTGTGACATAGTGGACTCAACACCTGCAACTCTGGCAAAGCTTTCAGGAAAAGAAAGCACATGGAAGAAAACAATTGAAAATTACATGTTTACCAGATTGTTTGATGATGTGGCGCCCTCAACTGGCATCTGAAGAGTTGGTTGTTTCTCACATATGAAGTGCATGTCATTTCCACAATCCTCCATGACAAACCCTTGGGCTTGGAGACAAACACAGTCACCAGTGTCATGGTTTGGAGTACCATGAAAGAACTCTGCTGACACTTGCTGTTCACTGCTCACAAACACTGGGGTACCAACACCATCTTTGTCAAATACTCCAATCCAGGTAGAAGAAACACTGTGTCTGTTCATTACTGACAGTGCTGCATCAATTTTCTGCAAACAAACAATACAATGCACAAATTTGACTTTTTGTCACAAAATGTGATGACCAAAAAAATTTTGAAATTTGAAGTCAAAATTTGAAGAAACTTACATTTTGACTGTCCAGCTCCGCAAGCTGCACTTCTCCCTCATAACCTGAACAGTTTGATTTTGCATCATCCCATGTCTGAGCAACTGTTATCAACAGAAAACAATGTTGCCCTTCTTGCAGAAAGGGACTCAAACAGGCAGAGGCCTTTGGTATTGCTTTCTTTATCCATATTTTCATACTCGGATCAAAAACAATCATGGAGACAACATTTTGAAAACTTTGTATCTGTGAAAACATTGAACAAACAAAGCCATCCAGCTGCAATGCAACACATGAATCTTGTAGACTGCACTGAAGAAAACATTGGAATTTCTTCCTGACATGAATATGTTGCTGTATTGAAAAGCTGATTTGGTCCCCAACGTGCAGAGCTTCAAAATTTCTCTTGATGATTTCTTGTAGACAAACATTTTCCACCAGACTGAGAAGTATGACCAGTGACAAAACTTGTGGGGCTTTGATGATAATGTTTTGTTCTGGGATTTTGGTCATTGTTCCTGCTAATTTTACAATTTTCTTCTGTGGGCAAAGCAACTGTGTGTATTCTGTGAAAAAAAATATTGGAACACGAAAACACCATAGACAGTCTGCCATTTGCTGAGATCAATCATTTGCATTTGGTGCCATTTAGAAAAACAACCTGGCTATTTAGCATTCTTTCAAGCTGATATTTCATGCACTACCTCAGATAACTACACAAGATAATGGGGATTTTACACCTGGAACGACCATTTGACTGCACCAAACGTGTGAGATCAATGTCGGAAATGGATAATGATGGGTGGTGGATTTCCCAGCAAGTGACGCAAACTGCATCATCCCATCCCAGCCTCAGTACTGATACATCTGAAGGTTTCTTGTGTTGTTTGCAGAATATTGGAATGTACCCGTGCAGGGTGAAATGTTCCACTTTCTTCTGCAGAAATCTGAATGTACCTCATGTGTCACTTTTGCTACTTTTTGCCCAAATGAACCAGAAAATAGAAATGCACCAAGCAGAAATATAGGTCACTGAGGTACTCCTCATCACGATGCACCTCCACCATTGGCTACACTGAAGGATTTTCTCACACCTTTCTGGCTCAGGTTCCCCTTTCAGATACACAGTTCTGCATCTGTCACACATGGCCTCATCATTTCCAATGCTGTGCCACATTCGAGTCAGGATCATGTTTCAGTGAAAATTTAACAGATCATTTCAAGAACCCTGTGTTGGATGGACGCAACAACTGAAGGATGTCCAGCTGCAGCTTGCTCCTCCTTAGATTCTGTCTGCAGACAAAACTTTGTGGTTCTCGTACGTCTGTTGAACAAATTTTCTGTTCCCAGCAACCATTTTCGTGTAGGAATTCAAAGAAAACAGGACACCAAGAAATATGATATATATATTTTTCTTCAAAATGGCTCAGAAAATGAATGTTTAGAATATTTCACAAACAAAATACAATTGCACATCACATCTCTCAGCTGATAATTTTTCATTTCCAGAAAGGTTAAGTTTCACACAATTTCCAGAGGCATGATTTGGTTCACCGACTTGCCACATAGAACCACCAACTCGAATACCATGTTCAGGAAATTGTGTAAAATTATCCCCACCGACATCTTTGGCTCCTATCCAAGCCTCAGTGATACCAAGACTAAAGAGAAGACCGGTTAGGGTCACCATTCTCTGCAATAAGAACTTGTGAATATTCTTCATAAAAAATATGTTCTGTTTATGTGCCATTGAGATTGCTGTTTTGTTTGTACCTGTTCTGTGGTAGGTTCCGCCAGGTGGCTGCTCACATTGGTTTTCATTCTGCAGTCATATTGAGCCCTGTTCCAATTCCTTTTAGTTAATCTCTCCACAAAGAAACATCCTTCAGTGGTGTCTGTGAAGGGTGGTGGACAAGGTACCTGTCAGAAAACAACACAAAAAAACACACACAGATGATTGCATCTGATGAGAATACAGCAAAAGCAAAAGACCCCATTGTGCAGGAAATATCATTGACTTGAAGAAAACCAATTTAAATAAATGAAAATGGCTGTGTCAGCTGTGCTGATTTTTAGGTGATTTGAACACTGAAGCATACATTGTATAATGTATGGTGATGGTGAAAATCACCTATAGGCATCAAGAGGCTAAATCTGTGAATGCGAGTTTTTCTATTTGTTCGATTTTGGTCATGTTTGGTTTTTTCGTTCACTTTCAGGCTGTAGTTGATGCACAAAGTGTCAAAAGAACCAATTTTTGCTTTTACATATTTTTACAGGCAAAAAACCAATATGGCCGACATGGTGAAATTTGAGTATGGCTGTATAAATGGCTTT
>JAAUXT010034470.1_pt1 | contig 16945 bp, 20 predicted proteins | sample 7278171 | NCBI WGS metagenome assembly JAAUXT01 (sample SAMN14350112, study PRJNA611818) | marine sediment metagenome | isolation source: surface marine sediment (1.8m) | place: French Polynesia: Moorea | collected 2018-08 | reverse complement strand
TTTCTCCACAAAGTTACTTAAGAATATACTTTCAAATATTTTATTACCTGCGGCCTTCCTTTTGGTGGCATATTGTAGAAAATTACGCACGCGAACAGCAAACGTGGAAAACAAAAATTCGAAGTTGAAACGTCGCGTCGCGGGAGGGAGACACTGTCCGTGACGTCATTTTCGTGGGGTGTTTTCTAAGTCGACGCGACGCGAATCCGACGCGCGTGAAAAAAAACGTCGTGCTTAATCTCTCTAATGACCCAGCTCATGGGAAACAATAGCCCAGGGATCATACGAGAGTGAGGACTGTTTTTCGATTTTCTTTTTTTTCTTGAAAAACAGGAGTGGGTCCCATGTCAAACCGCAAAGGGGAAAGGGTCTGATCCCAAAATTTTGGGAAAGGTGGAAAATTATCAGTTCCAAATTGAAATGGAATTACACTGCACCGGTAAAATCTGACTTTCACATGCACTGCAGCCAATTCTTCGGTGGCAGCAGCCTTCGTCAAGTTTGTGGAGTCGACTTTGCCAAACAGATGCTTTCGTGTCAGGAAAATCGGTCTTTTTTGTTCTGTGCATCTCAACTCTTGACATTATTTACGGGGACAGATCTGCCTGAAACCAACAAAGGCTGTGAGAAAAGTGCCAAATCTGTGATGTTTTCCGCAGCTGTAACAAATGACTCGTGTGCGAGTCCTGCTCCACCGTCCCTGCAAGTCAAAATTTCAGCTTGATTGCGTTTTGAGTAACAAGCACGAGATGTTCAAATGACAAGGCTTTCTCAAAATGAGATCATGTGCAAGACAAATGAGAGCGAACACGTCAAGTCGACCTCCTTGCCTGCAAGTCAATGGTGAGGTAATGCACAGGTATCAGCAATGCAGCCTGTGTGGGATTCGTTCCACTCTGGGCCTTCTGTCAACTGGTGTGAAATAGATGGGACCCGAACCTGATCGCAGCTACGTCTACACTACTCATTCTAATCCGCGTTTTCGATTCGTTTTCTTCCGTTAATCCGCTGTCACTCCCGCACAAAGGAATCTCCACATCCCGAGATCCCATCCGAGAGTCCCAGATACGCAGAACCAAAACTAGATTGAGCGACAGCCGGTTCCCTCTCCGAAGTACGGCAACTATCTGGCAGATGGGCAGAGTAAACTGCTCGCCAGAGGACCCAAACTTCTGTCAGAGCTTCCTGCTAGAAGAGGTGTTGCTCAGAACTCTTGTGAGCCTTTGAGAAATTAAACCCTCCTCCGGAAATCACGGTCTTGTTTCGCGCGGGTTTTCCAATATTTGAGAGTTTCATTGCAAGCTGCGACAGGAATATTTGTTGGTGGTCGCGTAGCCGGCCATCTAGGTGCCGCTGTTGGCTTAAAAACCCTTAGCATTCATGTGTGCATCTGTCCACACTTTGGAATGTAACCACCCCTCTCGGAACACCCCCTCCCTCCCCCTCTCAGACTCAATGGCAGGAAACCGTTCAAATGTGTCACGTGGTGCACACAGGCAGAAGCGACCATCGGGTTCTCTTCGGGAGAACTTCTTGTTTGGCGTTGTCTGACAAACCTACATCAAAACTTACATGTTACCACATGAGATTGAACAACATCACACTGTCAGTTCATCTGCGTCTGTCGACGACCTCATTTCACACGGCTCACAAATCTCGTGGAGTAAGACCGGAAGAAGCCGCAAGTGCCGAGGTTCCTGTTTCATAGACAGTGTCCCTTGGATTGGAAGATTCTATATCAGCTTGAACAACAAAATGGTTGAACCTGTATGCAGGTTGCACTCGAAAACCAAAACTGCAAACCTCGTTTTGTGCATGTGGATTTTGGTGTCTCAAAACCGCGATTTGATTGGGAAAAGGACCGTGGTCGATTGGATAATGGGTGGTTCGGGCTTCTCAATGTCCTGGTTTTCTCACCAAACCTGAGACACGCGCGTGTGTGTCATCAAAAAGAGAAGAATCTGAAAGTCGCTGCTCCTGAAAGAAGTGTGCTGTCCTGAACAGCATTGAGGGGTGGGTCAAATTTCATGTCTGCGGTTTGAAAAAGTCAACATTGTGATCATCTGGTCCACATTTTCCTGCCACTTATGACCTCACTTCCATGAACATCTTTAGAAAACTGCAAGAGACACTTGTTTCTTGCAGGTTCTCGACAAACGGACTGAAGCGGCGCTACTGGAACGACGAGCTGGAGCCGTGCATCGTCAAGTACTGCCTCAAGTACCAGTACGATCGCTTCAAGTACATGAAGTGCGTGCAGCGCTTCTGTCCGTCAGGCCTCGTCACCGTACCGCGTGAGATAGAGAACGAAGACTACCCCTCCACGTCCCTGGTTTCTGGCGAACCCCAATCACCGACCCTCGATGAAGTGGTTCGAGTGTGCGCGACCCTTCAATGCCAAGCGATCTCGTCTCAGCTGCAGGAAGTTCTGTGCCGGTCCGCGAAGTGCGACTTGGTTCTCTCGGGTCAAGTGGAAGAGGAGGCAGAGGAGGAGTCCACGCGACCCGAGTCCCTGTCCAGCCTGATGCCCGAGTTGCCCTCGACGGCCGCAGGGTCCACGCCACGCCTCCGCCTCCTCCACTACTCCCTGCTCAACATGTGCGGGGAGCTGAATTGTCCCGACTTGCACGGTGCTGACTATCTGAACTGCATGGCCCTGCACTGCTCTGGCGGGACGGGGGAGGGGGAGGAGAGGGCCGGCGGCTCGGACAGCGGCGGGGCGGCGGGGAAGCTGGCGGCGGGCGCGGGTGACGTGAGCCGCGGCGACGCCTCCAGCGAACCGGCGCTCATGCGGAAGCGACGCGTCAACGCCGTCAATGCGCAGTGCATCCAGAGCCAGTGCGGCAGCAAGACCGGACCCGCCAGGAAAATCTGCATGATTAACTTTTGCCACGGACGCTGAACCTCCAACCCGACACAATGGACATGAAGAACTCCAGGAAATCCAGGACACGTAAAAGCTGTGGAGAAAGGTCCCCCCAGCAAATTGCCTTCAGGAGAATTGTGTCACACGCGCACACGAAATTTTGGTTTGAGATCGTCTGGCAGAACGTCTGAGAATAGCTCTTCACTTTCCAAAACTGCAGAGCATCGTGTATTCCCCTCTTCATTTTTGAGCAAATTGTTCTTGGAAAATACCACAAAAGAGTGAAAAATTCTGTTTTGAAAAACTGCGTGAAAACATTCTCCTTGAGTGTCTGAATTGGTTAGCAGCAAAACACATTGCAGTGTGCTTGCGTATGAGAGTGTGAGTGTGAAATTCATTTCTTTTCATTTCGACTGAACTCACAAAAAGACAATGGAAATTTGCTTGGGTCTGTTTTCTTTGGATTTCACGCAGTATGCATTGCTTGGGGGAAGCCTTGCATACTACGCACTCTTCTTGTCAAGAGAATTCTTCTGCGCCATTGCGGGAATGATCCTGCAGTCGAAAGAAACTCCAGGGTAGATCTGCATTTCATAACCTTCGCCCACTTTTGCGCACGCTTTTTGTTTGCAGTTTGGGGAAGACAAAAGAAAAAAAAAATGTTGACAGCTTTGATTGTTGCACCATTTTGGCGACATATGCTGCTGTAAATTGAAAACCTTTTGGTGGGGTCCCGAACAAAGGAAATGTTGCATTGAGTGGTTGGTTATGTCGTTAGATGTTTTTCGTGCACACACGATGTGTCAAAAATAACAGTAGGATTGTGCTTGTGTGTTCGTGTCTTGTAATGAAACGACAATTTCTTTCGTGGGACAAAATTTCAAGTTTGAAATTCCTTGATGGTTGAATTTTTCATCATTTCATCAAAATCATGAATGTTAAAACTGAATCGACACAAACGTTCAATTTGTCCGTCCGTTTGTGAGTGTTTGTGATCAAAGTAATTTCTGGAACCTTTGTTTCCCAGTGTTCTGTCTTTCTTTCAAATTCTTCTCCACGATTGGTGAATAAAGACGTAATTATTTAGCACTGCAATAAAGAAAACTGTTTTTAATTCTTGTAGCAATGTTTATGTGTTCATTGCTCTGACGAGAGAGTGGATGAAATGGTCTGAGGCGCGGCAAGAAATTTAAGGCACAATGACGGAACTTCAATCACCCTGAAGCATGCACCGTCCAGCAATTAAATTTCCTCGAGCCTATGAGTCTTGTAATTCTGTCACCAAAATTAGTACGTTTGGGCAAACGAGAAGGGGGAAAAATAAGCCAAATATGAGTGACTTGCACGTGGCTCTGTTGCCTGTTGCATCAACAGAACCTGACAACCATCCAGGACTCTCACAGTGACATGAAGGGGGAACGAAGACACCACAAACAACTCGTGAGATGCACTGTTTAATTACATGATGCTTGAGTCTGCGTCATTGCTCCGCAAAGGCAACAGAGTCTGGCCACAAAGCAATCAACAAGAATCCGATCGGAAAGAAGTGTACATGTATTCTGGCAAAGCTGCTTGAGACTGAAAGTCGTTGCAAAGAAGTCGAACGTAAACATTTTGACTGATTCTTTTCACCTTCTGCAATTCAGTTCGCTTCGTCCGAAACAAAGGTGCCTTCTGCAGACAGACTCCTCTCGTAGAGTCGCGACAACGGCTTTTCCACGTCTCCGGATCGAAAAGGAATCAGACACACTCAGGCGACGCACGCAGTGTTTTCTTTTCTCGGATTGAGGGTTCACGTATTGAAGCTTAGCATCAAAGGAACGTGCAATCCTGGGGTTCCAGAGCAGGAGGCATTTTGTTCTGCAACGCGCACACGGAATTGAGTTGCTTCGAGCCCTGCGACGCAGCTCGGTCGTTTCCGGTTCTGATGTTTGCGCTTCCAAATTGCGTTGATATGAACTGCCTCCCGCGATTGTGTGGGATTCCACTTTGAGTCTTTCCATCTATGGACATCATCCAAAAAAGATACTTGCCTCATCGCAAAAGCTTTGTGCCAGATGGCATTTCAGAAACTTCAGACACAAGCAGAGATATTTTTTGTGTGAAATTGACAGGCATCAGGTGTGTCGAAGTCTTGCGCCCAGACCACGTATCCGCATGAAGACTTCGTCACTACAACGTCACACCGCCATTGCATTGAAAGTTATTTGCACGTTTTTCTGGGAAATTAACGCCTTCACCTGCCCAGCCATTAGCCCTGAGATGTGTTTCAATTTCCGAGCGCCAAACAGACGGCGAAAGGTTGGACATCCGACACTCGCGCTTTCCAAGACTTGATGGATGTTCTTTCCACGCTGCACGAAGTTGGTTTCGGTCAAACGAAATTTCGCAGTTTTTTTTTTCTCAGATGCGCAAAAAAATTTTAATCTGCTACGTTCCACAGTGGTTTTGTAAAGTCGAACAGGTCTTGACACATATTCATGAGGGCCCAGTCGCGGACAACGACCGGCAGGAGTACAGACTGGAGAGATCAAACTTCAGTTTGGCTTCTGGTTCCCTTGCATTCAACTTCAGCAGATTTAATTTTTCAGTCGCGAAGATTCTTGTCATTTTGGCAAAAACATCATTGGGGAAAATCCCACATGCACTCGCATGCTCCGTCATGCAGAATGGCAGAGTGCACCAAAAGCGCGCTGAACACGAGGGAAACACCCGACAATGAGAACGATCAATTTGCGCACAAATCTAAACACAGTTGAAAGCGAGTTGCACAAAACAACTCAATCTGCCTCGATAATTGCTTTTTCCCAAATAGGCCATTTTGTTTGAGTATGAAGCCGTTCCAGCGGTGTGCGAACAAAGCGTGCCAATGATTCTAATTGAAATGCGACGATGTCACAAGTGCATGCGGGAAATCCCGACATGTGGAGAGACCACCTGAAGCTGAACATTGCCATACAAGGTGACATTCTGCTTGGAAGAGGACAATGTCGGCTCATTCTATGTCCCCATTTTCATTTTGATAACACAACCCGTGTTGTTTTACGTGGCAAGATATTTGATTTCACTCCAGGTGAACCATCAACGTGAAATGTTGATGAAGGGATTGTCACATTTATCTGCAGCTGATGAGAGTCGAAACCGCACTTGATGCATGTTGTATCAGTGCAACTGCAGCGAATTCTGGATTGAGGCATGACAAGAAATGGAGGAGGCAGTCCGGTGGCTGGTCCCAAAGACCTGCCGTGGGCCTCTGAACACGTACTGCTGTTCGGAGACCTCAGTCCACAATTTTCCAGAGGCTCAAACCTCTGCCACATGAGGTGTCCTCGTACCCCGGTATGGCCCAAGATCCAACCTTGTAAACACAGTCATGTAAATTTCGGAAGGACCCAACCCTTTGTTCAGGTATATATGTTGCACCAGGCTCTCCTTGGACGGATCCCGTGGAGCGATTTCTGAGGAGGTGTGAAGTTGGTCAGAGCTCAGACGCAAGATGGTGGTGGAGCCCACGGCTGCAGTGGCAAAGGGAACTTCAGAGGGAATCTGCACGAATATGAACAATTCAGGCACAATATCTCAAAGCACTCTCTCTCGCTATTTCTTGCTGGCTTCGATGGAGACTGAGACTTCCTAGACGCATGAACCAAGATTTGTGTGATCTCTGTGACAGTTGCCAACAAACCTGCGCGCTATCTTCTGGAGTGGAGCATTCAACACACTTCGGAAGTACAAAAATTCACTTTCAGAAGAACGTTTGGGCTTCTTTCACAAACCCAAAACATCAGGCAACCTCTTGATATCAACAAAGGTTCGCGTATTGATTGAATCCTGCCAAGAAATCTTAATTCGTACTGTTCTCTTTGGTGTGATGAGCACACTGCTGAAGACATTTGTCTGCATCATGCAGAAAACGTGTGCAACCCTTGTCTGTGTGTGTTAGGACAGAGTCAGAAGTAAAAGTTGGTTCACACTAGAAGACAGACAGAACTTGATGAAGCAAGTGAGTTCAGTCTGAGAATAGTCTCTCAATCGGGACCAGATTTTGCAGACTTTTTCTGTTGCGCTGAAAGCATTTTACCACGGATATCCAACATTATGAAATTGTTTTGCCTCAACCACATTGCGCACCTCTCACGGATCCAGACACGAACTGTTTGTTTTCACGTCAACTTTACAGAATGACCAAACAAGGAAGTGTTCATTCAAGATCAAGTCAAAGTCTGAGAGCGGGGTCGTGTCTTCTCGGTGAACACCTGAATCCACCTGAGTGTTCCAAGATCACATGGAAATTTATGAAAGATCTGTCACTTGCTGAACTCGTTGTAGCCAAGAACATTGCATCCCAGATTTGTCGAAAGAGACCGACTGCTCAGATTTGTTTCGGGCTGATGTCTTTTGAAGCTTCCACCACAGGCAAGAAGCCAGTTTCACAACAATGTTGGGCGATTTTATCTCCCCCCCTCAATATGACGTCCGAGCAAATCAAAGTGACGGAGAGGATTACGCGGATTTTCGTGGAAAGCTGTGCCAAACACGCAGGGAGCCCCCTTGATCAGCTTTCGCGGGATGACAATTTCCATTGACAAACACGAAGTAATGTCATATTATCCTGGAAGCAGCAAGAAAGGCTTTCAGCTTTTCACTTCCCTCAAAATGCATTTGAACCTGATCATTTCATGCGCAGCTGGTTTTCATAGCTTTTTTAAAATGTCCAACCAAAAATTACACTCGTCTGTCTCGCTTGTGTTTGAAGTGTGGACAATGCTCGCTTCACGGTGTGTCTCTTTCACGCATTCTTGCTCAGATATAGACTACAAAATTGTTCTTGCAACAAGAACTTGCCCAGAAATTTTTTTTACAAAAACAAAAAGAAGGAAAATATAGAAAAAGGAAACCTTTCTTTTCGTCAAAGTTTGAGACCAAACAACATTCCACAACCAAAATGTTTTGTCGCAACGAAAAACGTTCTTTCTTTTGAAAGCAATCCACACGCAAATGACAGGAACTGTGCAAAATGACTTCCATGCTTGGCTGCAGAAAGTATCCCCAGGTGTTTTCACCTGCCGTGTAACAAGCCGTTTGTGGAGTCGAGTCGCCAAGAGGTTTGCCTTTGAACACATCGTCACACATGACACTTTTTTCAGGTTTGCCCGAAAGTGCTCAGTTTTCTTGTTTTCGCTGTGTGGGCGAGACACACAAGTGGAGCACAGACTCTGCTGCCTTAGCATTCAGCCAGAGAAACACCTGAAGAACTGGTATTTTTGGTTCGCCTTCACTTAATCTTGCATTTCAAGCAAAATTGGAACAGAAAAGGACTGGTCAAATCTACCTGTAAAATTGACCACTCGTGAATGACATTGGAAATGTTGCGTCTGCGCTGCGTCCTACTCCTGGAGGTGACGGCGCTGGTGACGGCGCTCCTGCTCGTGAGCGCTTCTCACGCCGCGGACGCCGAGGACGAGGCGGGCGATCTGCTGGTCAGGCTGCTCCGAGCCCTGACCAAGGACAAGGACAAGGGGAAAGCCCAGGTCAGTCAGCCGAAAATGTGTCTGCCCGTTTGGTAGAGAACTGGAGGAATGACAGTGGTTCTCGAGTGATTTTCGTGAGGAAACGAACAGTGCTGAGCATGCAATGCGCAAGAAGTTCCAATGCTTCATGAAGCCTTTCTGCATATTTTTCCACGGGAAAAATCGCAACCTCAACAGGTCTCATAGTTTTGCGCTTGACTGCGTAAAATGCTTGCGATTCTTTGTTCACGAAAGTTTTTAAAGTTGGGGTCATCCCCTGAGAATCGGGCTTTGGTGGACCAAACCCTTGATCTTCCCTTTTCTTTCACCACACGAACATCGACGCGAAATCTGCCGACGTGATAGGAATTCAAGATGCCATAACGTCGAGGAAAACAATCAAAAAGAAAGAAAATTCCCAACAATATCTCGAGTACTGTATTTATTTCTTGCAAATTGCTCGTTATCTTTCATCTCAACAAAAACTTGAAACATGTCTGTGGGAACACTAGAAATACTCGCGACTCGTTGGCAAGTTCTCGTGAAGAAGAGCCTTGTGTGCTCTGTTTGTTGAACGTGTGCGTTGTTGGTGCACTGAGAAGTTCTCAGAAATGTACGGTTTGGTGTCGTTCACAAGTAAAGTATTTGGTGCTCAGACAAACAGTGAAACGCAAGTCATGCGTGATCTCACGTACAGGGTACGTGGTCACGTAAAGAGCACAAGATCGCTGACGTGCATGTGTGCCCTCAGCACAGTCAGCAGTATGGGTTTCAGTTTGTACTTTTTGCCGTGTCATTGCGCTCGTTCTCGTACAATTGAACTGCATGCAGCTGATGGTGATGTCATTTAGTCCGACCGTGCAAATGCGTATTCTTGCAACTGCAGCTTTGATTCCACAGACAATTCCTTGGCTGTTGAAGACAACAACTTTGTTGTCAGACGTCATGAGGGACATGAAAATTTCCGCACGCCTGTATTGTGTGCTGATGCGTCCGTTTGTGGTCCACTGAAACAAAGATCGTGAGTGCATGACTGCATGTCGAATCCTCTGTCTCAATTTATCTCAGAATGTTCCTGCTGTCAAGTGCTCGGACGAGCAATTCGCCTGCAAGAATAAGAAGGAGTGCGTCCACAAGAACAAAGTGTGCAACGAGCAGGAGAACTGCGCAGACGGCTCGGACGAAGAAAACTGCAAGGTTTCCGACAAGAACTTTCTCGCTCGGTTGACGTAAAACTCGAGTGCAAGTCGCGTCCCTCGTATAACACGCTCCTGTTTTCTGGACCCAAGATCCCGTAGAAACAACAACGAAATCACGTCCGTCTGGCACAAGGGAGAGAGAATACGGCATTGCACTTGATCACAACTCAACCGTCACTGTCGTGAAAAGGCCTGTGATGACAAGATGCGAGCAGTCTTTTTTTACAGTCGTACAACTGTCCGTCTGGGATGGAGCGCTGTGGAACCTCGAGGCAGTGCGTCATGTCCAAACACAAGTGCGACCTGAATCCTGATTGCGCAAACAACTTCGACGAAGACAACTGCAAGAGCACGGTGAGACACGACGCCTCAGACACTCGAAAACAGCCGAGGGCCTGGTCCTGGACATGGCCCCCTGAAACGGAGATTTTTGAAGTTGAAGTGCACCCAGTCGGACCCGGTACCACCACTCAAACCCAGGGGTGTCACGCACTGCGCGTCGTACGACGCTATTTCTGCGGGGTACACGCCACTCTGGACAAGATGCACCACCATTGGGTTGTGTACAAAAACAGCATCTGATGAGGCGATTACACGTCAATGGCTTTTGGGGCCATTCAGCGTGTAGTCTGTGCGCGACCAGCCTGATTGCTTGCTCAACAACACTCAAATCAGCAGAACAAAACACAGGGAAAATTGGCACCGAATGTCAAAAAGAAAGTACCTGATGAATTTCAAGCCAGAATGAAAATTTTGTGGTTGCAGTACAAAAACCCAGAATTCATCGAGGCGTTCAAGTGCAAGTCGGACGAAATGGCTTGTGCGAAAACCGGGTGCGTGTGGAAGATGTTCGTGTGCGACGGAGACAAAGACTGTCCCGACGGCAGCGGAGCGGACGAACTCAACTGCCCACCGGTAAGGCCAAGATCCAAGCTCATCATGCGCTGGTGGGAACCCAGAAGGGGCTGCTTCAGCCCTGGCTGAAACCGCAAGACGGATTTTCATGGGAAAATGCCGCAGACCGGACCGATGATTGGTATTTTTGGAAGCCTAATTGGACGCAACTTTCTAGAGAATCACTTGTCGCAAACCTGCCATTCGTCTTTTTAGAAGAAGAAGCGTCCGAGGGTGCGGACGGCTGAAGCGGGGCGGGGCGCGCTGCGGAGCCTGCTCAAGCGACTCCTCGACGAGTGAAGAGCGACATGGTTGCGCACGCCGCACTGAATGGACCAAGACGGAAGCTCAAAGCAAATTTAACCTCTTCGCTGTCGACCTTTGCCAACCCTGCTTGGTCAACAAGTGTAAAAATGCAACATTAAATTTTCTGCAGTTGTTGTTCAGTTCAATTGTCAAAACTTTACGCAAACTGAACTTTCAGCCAAGTGCGGTTCACGACGCACAAAGTTCCTCATTGAATTTTGCCTGATGCTCAGCGAAAATAAAACCTTGTTGTTTTCCACTGAGAACATTTCATTTGAAATAAATGTTTCACACAAAGGTTGATGGCATTGTTCTTTTCGATGCCAGCAACTTCAAATTACCCGTGCGCTTGTGGTTTTAAATTTTCGCGCCATAGCTATTGACGTGTGCGATGAGAACAGAGACCGCGCGAACGACCATCAGCAGACGAACCAAGATGGCGGCTGGAAGCTCCACGGAACAAACGATGAACAGTGTTTTTGGAATTATAAACAACATTCCTCCATTCTATCATGCAGCAAATTTGAGGAGTTACTTCTCACAGTTTCTGGAATCGGGAGGATTTCAGTGTTTTCACTTTCGACATCGTCCTGAGGCACAAAAGCAGAAGGAAAGTGAGGAAACCCAATCCAAAGACGTAACTTCGACGTCCAATGATTCAGAGTAAGTTTTCAGAACTCAAATGGAACTGCAGCTGCAAGCTTTTTTGACAGCAATAGATCTACACCGTGAGCTTGTGAAAAGCTGTGTATTGTGGCTTTGTGATGGACCCAAGGGCTGAGTCTGGGATTTGGTCTTGTGTTCCCCATCAGCTGGTGAAAATTTTGTTGTGGACAGGGGGGCAATGAACGGAGCCCACCCTGATGTCCATCCAGTTCACTGAAGTAGATCTAGTGATCGTGCGATGTCCCTTCAGGGCAGAGCACTTAGTGGCAGTGCGATATGGGAAGGTCGGTCAAATCCCCCCCAACCACCCACCCCCAACAAGTCGTGCACGCAAGGTACCACCCTACGACCTGCTGCTGAGACATCACTGCCGCAGTTGCACCGAGCACTGCTTCTTGTCAATCAAACGAACAATGACATTTTATCGGGTGTCCACATGAAAGTTATGCTGTCCACAGCAGCATCAGTTTGTCTCTTAGTGTCATTCGAAACGCTGGCGTTTCAGAGTGAACATTCACTTTCTTTTTCAGAACGAAGAAGAAGAGAACCATGTGTTGTGTGGTGCAGCTGTCAACCTCGAAGATGGAAGAGTTAGTGAAGATGTACCACAGGAAGCACTGGCTGGACAAGAAGGGAGAGTCTATGCCCGCGCTGTGTCACATATCCAAAATCAAAGTCGCTGAAACAGGTACGAACTCAGATTCCGTCACACGAGTGAAGAAAGTCAGGCTGCAGAACAGGTCGGCACAGGAAAGCAATCACACTTAGAAACCATTTCTCACCTGTAGGTTTGTCAGAGGTGAATGTGAATTCCATTTCAGACCCGTCAGCTGCAAAGTACAAGACGAGGAAGCAACAGAGGCAGATTCCAAGCGACAGAGAGGTTTTCACGGAGGATGACCTGCGGTCGCTGATCGAGCTGCAGCCGCCCGAGATCATGCCGCAGGGAAACGTCGGAACTCCGACCAGGTGTGTGCGAAGTGGCTGACAGGTCGAAAATATTGAGAAAGTTACAATTCAACGAGCAAACTAAACACTCCTTTCTGTTAACTTTTCAGACACTTTCTTGAGCTGATCAAGCAGTGTAAACTGCCACCGTCCGTCATCAGCAAACTTCGCCTTGATTTTCCGAAGAACAGATCCAAGAGGAAGTACGGTGACATGCCTTTCGACTATGGAGGTAAGTTCTTCGAGCACTTGTGCCAGAAGTGGCATCTTGAGCAGGCTCCTCTGAAGACGCCCACGATGAATTGCCAACCCTTCATCTCGAGGCCTTTTCCATTTCATACACATTCCTCACATGCAGTCTTGTTTTGTCGTTCAAGTTGTTGTCAACGGTCCTGTGAAAACCTACATTTCGACCCTTGCCTTGCAGGTGACGTGGTGCGTGTGCCGTCTGAACAGCAGAGCGTCGTGAGTGCGCAGGGGACGATCCTGGAGCGGGAGGACCCGACCATCAGAGAGCGCGACGACAAACCTGAGCTCGGCGGGGACCTCAAAACGGAGCAGCCAGAAAAGGAAGAAGAGGTGAGAGCCCAGGTGGTGTCAGGTTATCCTCTGTATGCCAGCACACTCTGTTGCGCCCAGAGTGGTACGCTCGTAGCAATTCAACCAACTCTAGTGGGTCCCAAGTTTAACTTTCATCCAGTCCACTGTCGAAGTTCATCATGTTTTCTGGACCTCCCTCCCTCTCCTGCCCGGATCGGACAGAATGGCGCATTGAGGTTTGGCGACAGGACTGAACAGGTGAAACGCAGTTGTGCAAGCAAATTACGAATTGAATCGTGACCTTCGGTGTTGACTGACAGGCGGACAGCAGCAGCGGGGAGGAGGAGGAGTGGGACCGGCACGAGGCGCTGCACGAAGAGACGCTCAACGTGCTGGAGCGCAACAAGGAGCGGCTGTTCGAGGAGGAGATCGAGCTCAAGTGGGAGAAGGGCGGCAGCGGCCTCGTCTTCTACACGGACGCGCAGTACTGGGACGAACAGGAGGGAGGTGAGTGAGAAAGGGCGACCGTTTTACTGGGTGCAATGGGATTGTCACACAGTCAGTCGAATAAGCTTGGAATGTCACTGTGAGAGTCCTCACATCACGCAACCAAAAGCGCAACTTTGGTGCACAGAAACTTCGTCTGATGAGCAATGTGTATGAGAGTAGGGAAAAGTGACAACTTTTTCCCAATCACAAACGCGTCTTATTTTTTCCGCTGTAGATTTCGACGAGCGCACGGCGGACGATTGGGACGTCGACATGGAGATTTACACTGACCCTGAGGCAGGCGACATGGACGCGCGGGATTTTATCAGCATGCGGCGCGAACGACGCATGCGCCAGGGCAAGAGTGACGTCACAGACTTGCGCTCTGATGGAGGTGGCATCGGCACGTTCGAGAAGCACACCAAGGTACGTGCAAGGATTCGTGCTCTTTTCGAATTTTGAGTTTTGGTCCCACCAGGTACGAGGGCACCTGTGCACCGCCAGCTTGTCACGATGGAAGACGCTTTGCTTCCCGCAGGGCATCGGACGCAAGGTGCTGGAGCGGCAGGGCTGGGAGGAGGGTCAAGGTGTCGGCGGTTCACGCACAGGCATCGCGGAAGCGCTGAGCGGAGACGGGCAGAACCCGCGCGACAAAACCGGATTCGGGTGCGTTTCATTTGCGTACTCGAAAGCAGGTGACTACCTGTTGAATTCAGAAATAACACAACGGTTTTCTTCGACCAGTTTCTTTTCAAAAAGTAGCAAGGCAAAGCTCAACAACAAACCGCAGTCGAGATTTTCTCTTGTTGCAGTTACCATGGTGAGAAGTTGGTGCGCTACGGTCCGTCTGTGACGAAGCGGCGGCGTCGCGAGGGCGGGGACGTCGAATGCCCAATCATCTCGACCGTGTACGACGACCCCGCCGAGACGGACCCGGCCGAGCAGCTGTACACCCGGAACCACCCGCACCTCATCAAGCACAGGGACGGCGTGGCACCGCCGGAGAAAGGAGAACTCCCGCGTGGGAAAAGAACAGGGCCGTCAGGGAGAGGCACGGGAACACCAACTCTTTGGAAGGGTTCATGGAAATTTGGTCACCTGTGATGCCCGAAGCAATCCGTGAAGCATTTGTGGAAGCGTGTTCCATGTGCCCGAGGGTGTGCTCCTGTCAATTCACGGTGGCGTCTTTGCAAACGAGGAACCAGTTGGGGTTCTGTGACTGAACACAGCATCAGTGGCTACTGTGTTGTTTCATTGGAGGACAGACCCGCTTCATTGGAGGACAGGCTGAGTGTTCCAGGAAAAACAAATCGAAGTACAGTGCTCTCTGTGCGTTGTTTGTGAGTGACAGTCGCGAAGATTTACCCGTCCAAAAATGAATTGTGTCGTCGTTGTTGCTGAAAACTGCCATTTATTGATTCATGGCAAGAAACGATTGCAATTCACCAAAGAGAATATTGACAAGTCAATCACGGTGTACATTTGATTTGTTGTGAAAGTGAATAGACGATGAAGTGGCAACACCGAGTCCACGCTCAAGAGTCAAATCAATTTTGGCTGAGCGAAACGTGTTCACCACACGAGGATGTCACGAAAAAGTTCTTGCCACGAGCATATTCTGATGTCATCGACGACTCTGTGCACTGTCCGCCGCGCCGAACATGCCCGTGACAAGAACAGTTTGATACATCATTGAAGTTGATTTTGCGATGTGACGAAGGTGGTTGCCACTGAGGAAGTCCTGGCGGCCTTGAGCTTTGGCTCTCGCTGCGGATATTATGGCTGGTCAGGGATCAGTTGACAGACGTGTCGAGTCCCTCGAGGAAAGTGACGGTCGATTCGTGCTGCTGCTGCTGTTGCTGCTGCGAGCTCAGGAGGTCCACCAGAGAATGGTCCAGCAGCGGTTTCGACCTGCAGGAGACCACACGAATGTGAGGCAGCGAAGTTTCGCGAAAGCAACTTTTGACGCTTGGCCTCAAACAGCCATTCCCTCTTGCGCTGAATAGGTGCGCTCCTCGCGATGAAACAACTGAAAACGTTGTTGGCTTTGCGAATCGCTCGATATTTGGGAGACATGTTTCCACGCAATACCGAGTGTCTTCCCGCCCTCTGGCGGACTCGACGCCGGCGTGACGCGGCGCACCTGATCTTGCGGAGCCTGCGCTCGCTGTCCCAGTATGCGCTGCGCTGACTCGGCCTCCGCCCGACGACGCGCCGGCTGCCCGTCCGCCCCAGCTGCAGCGAGCAGAAACTGTGTCCAACCCGAGGCATTCGAGAGCACCACGTTTGCATGTTGGAGCAAGACTGTGGCAACACTTTTCTGTTTGACGGCTTGTGCTCACTTTTGTTCTGACGCCCGTGTGGACAAACGTGGGCAACGACCACAGCCCAACAGCAAAGCCTTACCTTGAGGGTGTGCGCGCGACCCACTGTTCGCGGCCTGTCCGGGATGTGCTCGATGCCTCCTGGTGTGCCGCAGCGCTCGAGTGGCAGAGTGCGGCTCAGCTTCACCGACGACTCGAGGGCTTCCCCGGTGAGGGTGGCGCTGTGATCCGGGGGCAGGGTCGCCCCGCGCGACGGGATCGGAGTGCTGAAGCCGACCGGGGCACCGCTGAGCATCGGAGCCGGGCCCTGACCCCTGACGCGAGCAGGGGTGGCTGGTGGTGGCATGTTTCCACTCGACCTCTCTGGAACATCGGTGAACTGGCCGACAGATGGGCGAGCGTGGCGAGAACCTCCACCAATGGTGCTCCACTGAGTAGGGATACGGCGGCTGGGTGAGACAGGTCGCCCGAGGCTAGCCGGCAGCGTCTGGTTCCACCCGGGGGTGCCTCCGCAATCCGCATCCCCGATCAACATGGACCAGCGCCGCAGCACCGGCGTCTCCGGCTTCAAGCGCAGCAAATTTACGATCCTGCAAAAACAAAGACTGACTGGAGCCCTTCCGCACACATATCTGCACACTTTGATTGCCGGTATCTCACTGCGCGCACAAATCGTACCTTCGTTGCTGCAGCTCCGCTCTCAACTCTGGAGTTGCGGGTGTCCAGGTGTTCGATGGCGCTGGCACCGGTGAGTCGAGTTCAGCGCGTCGCGCTTTCATTCTGAAACGCGAAGTTGTTGACATGAAGAGAGACTATTGTGCTCAGATTCTCTGGAGAACCGTTCTGAGAACAGTTTCTCTGGGGATGGCTCGCGCACGAGTTCGCCTGCACACGAACCTGTTTATTTCGCGCTGACTCACGACGCTGGTGATAGGGACGCGTCGCGGGGTTTTCTTCGCGTTCGCGTCCACCTCGTCGTACCCGACGCGCGTGTCGTACAGCGCCGAGTCGCCGGCAGCGCCATCACCGGCGCGGCGTGCCACGCGCAGCTGAACCGTCTCCTGGGGAAAAACAACCAAGATCGTCGACACATTTGTTATATATATTTACCATGACCACCCCCTAAGTACTGCCATGGCCTTCCATAGCCACAGCAACAGCCACAACCAATCATATCATTCCCTAGATGGAGCCACTATCCTA
>JAAUXT010053253.1_pt1 | contig 16950 bp, 14 predicted proteins | sample 7278171 | NCBI WGS metagenome assembly JAAUXT01 (sample SAMN14350112, study PRJNA611818) | marine sediment metagenome | isolation source: surface marine sediment (1.8m) | place: French Polynesia: Moorea | collected 2018-08 | reverse complement strand
TTTCCGTTATTTGTATGGGTTTGGGTATCTTTGTCATTGTCCGGGATACCCCCCCCCCCACCCCCCCGCAAAGCAAATTTTTCCAACTCTGACATTGTCCAGGTCAGAATGTCCGGGATCACCCCCCCACACACTTAGCAAATTTTTCCAGCTCGGACATTGTCCAGGTAAGGGTATCTCGGACATTGTCCATGTTAGGGTATCTCAGACATTGTCCGGGATACCCCCCCCCCAATTAAAAATTTTCCCTTCCAACTTGGACATTGTCCGGGTTAGGGGTAACTCGGACATTGTCTGGGATACCCCCCCTGGAAAACTTTTTTACATTTTCATGCTTGCAATTGTTTTTTGAGAAACATAACACTATGCACACATTCGTCGACTTACACAAGTGCTGTCCTGCCGATGTACGCTGCGCGCGGCTGATTCTCCACTTGAAAGTCTAGTTGCAACCTGTTTCTTCAGGTTGTACTGTGTGACCCTAGTTGCTCATAAAGTGCCAATCAATGGGCCAGATACTGACCTACACAATCACTAAAAGGTAACTCTTTCAGAAATTCATGTCAGAGAAATAGACCCCACCTCGGAAAGAAGGAAACCCCATCGTAAACTCTGCAGAGCAACTAAGTTGGCCCTGCAGAGTTAGCGAGCGTCTTTGGACTGCGGGCTTTCCAGGCGCCAGTCTTCTTGTGAAGTTTTTGCTGGTCTTGCTGAAGAAAATCGTGTTTCTTGTGCTCTTCGCAGAAACGGAGTGTGTGTTTTTGAGGCATTTGCTTTTCCACGTTTCAAGTTGGCAGACAGATCCAACAGAGCAATGTGTTCCAAACTGTTTTTGGTGTTTGGTCGTGTGGTTTCGTTCAGATAAAAAGGCTTCATCATTCAACGGCCACTGATTTCCGCTGCTGGCTGCTCGGCAGATGCTATGCTCACAATGGCATTATTCTGTGAAATACAGCGCTGCCAGGGCACCGTGCCGAATTCGGACTTCGAAAGTGCGGTGGAGGGCGGAAATAGGACAAATTTTGCACAGTGCTCTGGCCATACATCTTCAAACTGTCAGTTTCACTGTTCCTGTACAGGCAAGCCCCTTCAGAAAAAAATCTCTCGTTTCTGCCCAAATTGTCCAGCATGCATGTCGTCTATGGCTTGCGCTTGAGGACCTGTTGATTGCCAATTCTTGGTGGAAAACTAATTGGCAGGATTGAAAGTGCCTGTTTTTGCCCCACCTGAAAAAGCTGTTCATGTCATTCGAATCACTGCAGTATCAGCTGATAGTTGATTGGCTTTTGTCGACATTGTCCACAACGAAATGAGTTTCAAGTCTGGGTTGCCAAACAGTTGACTTCAGAAATGCAACACATCAGAGATTCTGGGAGTGAATTTCTGAACTCATGCCTGTGCAACAGCGTGAGTTGCGTGATAGAACAGGAAGAGATTGTTGGTGATCTGAACGACGGTGTGAACGAAAACAAAGAAATCTCCAATGAATGGCTTCGTCTTGATCCTACTTCTGGGTTTTCACGGACTTGGGGTTTGATGACGCTGGGACTGTCTTTTTTGAAAAAGGTGGAATCCAAGAAATTCAGGTCCACAGGAAGAGCATTGAACATGGCTGCATGCCCAAATATCTGTGCTGTTGATTGAGAAGATCCCGTCTCGTCCTCACCTGCGTGCGCAACTTTGGTCTGGAGGACTCAGAAACAATTCAAGATTGGAATCCACTTTCGCATCTGCAGTGAATTGGCTTCTTGTTTGCTCAAGGCCTGGTCATTTTGCTGCTGTGGGAAGAAGAGAAAGGGGTGAAAGTGTTTTCACTGCCTGGAAACAGAACGGGAAAGTAGCGGGAAATAATGAGAGTGCATTCCGCTCGGGTGATCACAGCTGTTGCACCGATTTCACACACAATGATATTATTTGAAAGACTTTGAACTCAAACAAGGCTTGTGGCTGAAACGGCTCAAAAGAAAACACCATTCACAGACAAGTGATATGCTAAATATAGGTTTGAGTTGTAGGGGCTCTTCATCTGCTTGGGAACTTGAACGTATCTTTGTTTAGGAAAATGGCAGAGAAAGGGAGAAATCACTGAGGACCGTAATTGGGATAATTGGAAAATGTTCGGTCGGCTTTTTGCGGTGAGAAATATTAATGACGACTACACAGCGGCGCTTCGCTGCCGCTCAATTGAATTTCGAACGATTTCGCTGTCGAGGGTGCCATTGTTAATGAGACTGATATGAGTGGCAAGAATGTATTTCTGTAATCAGGGGAAAATGAATTTATTTGTTGTGTCATTGAAACAACTGTCTTTCGAGGAAAAGTTGCAGTTGCATCTGTTGCTGCCATTTGTCACTTTCGGTGAAATGTGCACGAACTGTCGGCTGTGGCAAAGTCAGTTTTTGCTCGCTGTCTCACTGCTTTTGTTCAGAAACGTCTCACACTGTGGCTTGCCATTCTGTTCGTTGAGTTTTTTTTTCTGATTGATGTTTGTTTTGTGGTTGCATTTCTGAGTGAAAATTTTTAAAATTGGAAATCATGTCCTGAGATTGTCGTCAGTTTAGTCGAAAAATCACTGTTTATCTCCGTATCCGATGGTCAAGGAGTTCTTGCCCTGTGATGTGATGTGGGCAAAGACTGAGACTGAGACCACAAGCAGACCTCGAGAGAAAAATATCATCAGTGATTCACTTTGACCCAGCTGCTGGAGTTGCTTGTTGTGCAAAAAGTAAAATGAAATACTCTCAGTGTCAAGTGGATTGCAGTTTCCATTCGTGGCATCTCTGTGCAACAGGTGCAAAATCTGCGACTCATCTTCTCAGAGTAATTAGCTTCACAGTGTGACATTTTGTAAATGACTTTCCATTGTTTCATTTGGTAATTTTATCTTTCCCTTGTCAAGATACAATTTCCTTTGGCTGCTTTGTCGCTGACCTGAGATACTTGGTTGATGAGCAGCTGGTTTCTGGACAGTTTTCCAACTTCTGTCCTTCAGGCGAGTTCTGCTACTTCGGGCGAGTGAAGCCATAGCAGAGCATCGCTGCAGAAAATCCCGTGTGAATCAAGCAAGTTTTTTTGTGAGAAATGAAGAAGAAACAACACAATGCCAACAAAAAAGGAAAACGGTTGCCTCAGTCTGTGTTGTCTTGTGGATGTTGTCTTCTGAACAGTGCCCTTAATACGAGTACAAAAAAAGAACCGTACACATTCGCCTGAGGCATTTCGGCGGGCTTGGTGCAATGGCGATGGTGTGCTGCATGTTTGTGGACAGTTGGTTGGTTGGATGTGGACAGTTAATTGTGAACCAACAGTTCATTTTTGTCAGCTGAGAAGCAAGGTGATATTGCTGTTGCTCTGTATCTGGCTGGTGAACTGGCATTTCTAAGATCCCCTGTGAAGTCTTTTTCCTGACCTTGTGAAGTTTCTGGCTTCCCTGAAAATTTTTGTTCTTTGTCCGTCATTTCATATTTTCTGGATTTCTGAATTTCCAAATTTCTGAATTTCTGAGTCCCCCCAGGAAGTAAACATTTGGGACTTTGTCACTTTGTCAATTTTCTGATTGGATTTCCAAGTTTCTGAATTTCTGAAAATTGATAGTTTCCAAAGTTACCACCCCCACCCTGGAACTTTTGGGACTTTACCAATTTCTCAATTTTACAAGTTGCTGGATTTCTGAGTTTCCGTGTTTCCAAGCCACTGAAAAATTGTGGGACTCCAAAAGTTGTCACATTGTCAATTGTCAAGATTTCCAGATTTCTGAATCTCCCCCCTTGAAAATATTCTGGACTTTGTCACCTCTTCTAGATTACGCCCACTGGCAGTGTAGATCTAAGTGTCACACAACTGACATTCCACTTGAAAAATTTGTGTCTCTATTGTGATAAATACAGCTGTCTCCCTCCCCCTCCCCCTCCTTTAAAAAGTTGACAGTTCCTGGCAGGCGTGGCCTGCTTGGAACAATGCCCGTTGTGAGCAAAATGCCTGCTGTAAGGTGCCGCGGGCTCGTTGACCATTGATCTCTTGTTTGTTGGCCATCACGAGTGTCTTTCTGGCGGATGTGTGCTGCACTTGCCGTGGTCGCCCAACAGTTCGAAAAAAAAGAAGAATTTGCTCGTCGACAGATTTTCGCGTTGCTTCCACAAGTGTGGATTCACTGGATTGATTTGTCAGTTTTTCTTCACCCATGTCGGATCTGCTTAAAAGTTACAGGGTTGTTGTGGAGACCCTGTGCCGTGCATGAGTTTTAAAATCAGTGACGCACAATTTCGGTTGTGTGCTGGAATTACTCTGGCGGCACGTTCGGTCACTGCAGCGCCCATTCTGTGTTTATGAAACTCGTTTTCGAGTGCTTTCATATTGTTGTGGCTATCGAAGTCGTTAATCTGGACTTGCATTGAAGCTAGACGGGCGTCGCGCTCTCTGTGAAACCCACAAGGGTGATCAGAATCACTGTCGCGACGCGACCATTGTAGGCGATACATGACACTCGTAGTTGCGTTGTGACTGAAACATCTATTTCCGCACAAACATCGGACTGTCAGCAGTGCATTGTTCAGTTGCATTGCTCGGGTCCAGTGTAAACAAGGACATATGAGTGTGAGCTGATGGGGTCATTGCATTGAACAATGTTTGATTCATGTCGCATTCCGGATGGGAAACAGGATGTGATTTGGTCTCTTGCCATTTCACCGATCGTTCTGTGCGCGAATGCTGGTGAATCTCGAGAGAAAACTTGTGCTTGAAGGGTGCCACTCAGTAATTCTGCACAAACACCTTGCAGGCGACAATTCAGCAGGAAAATGGGCAATCGTGTGTCTTGCAAGAACAAGGGACAGCAGTTCAGAAATGTGGTGTCACAAGTTGCATTTCACTATTCTGCTGTAAGAAACGAGGAGCCAGCGTATTGAATTTTCCCTCCACAATCTGCACGCTGTAACAAAGGCGGGCAGCGGGTTTTAGCAGCAGGCTTTGTGTAGATCATCTATCTAAAGCATGACAGCAATGGTTTATTAAGTTTTGGATTATGACGGCCATTTGTCAGTGGACTGTCATATTACACGCCTTTGATTGGAATTATTACTGGGTTTATAAATGACCAGTAGAAAAACCTCCCAAGGTTCTCAGATTGTGGCATTGTTGCTGAAAGCTGCGCAGCAGAACACTGCGATGAAAATTTGATCAAATTTGCAGATTAAAACCGGTCAGTGTCTGTGCAACATGCCTTTGCACTTAAGTTATTGCGGCGCTTGTTAAATTTGGTGTTGAATGACCTGTGGTCAGTTCAGATAATATTCCACACAACATTCAAGTGACCGTTGGTCATCTGAAGAGAAATCAGAGACGAAATGATAATGCCACTCCATTTTTGACTTGAGATCGTTTTTCGCCTTTTGAAAACTGGATTGGTGGTTATTTGACTCACAGCGCTTCAGGTTCGCGTCTGGTCCACATCAGTCTCCATTTTCTTGAGAAATGTCTGCAGAAAAAACCCTGGAAAGATTATTTTTTTTGAAACACGTTTTGTGTGTTCTGCTGTGAAACCTGTGTAATTTTGTTTTTGTGTTTTTGGTGGCCAGTCATCAATTGCACAGTTCAAAATGGTTTGGTGACTGAAAGCAGACTCCACAAAAAGACAATCCACTTGTGTATGTGCTTTTGCAGGAACACTTGGGGCTGCTGGCAAAGTGAGCACTGCATGCAAAGCCGTGGTGAGGATGCAAGGCTCAAACTGAATACGGTCTGCCCACCCTGCTCTGAAAGTACTCGTCTTTAGCCTGGCGCGGCACTGATTAAGTGATTGTGTGATTAGTCGCATTGTGTCGTGTTCAGTGTTTTCTCCCGAGTGCTCCACCACAGTGAGGGATTCACAGGTGGCTACAGACAGACACAAAAGATTTTGCCTCAATCCTGGACAGGAAGCACGCGATCTTGGTCCATTCTTGCTTCTTTTCATGGCGCCAAAGATCTCTGACTGTGTTTACTCTGTGGGTATACAAGCTGAGTATGACCAAAAATCCCCTGCAAATTTGGCTGTCACACTTTTCCATTTCCTTCACGACAGGCCTTCAGGAGAATGGTCTGAACGCCGTTCGCTTGACGTAGCTGTTTTGCGATGCCCACCTGAGGTTGAGTGGCAGCTGTTGGGAAAACAGAAACAATGATTCCAGACAGGGTCAGGACTGGCTGGAGATGTGAAATCTTTTGACTACTTTCCACCACTGGCCACTGCTCACCCAAATGTGACTCTTCACAGCGAGTGTTGGGTGAGTGGGTATACTTACACCAGTTCACGAACTGCATTGGATCGGATCCATCCAGCTGCGCTTTCATTCAGCTGGTTGTTTACCGTTCATCCGCCACGCACGCAAATCGTGTGTTGTGTGTGTGTGTGTGTGTGTGTGTGTGTGTGTGTGTGTGTGTGTGTGTGTGTGTAGATTGTTGCACAGAAACCTTGTCCAAATGCGAAATAACTTGCGTGCCAACATTTGAATCTTCCACCGTTGTGCAGACGAGAAGGAAGGCTTGTCTGCGGACGACGTGGTTTTGATGTATTGAAGCTACTGATGGGGGAAAAGCAATCAGTGACTGCCATGTAGCGGCATATTGTAGCGCGGGATTGTATGGGGCTAAACAGACTGATTTACCGCCGCCACTGTTTGATTAGTGTGGCTGATCAGAGGCACTGAGCAGCGTGTTTGTGTTTATCCAAATCACGATCTTGCTGTTTGTCCAAATTACACTGTCCTCGTCTGTAACGGTACTCGGCCCTGTGAATGATTTTGAAAGCTTTTGTGAGGAAGGACGAGAACCCAGCTGGACTGGGCTTCTTTGTGAATACGAGTGGTTGAAGCCCTTGTCAGGTTTTACACCAAATGTTCAAGAAATTCGTTCGTGTTTGGTGTCCGTGCATCGTGATTATTTTCTCCGTTTGGTGAGAGTCATGAATCTATAACTGTCAGACGGATCCACTCAAATGTGCTTTTTCGTGACCGAAGGTGCGCACGCTGGGTTGCACTGGAGTTTCACGCGGAAAGCTCAAATTTGTCAGGATCCAAATTTTATGAAGCAAGGCACTCTCGCCCCATCCCGCCCCACGCGTTTTGAAAACATTTCTGTCAGCAGTCACTTCAGCATTGATGGGCGTTCTTGTTCTGTCGCTTTTGCTCGCCGAATGGCTTCGTTGAGCCTGTGTGCAAATTCGGTATTCTTTCTCCTGTCCAGCACCAGAAACGGTCTCGTGGAGCAAACCAGTCTCGCCTTTGGTGTCAGCGGCTGTTGGGCTTGCTGCAGTCCGAACTTCAGACACACTCGGACGCAGAATCTTTGTTCTGTGATGTACTTCAGACAAATGGTTGTGATTCCTTTGCATCTTCGAGCAGAATATTTTTCGGGAGACTTTTTAATTTGCAAAGCTCTTGTATCCTCGTGAGCCTCGTATTTCTCGAAGGGGTGACAGCTTGAAATTAACTGGACGCCACAGACTTATGAGCAAAAGCGGACAAAATGCGGAAGGCCGAAGCTGGCGCCGATATCTGTCCTGCATTCGCCGTCTCGACGCCAAATTATCACAGACACCGAATAAATTCCGTCAGTTTCTGTGTTTTATTTGAGTTGATATCGCGAGCAAGGAGCATTCGACGTGTACCAGGTGAACACTGATCAGGTTTGACACCCTATCGCACATGATCACTCCAAGTGACCACTTGTGAAATCAGCTTTTCGCTCTCTCGCCGACTCATTCACGCGAAGAAAGCTTTGTGAAGAGCACATCACTGCTTGGTCAGCTTACATCTCTGTTTTGCCCGCCAAGTGTTTGTGATCGTCGAAATTTGGCACGAAGCAGCAGACTGACTGACACCTTCAGACAGTCGTGCAACCGTGAAGGTGCCACGCTGTCGCGAACAGACGTTGAAGTCAGTTTTCTGCAATTGAACTTCATGGGTTTCTGTCAGTCTATCAGTCTTGCACTGCTCGTCATCTGCGTCGTGCGATAATATCTGGAGGCAAGCACTTGTTTTCGCGTTTGAACGTGAGCGAATATTTCGTCACTGAAGGCGTGATCAGCGGTCGGTGTGGATGGTATTGTCCAGATGCGTCCCCTGCCTCGGGTGACGCGTTGCAGGGCGAACAGTGCCGGTGTGGAGACAGCAGCCGGTGCTTGAAGACAGCCGCACCCCCTTCAGTTTGAACGTCCGAGTCCACAGAAATAAGGGGACTTTTGCGTCGTCGTGTACGTCTGAACAGATGGCCGACGCAGTGTTCACGAAGACACGATTGATTCAAAAACCGTTTGCCAACAAAATGCGTTGCAGCAAGAAGAACAGGGCAAGGTCCCGGTACAGTCTCTTCGCTTGTGTCCAGTTGTCAGTTGTGTGTCGTTCAGCTGCGAGGTACGAGTCGGTGGGGAGTTTGGTTCACACAAGCTGTAAGCTGCGCGTTGAGTTGGTCAAACACCGGTCTGTGTCACGCGTGGACACAAAACAGGACTCGGCCAGCGGCGTGGCCACTGCTGGTGTCTACATCCACAATTTGTTGCTTACTACTTCATTTCCTGTTCTGCTTTGTGCTGCTGATTTGGAGACCGTGCTCACCCTACCAATTTGAACATTCTCGCTTTGTTTGAACCGAAAGACGAATACGCTTCAGCAGATGGGAGAAGCGGGTTTCAGAAGATCTGTCTTGTTGGTATTGCACAAAGAGAGAACAAACAGATTGAAATCCACCAGTCTTGTCCTACAGCGTGAGAAAAGGTAAAATTAAAACAAAATGAACAGATCTTTTGTCTCGTATGTTCAATGACTCCTTTGGTGACAAACATCGCCTCGAGCTGCTTGAGGCTGTTGAAGTTTTTAATTGCGTCATAACGAGGTAATTTCTCTTGTGATTTACGAAGAGGGTTTCTTGGTGCTTTTGCAATTAAATTTGCTTTTAATTGCTGAAGGAAGATATTTTAATTAGATCGATTTAGCTGTCAACAAGAACAGCTTGTGGGACTTGCTCTGGAGACGGAAAGATGAATCTGTTTAATACCAAGATGTTTTTCTTTCTGAAATGAAGTGGACTCTGTTTCTTGCTTTAATTAAGCTGCTAATCACCAAGGCAGAGCTTGTGTTTCTGTTTCAAACCCACAGGAGCTGGCAATGAGACACACAGTGTGGAGACATGTGCAACGCCATCGATTTTGTGTCCTTGTCAAGATGTCAGAAAAGTCGGCGAGATTTGCAGGATTTTGGTGGTACGCCTTTTCTGTCAACCTCTCGACACATTGTTTGGACCTGGATCTGGTGTAAAATCGTCCGTCTTGGCATCAGGTAACCAAATAGTTCAGTTGACCCGGACTCGCCATGTCGATGTGAAAAGACAGGCTGGTGTGACAATTCTTGGACGTACGTGGGAGATGTTGCATTTGAGATCAATCCACGGTGAAAGAAGCACGACGTGAATTTTTAAGCGCGTGGTCCCCGATAGGACGCTCGCATATTGTAATCACCATCAGTCTGTATGTACGAGGATCGTCCAAATGAAAGCGAACATCTCCCGATATCTCGGTCAATCAATTTTGAATATTTTTTCCGGTTTTTTTTTTAGGCATTCTTGACAGTGTAGGCAACATGTGTGTTACTCAGTGAGCCTGTGCAAGGCATCTGCGCCACATGATTACGTAACAAATTTCGTCTGATCGCTCAGTTTGTCGAAGTCCACACAACACAATGGCAGCGATGCAGTTGTGCTGTGCACAGCGCTTCCACATAATCTCTTGTGTGAAGCAGGGAAAATCTCAGAATGACACATTTTGCCTGCTCCAGGAAGTTTATGGGACAGACAGTTTGTCCAGAACAACATGTCGACGTTGGTACCTGCGAGCCAAAGATGGTGACAATTCTGGAAGAGATTTGCTACGCCCCGGGAGAAAGGCGACAGCGCGCACTTTGAGCAATGTTCGAGCTGTTGATGAGATTCTGGATCGTGACAGGAGGTTCACAGTGAGGCAGATTGCAGCAGAAGTTAACATCTCAACAGGCAGTGTGCACAACATCTTGAAGAAGGACATGGACTTGTCCAAAAGAGCTCTGAAGTTCATCCCTCGAGTCTTGACGGCTGACCAGAAGAAACTCCGTGTCGATCTCTGCAGAGCCAACTTGCGAGAAGTGCAAGACCCCCTCTTCTTGTGGAGTGTCATCACCAGGGATGAGAGCTGGTTCAGTGTGTTGGAACCGGAGCTCAAGTCCAGCAGCATGCAGTGGCTCTCCAAGAGTGATCCTCGTCCCAAGAAGGCCCTCCAGTCACGCCAAGCACGGAAAACAATGATGGAGGTCTTTTTCGATGACCAGGGTGTGGTTCCTCTTGAGTTTCTCCCCCTGGCATGACCATCACATCAAGTGTCTACTGCAGAATTCTTGCCCAGCTGCATGAAGCCATCTGCAGAAAAAGGCCTGTCATGTGGGAGCAGAACTCCTACCACCTGCTCCATGACAATGTGCCTGGACACAAGGCAAACCACACGGTCACAGCGATGATTGAAACACAGATGAAGGAGGTGTCCCACCCACCCTACTCCCCTGATTTGGCTCCAGCGGACTTTTGGTTCTTTCCCTACTTGAAGAGCCACATCAGGGGTCGGGCCTTCGCATCAGTTGCCGACCTGCAGGACACCCTTGTCCAGATCATCCAGAACACGCCAACCAAGCTGTTCAGTGATTGCCTGCACAAGAGACTCCCTGACAGGTGGAGGAAGTGCATCGCAGCAGGCGGTGAATACTTCGAGGGCAACAGCATCGACTTACCACCAGATTCACAGCTCCTGGATTCATCACCGGACAGTGACAGTGACAGTGATTGACACAATGCTTGATGCCGTACACCTGCGAGCGCGCACATGTGAATGGCGATTTGCATGGACTCTGCACAATTGACTGCTGACCCTGTTTTTCAGTGCCGCGTTTGACCAACTTGTTGTGCTTGAAAAGGTTGTCAAATGATGTCTTAATGTGCGCAAGGAATACATTCCCACATTGTGAAAGAATCACTTGTGTCTGACTTTTTGCCACCGAGATATCGGGAGATGTTCACTTTCATTTGGACGATCCTCATATGTATATATGTGTGTGTACATTTTGAGTTACTGGAGGGGGGAACTCAACATAGTGAAAATTAGCCAAGATCATTTTCAGGCTATTTTGGGCATTTTTCATTTTTTAGCCAGTAAAGTTACCCCCTGCCCCCCCCCCCCCCCAGGAGCAACTCAATGTGGAAATTTTAAATTTTTTTTCCAAAATTGCCCAAAAATGATTCTAGCAAATTTTTAGCATGTTGAGTCCCCCCCCCCCTATTTAACCCAATATGGGCTGGTACAACTCAACCAAATTTTCAAAATTTTCTGAAATGGCCAAAAAGTCTTTCGCTTGATTTTTTCTGAACTGGCGTCAGATCGTGCGCTTCTTAGGCCTTCCTGTTTAGCATTGTGTTGTTTGCACAAAGTTGAAGACGAAGTTTGGGACCTAATTTACCAGCGGCAACAAGAGTGAACGAGCTCGACTTGTCTGCGGGGCAGCTTCTGCGAAGGTGTGAGCTAAATGCCTGCTGGACGCGAAGACGCGGAGCTGCCTCAAGTTGGCAAATTGACATTAGAAAGCATTTATTCTAACAGTAAGTCGGATTACAGATGAGACCGCGCACCTATTTGTGTGACCAAGCTACGCTGAGTGGCGAAGCAGGACACGAGACATGCAGCTAATCCACACGTGGCTTTTTGGGTGTCGAATGCCAACTCAGTTGATCCGAGGCGATGTGCGGGAAAAGCACGGTCACCTCAGCCTTGAAGGCTGCAAGTCGTGAGGTCCGCTCCCCCCCCCCCACGGCTTGTCTGACAAAGAGTTCTAAGGTGTGCCCACCACGCACGAAGAACTTGAATTGTTCACACTCAGTTTTCAACATAAACATGTGGAATTGTAAAAGTTGTCCGTTAAAGAGCAGGTGTACGAGTGTGGTCATCTTTCAACTGAAAATAGTCCAACGGTGCACTGCCTGGGGGTCCTCTTTTGTGGTCCGAAAGGAGGTTTGAGCCAATTTGGTGAAAATTTAATTTTTTATCTTATCTGGCGTTGATTCATTGAAAGAAGAAGGGAGAAAAGAAATGTGAATGTGTTTGCTGGGTGAAAACAAGTTCCTGACCAATGCAATCGGAGTGATGCAGAAATGCTTTCGAATGTCATCTTGCCACGACATGCAACATCCATGTGTGCGCATGCAATTTCGATATTTTGGCTTACCTCGGGTGACCCTCAGTCACCTCTTGCCTGCTTTCTGATTTTTTGTCAGTCACACAACACAACAATACTTGTGGTTTTGGTGTTGAGTTTTCTGACGGTCATGTCAGGAAAACGACGTTGTCGCGCTTGGCACTTTGTTGTCAGAGCGGACACCACAAAGCAAAATATAAATATTGGGAAGACCACAGTGCCTTTGTTCCAGTGATACACGGAACTTTTTGCTTGGCCATTAGTTACAAGACTGATAATCACGTTAAATGTTTTACCTATCGGGTACGTTCAATATTTGATAAGGACATCAAAGATCCACGAACATCAAGCCTGGATACGCTCACGCTCGTATTCTGGAGTGGATCCACAGTGTAGGTGCACATTTTGCAGTGTGCTGCTCAGCGTGCGCCAGTTCCGATGGACCGAACGCATTCATCGACATCAGCTGGTGGAGAATCTGTCTGTCCGTTCTGGTTGGTTCAGGAGTTGTGGTTTGGTGAAGGTTTCGTGTCACGCAGTCTTCTCAGGAAATTCCAGAACAGAAATTGTTGTGAATTTGACTGTCACTGTGGACGAAGGGGACGCGAAATTTTCAGAGGGTTGTTGTGTCAGTTTGGAAGAAGTGGTTGGTTTTCTGTGGAGAGGCGAGTGAATTGAGGGACTGGCGCGGAGAGGCAGCGCAGCCGAGGGTCAGGTCTCTCCCCGGGGTCTTAACACCATTAACCGACCAACCCCGCGCTCCGGCGTTCCATCCTTAAAAACACCTCAGTGCCATTAACACACACGCAAACCCTGCGCAACTCACGAAATGACAATAATTTATTTTTGGTCATTTGATAAATTCCGCCCATTTGCAGGTTCTAGCTGCACTGCCCAACTGGAAATTTGGTTACTTTGCAGTGATGAACTGAAGGAATACCAATGAGAGACTGTCAGTCTTGATAGTCAAGGCGCGCATCATTATTTCATGGCGATCGGGTTAATTTGTCGATTTTCCAATTGTGCCAATGTCCGCCAAAACAATTTTATTGCCACATACGAAGTGAGCAGTTTTGCTGCGAAACTGCAGATTGCTGTTTGTCGTTGGGAGTTCTGAGAAAGCTTTTCCATTTGTCACTTGAATGCAGAAATTTGAATTTTTATGACAAGGCAGAATGACCAATGGCCATTCATTACCCGTGTTTTGATGGATGGGCTGAGTTGAAGTTGAGGAATTTGAGAGTGGCTGGGTAAGAATGGAATAGCTTCAACAGGTGCACCGAAGATACGTGCAGTGTGGCGCGCTCGCATTCAGAATTTCATACAGAAATGGAAGCATCTTGGCAGGTCCCTGCGGATCAAGACTTGAACATTTGACCATCACTTTTGGATCCTTTGTGTGTGAGTGTGTGTGTTTGTGTGTGTGTATGTGTGTGTGAGGGGGGATGCATGACACAGAGTTTCAGCAAGTTTATAGAGCTGTCGGTGTGCAGTGTGGTCAGAAAGGAGAACCTCTGTTTGTGGGAATGGGCGGGGGTTTGGAAAGGCCGCAACAGAGACGGTGCGGCCGCTCCACGCGTGACTCCGCTCCGCACCACAGCCGTCTTACAGTTGGAGGGGTAGGTTTGCAGTTGAGTGCCGGGGTGGGAAATAATCAGAGCCCGGGCGGCCGAGGCGTTTGACGTGGATGGAGCGTGACAAGTAGAGGTCAGGGTAGCGTGGTCTGAGCGGGGTCACCCTGCCGGGCACCGTCCACTTTCTCATGCCCTCTGCTGACTCTAGCTTGCCCAGTGTAACAAAATTCTCAGTCCTGCAGTGAATGTTGCACCGTTTGATGAAACTCCCAACACCATGGTGTCACGCCTGAAGAGATGCATGTCCTCGACGTTCTCTGTTTTGCGTTGCAACTTCGACGCTTTGGTCGAGTTCGTCAAGTTTGCGAAGATTTTTGAACTGTGAGAGTGAAAATGTTTTTCTCAGCCCGATCACCTGATTCGACACTCCGGCAACTTGGTGAATTTCAGAAGGGATGTGCAAAACAGTTACACCCCAAACCTGCCAAGTCAAGCGCCGCGGTGACAAGCCAGCCTCTGCGACGGGGGACCGTGTCATTAGCAGAAACACATTCATACAACATTGGGCAAACTGAATGATCCTCAAACCGTTTTATGATTTCTCCCTAATTGCCTTTTCCACGTTTTGAAACCTTTCCGGGTTAGCAGTTGGACATTGAGCTGGAGAAGACACTGGTAATCAGATGATCACGCTTGAAGTGAGCGCAATGCGCCCCTGTGTTTGCTGTGCATTATGGTCTTGTGAATGTGCGGAGCAATCTTGACACGATTGTATTGTCGTTCGCAGACAGCATTCTTGAACGTCTTTATGTTTATCCAGGTATTTAGCGGATACTCTCACTGGCCGATTCTTTGCGGCCGAGTGTGAGTACCTCGGACTCATGCGCGGGACGCGTTTTTTCTTCACACCGAATCGCCCTCGCACGGCTCCACTACACTTGAGGAATTTGATGATATTTGTGTGTTAAGTTACATTTCCTATTCTCAAGGTGTCAAATGATGGGCCTCTTGTAGGCAACATGAAGGACATTTCTCGTAAGAGTTCAAAATAAGAGTTTTTTTTTTGGGGGGGGGGCAAATGTGTTTTGCTCAGACCACATTGAGAGAATTGTCAAGTTCTGCGCAGCTTGTTCGAACCGAAACTTCCATCTCGAGTGTCATTCCCTCGAGACAAACAAATTTTCCTCACAATTGCAGCGCACGAATATGGAATCTTTCTCGCTTTGCCTCGCAGACATTGATCTATTTGTCTCCTGGCGTCGCTTCCCTGCCAAACGTATCAAGTTAGGCACGTACATCAGTCGCGGTGGTCAGCGTGCTTTTGACACGACCCCAGTCCGTGTCACGTTAAGACAGAGCAGCATGGACTCAAACAGCATACTGACCATATATCACCAGTGACAGCCAGTTATCCTATTGCCCATAACATTGCTACTTTTACACAATATAAATCATTGGTGGACGGACACTTTGTATTTCATGTGCACTTTCTATAATTGAATGTTTGCAAGTTATCATCCATCATTACTCCGTGGGCACAATTTGTACAAGTGCCTGGATAGGAATTTACGAACCCAGCCGAGTCGTGTATGTTTCAATAACATCTCAGCTATGTGTGATTAGAAATATTAAAATTATAGCCCTTAGTGCTTCAGGTGGCCACTTCCAGGGCATTTGGTGGATTTAGAACCTGTATCGAGGTCGAAAAATGAATCTCAGAAAACTTGGGCCTGTTGGGTGTCCTCACTCCCATCCCATTCTTGTTTCTCTGAATCCGCCAGGGAAATATTCGACCACGCTGAGACATAGAAATGATATTGCCAAGAAATGATAAATGAAATGACAAGTCGCGGTAATAGATTACAAGACGTGAAAACTTGAACAGAGCCATTCTCACCACTACGCACAATATTTATCATATTTTACTTTGTTGCGACGTGACATCGGCTCGGTGTGATTCCAAACCGACAAACTCACACGAAGACGTGCAATGTGAAATATGAGTTCTTCCCGAATGGACTCCATTGTTGTCCGTCTCTTTTCTGTGGACGGCGCTTTTGTCTAATTTTCTTGGGCGCTGGATGAAAGAGACTGAAACGTTTCTCTGGAAAGAAGGGTGCTCTGTGACAGTGTCGTAGTTCCTATTTGTTCACAGATCCTTCTTCAACGTCGGAAACCAGTTTGTGGAAAAGGTAGATCGTTGAGGTGGACACACAGTACGAGGTTGGAACGTGTCGTCACGGCACCGTTTCTCTTTCGGGGCACGAATGTTCAGCGCAAAATAGATCTAGATCGTAGCGAGCGAGTGAAGTTTGCCGAGTATCGATAGGGTTATCTCTGCCACGGCCACTTGTCTCCATTTCTCTCAGTGCATCGCATGTGACACAAATGACTTGCGCATCTCATGATGCTCATTGCAGTGGAGCCTGCGGACTCATCAAAGAAGTGCAAAGGTAAACACGAAACTAGGAAACTCGTCTCTTGCCAAGTGCCATTTCATCGTGTCAAGTGTCATTTTATCACTCGGATTTCAAACACGGCGGCTGCTAGGATTTGTCATTGATACAGTATCTTTTGAAATGTTACGCCAAATCTATACTCCCGCCTCAAGTGCCTCGAGTGAAGCTTCGATGAGGGAACGACGCACTGTTTTGTGAGGCGCTGTTGGTATCGGACTCACAACGCCGTCACCGCGCGGAGTGCCGCCGCTCGAGTTCAGTTCCGTTGCTTCCGAACCTGAAACGAATATTTCTTTCAGATTCTTGAGCACCCAAGAAAGGTTTAAGTTCTGGAACTCACTTCCTTTTGCCACTCTCTATTTCTGTTTGTGCTTCAGATAAGGGTAACATAATCCAAATAAGCTCCGTATTTGGCCACTGGATTCCGTTCTCTAGACTGTCTGTGTTTGCGGAGTTGTTTAGGAAGACACTCTCCAACTGATATTTATGGATGATCGTTAAATCTGATACTGTCAATAAACATGCTTGCGCTTTCAATGTGGAGTCAGAGAATACCGTCGAAACGACGATATTGCTTGCCGTTTTTAAGCGTGTGGTCCCGAAGGGTGTTACCACACGCTTAATGTAATCACCATCAGTCTGTATGTCCGTCCGTCCATATGTGTAAAGCGGGTCTAACCA
>JAAUXT010140083.1_pt1 | contig 16951 bp, 16 predicted proteins | sample 7278171 | NCBI WGS metagenome assembly JAAUXT01 (sample SAMN14350112, study PRJNA611818) | marine sediment metagenome | isolation source: surface marine sediment (1.8m) | place: French Polynesia: Moorea | collected 2018-08 | reverse complement strand
GTCTTGGTTCCATGTCAGGGAGCGCATTGTATGATATGTTTCACAAGGTTGGCGGAAAAACCGTCAAGAGCATACATTTCGAGGTCAAATACCACGATGAACAGTCGACTGACTGAAGTTGTTGACATGTTACATGTTGGTTTCTAATTAGTATTTGTCGCTCATGTTGTGTTTGACTATTCTGACATGTTGAATACATTCTGGCAACTCTACTCAAGGAATTCTTGTCGATCACACCGTCAAAAGTGCGACTGAAAAATTGCAGCATGCTCAGGACAAAAGAAACGCGAAGGTCACAGCGTCCGCCGTTGTCGACTGATATGTTAGTGCAACGCTCACAGCTCATTCCTGTCACGCCGACTCGTCCACTTGACGCAAACGAAGCGACTATGATCGCGTGACACGCTGACACTGATACTGGGCGCCCGACGTCACCGCCACAATTGCATCGCCGCTTCGAGCAACAGGTGCGACGCGCTCCGTCCACGAAGACGCGGCGCCGCGCAAACAACATTTCTCGATTCCGCTTCGACAGCAGACACAGAGTAACGCGAAGCGTGCTGCCCCACGTCGCCAGGATGATGCACCTTGCGGTGCTCAGGCTTCACTCCCCTGCAAACTGCATTCAATGCCAATTGAAAACGTCTTAGTCACCCCTGTGACCCGTCATCAATGTGAAGCATTCCGCATTGAATCATCCGAAGTGAGGGGCAATCAGGCTTTGGTTGAAAGAACTGGCCTCGTTTTGGATTCTATGTGGCGTGCGAATCTGGTCAGTCAACACGAAAGCTGTGAAAATTACTCGCAAATCAGATTTGTTTCTCGCCCCACGTAGGACGATGAAACCATCCGGTTTCAAAACAATGCAGCAGCTGCTGAGAACCCAAATTTTCCGCCATGTCCACTGGTGGCCCCGCAGAACACTTCAAGTTTCCCCCATTCTGGACACATTCACCCGAAGACGCTGCATTTTGTGCGTCCAGCTTCTTCTGAGGGTGAAATGACAGTGGAGGGGTGACCGGAGGTGGGCAGAGTTCTACCTTTTGGCTGCAAGATGAAGTGTCCTCAAATCAGGAGTGTGCAGTTACCTTCAGCACACGTTCTTGTCCCCTCTAATCAAGACTGTGGGTTGATGGCGTTTTCATGTTGATTTGTGTATCGCCCTGTTTCACATCCCGAGGGAGAACTAAATTATTTCCAATGCTGAACAAAACTCTCATGCCTACCCCGCACAAACTTTGACGATGTCAGGAAGTGCAAAAGCCTCTTTCGTTCTCGGGGTTGTTGAGCTCCACATTTGAACACCCAGCAACAAGGCGTGCCGCAACCTTTTGGAATCGGCTCAGCAGGCAATCCTGCAGTCAGCAGAGAGGTTCTTATAATATTGTATGGTTTGAACACTGCAACAATGAAACGCTGTCGAAGAAGTCCGCCTGTCAAGGCAGGGCCAAAAACAACAGGCTCAACTGTGAGGTGCTCACGGCTTTTAGAATGAAAACGACACGTTGACTCTCAAAAACAGCGCACGCAGCAGGTGAGAGCAGCTTGAGGTACCTGCACCGTCAAACCATTTGTCGCGCATCACCATCAGAAAGTGGCCGCCTGGCACCAAGGCTTCCTCCGGTTGGGAAGTGAGAATCATGGCCCTCGTGAAGACAAATTGGCAAAGAAGTCACAGTACTCGCACACACGTACTGCGATACGACAGCAGAGATATGACAGCAATATCGCAATGTTTCCCAAGCCCAAAGCAAATACAGGATAAGAGTCACAAGAAGCTCAGAGGGACGCGGCAGCACTGAGATGTATTTGAGCTGCAGAAGCACAGATCAAGAGTTCATGTGCGTAGAATACCAATCATGCTTCTGTCTCATGCGTTTTTGAGCCCATTTAGCTGTTGGGACATGAGCATAATGCTCGAACAGAGAAGTGCAAAATGTAAGTTCCAGAGGCAGCTACAAGTCTCTGGGTGATGCGGAAACAACTCACCCGAAGAAACACCCTTCAAGACCGAAGTCAAATGGAGACGGTTTTCACTGAAAACGTTTCTTGGAGAACACACTGCACTGGTTAGATAACTTTGGCTGTTGCAACAAAATGCGAAGTTTGTGGCACAAATGAGAAAGTTTGACCGCTCTACCTCGTACTCAAGGCATGCCTTTGAGATCACTGTGTACCAACTGACTTCTTTCAGAAATGAAAAACAACACCTCAAATTTTTTTGTTCGCTTGATGATGATGCCGGATTTTTACATCCCGCAATCAATCTGTTGACATGCAAGACGAGCCTGAAAACGTGATGCAGTGGAAAAAAGTTTCGAAACTTTGGCCTTTGGGATATTGGCTTTTAGCAAGGCACGCCGAGACCGACGCAACACGAATCTCTTTCCAATTCCCTTTTGCACGACTAAAAAAATAACGTAAAATTTCATTCAGGCAAACAAATGTGATCCGGTATTCTGTCATGATTGAAGAATAGTGTGAATGGCTGGCTTTGTTTGAATTTCACGACAGGCTCTGGCGTCTGTCTGCTGAGTGACACAAGAAAAAATCAGAGGCAACGGCTATTTTTGTTGCACCCACAACGGTTGCAAAAAAACATTCAAGAATCCGCTGAATGCTTTTCCAGTCGTAAGAGCTCTAACTGACAGCGAAGGAAATCATTAAAGTTTGGTTATTTCAACACAACAGGAAAACGCAGGTCGAGGCGTCCACGAGAACTCGGCACTGCCTCCCCACAGCTGGACGCCGCACTTAGAGACCGCGCACCAGCGCTACTAACGACTCATAGCGTCGTTATTAGCGATATTACAGGCGCCTTGGGGAGCTATGAGCGACAATTTTGCCGTGCTCGGAATGGCAAGGAGCTCATTGGAAGCGCACAGATTGCACTGCAGTGGACTTGCGGGAGACTGACCATTACCTCGGTAGGTGCGCGTTGTAATGAAGAAAATAAGAGCTGCTTTCTTTGTTCAGCAGCGAATAACACCGGCGCCACAAGAGAGTCTCGCTTGGTTCAACACCAAGATAATGAGTATGAGTCAGTACGCAGCTGGGATCATCTGTGAAGGACAAGCAATATTTACTCAGGACACAGAAATGTAATTCATTTGCGACCCACTGAAATCAGTCCGACAGATACACATGCTCTTCTTCTTGCCCATTTTCTTTGTTGCAATGCCTGCATGGACAAGGTTTCTGTACCAAGTTTCAACAGAAGTCCGTGTGTACTGAAGAGGCTGGAGGGTGGAGCTGAAACTCAACATGTGTTCATGATCCAAATACGAAAGTCAACAATTGAGAGCCGCAGCAAGTCCCAAAACGCAAAATGGGAAAAAATATCTCCCCTGACTTTTGACACAGGTGAGACCAGACGAAACACATTTTTCACAGTCTGGCTCCTCTGAAGAATTTGTTGCATTTTGACAAAAGTTAGTTGCTCTTTTGCACGTTTCAGGTGAACTAGGTTCGGGTTTTCCTTCAACTTCAGCCTGCTGAAAAAAGTTCCTGCACCTGCTTGCGTTTTGTCTGAACTTCCGGACCTTTGTCTGAACTTGCGGATTTGCGGGACACATTATGGGCAAATGTACTCCTCGCTCCGCTATTTTTCGAGCCAGAGAATGACTTGATGTCAGATGGTCTGCAATGGCCATGGTCAACAAAGGATAGATGTCCACCATCTTCGCGATTGGTGTTGTGCACTCAAATAATTTACGGACTGTGCACCCGACAACTTGGATTGAATGCGGCTTTTTGTTTTGCATGAAAAGGAAGGCGGCACTGAATGTCACGTTTCAAATGACTCAATCTGACCATCATCACTGGACGGCACGGAGAACGTTGCAAGACAATTATGTGGGCGCTGTGACATTTTTGCAGAAGCCACCTTTTTGCATAGGATGTGTTCCCATTCACCCAACAGAACAGAAAAGACCGACCACACAACCGATCACACAACGAAAGTTCCAGTCACCGCCTTTGGGTCTTGCCAGAGGTGTGGCCCTTCGATCTCTTTGGTTCTCAGATCAATGAATACTCAAATGTGGGGAAATGAGATGTGTTTGTGAGTTGGTATCCAAGGCTCAAAACTCCGTGAAAGGTCCAAGTCTTCATTTTTTGAAGCATTCTGGATTGCCGTCGTCGACGTGGCAAAGTGATGCAAGTCCATTTTCAAATGAGAAATGCAATTTGGTGCTTTCAGGTTTGCCTTTGCTCAGCATGGAGCGTGGGCGCGACGACTAAACCTGTCTGAGGTCCACAGGAAGAGAAGAAGTGCACGTGTTGCCGGTGGGGAGTTTCAGCACCCCGGTCCAGTCTGACGTTTACGGTGACCCAGTTGCGTCTCGAAATGCAATCTGGTTTGACGTTGTGACGAAGTACCAGCTGAATCCTGCTTTGTCTAGCAAAAACCATTGAAGGCGAAAACTCCACCTTGATGCTACATGAAACGAACACTTGCACAACCTTTCGCGTAACTTTTTTGCATGAATTTCCTGTTCGCGGGGCGTTTTTGTTCATTCGCTCTTTGTAGTTGCCAAGCTTTGTCGACAGTAAATTTTTAAAGCCAAGCATTCGCAAGGTGACAGAACAGATCTGAGGTTAAAGTTTAAAATGTTACTCCTGGGTTTCTTTGTTGCGACAATTGTTTCTCAACCAGCGGCAGAGCAGGGGACGTTCACGTTTCTTTTGGACGAGACTGCCTTCAGAAAGGTGAAGCATTCTGCTCAATAACGACAGGAACTTTTGAAAGAACACAGAAAAAAGTTGTTTTTAGATTCTCCGTTGGCTACGGAGGAACGTGTGAGTGTGTGTGTGTGTGTGTGTGTGGTTTGTTATGTCATGTTGTCAATGTTGTGAAGTGCGACGAAAAAAACTGAATGGGCGGCGTTTCGATCGCCTGCTTCACGCAGTTGCTTCCTTTTTTGGCGCTTTTGTGGAACCGAGAGAAGTTGTTCCTGTCACGTGAACTGCCATCAGCTCGACGAGTTTCAATGTGAAAAATGTCTCGATGTGACATTTCAAACAATTTGACACGTGCACATTGTCCCCCTTTTCTTTGTTTCCTGCCATTTTGAAAGAGCAGTTGTGCAGGACAGTCTGCTGGCAGTGACGACTTCACAGTTGCCACGAAAAGAGTCACTCTGGCGTTGATCAAAAGACAAACCGAAGACACAAAGAACGTGAGGTGTAAAACAAGCTGAGATGAGCCTTTGTTTCTGAAAGCCCGCCCCCGGACACGGTGCGAAGGCGATCTTGCCTTTTCTAGTGAACGTTCGCAGTAAATCTTGGGGAAGACCCTGGAAGTGGAGTGAATCACAAAAATCCAGTGGGTCCCACTATTTTTGGCGAAAGAACCACAACCTTAGCCCCACTGGGTGTGACCAGAGCTTCGGGGCTGCAATGGAATCCAAAAGGAGAAAGTTTGTGAGCCGCCAGCAGTACTCACAGCAGAGGGACTGAGACACCAAAGTTGTGGATCCTTCACAAAAAAAACAGCGGGACGAAGGGGGTTGGTCCCGCGCTGGGTGTCCACGGCCTCACTTGGTATCATAGATGACTGGTAGAAGTTTGTTTTTCTCAATCACCCACAAGTGAGCTGCTCCCACAAACGGCTGGGGGTTGTCTTCTGAGATTCGGGGATTGTCCGCAAAGTTTCTACCGATCTACAACCCACGACTCGTCTTGAAATTGTTCTGATCCAGCGAAAACTTCGTGAACAATCCTCTTGCGTCCATGCAACTCCGCACATTCTCAGTGCGCCCCAACCTGGACTGGCATCCTGCAGCCAGCACCCTGGTCCAACACTCTTGGCGAGCAATTGCAGTGATATACACGACAATCAACAGACCAGGAGAACAATGGTTCCGAAAACTAGTCTTCCAGCAAGATGCAATTCGTGTCAGAGAAACCGGAAATATATCCAATGAAAACGTTCTAGAATGCGGCGATGGCATTCAGCTTGAGGGGCAACGCTGTGCTCAGTGGTCACGATTTGATAACAGAAATTTCACAAATTGACCCACATCTGATTGTGAGGAACGTCATTCTGGCGGTGCCTACAGGCGTAGCAGCGGACTCACAGAAGGACGCTGCTGCAAACCAAACCAGATTGAGAAGGACACGAGGGTCTATTCAGTTTGCCGAGCTTTTCACAACCTTGATGTGTTGACCAATCGGCGCGACCGCGCAGGCTGCATCAGTACACATGCAGCAGCAAAGCAAAGGCTCAAATTCTTGCGCTGAGATGGCACAGCTGTTTTTCAGTCCAAGAAAGAGGCACAAATCCACTGAAGCCAAGTCTGAGTGGGTTGTTCTCCGAATGAGTCTTTCATTCACGCATGCCCTGCAGGGAGAGCATCAACGTAGATCAGAAATGGGTGTGTCCTAGCAAGCCATAAGTCTCCGCTGCCTTCTGGTCGTGAGTCTCAGATGTTTCAACTCTCTCATGGAGTGTTCTCGATTCACAGTCCCTTCAAAACACTCCCGGTGGGTGGCTCCTGATGAGTCAACAGTGATCACAAAGAGCGCTTTCTACACACTGCTGTTCCACTGTGCCCATGCTGGTTTCCAAAATCACCGAGGGCTTGCTGATTCGTGCTGAAGTTTTAGAAACGGCGCAACGTCATCGTTACTGCAGTGCCCTCGGGTTTGGCCCAACAACATGAACAGCCAGGATGTTGAACTCACTGGACAACGCAACCAGAAGAAGTCAAAATTCCACAGCTGCAACAGGTAGAGCAGGAATGGTGACTGATGAAGGAATCTCATGTCTGACACGGCACGGAACGAAAGAAATTGCTGCTGAACCTCCTCATTCTGGATCACGCAGGTGGAGTCATGATTCATCTCATGCTCTGTTCCACAATGCACAAGCAAGTCAGTTTGCCAGATGTTCTTCTGTGAGCAAACGTGACGAAAAGCGTCTGACACTCAAGTCCTTCTGAAGGATGTGGGAGAATCAGGTAGAGCTTGTCATGGATTCCCTCCTCCTGCCCACCTGCACAATTTGGTGGACAAGATATCGAGGAGCTGCTCTGTATCTCCCGGATTTCAGCAGATTTGAAACATGACCCTGTTTCAGTCGTTCAAAATCTTTCACCTGAACACAGAACCCCGCTCGCATTCAGGTGGATCACAGGAACACTCAGCAACACTCATTTTGGGTGTTCTTTTCAAATCAAACTTTCAAACTTGAACTTTGTTGCCTTCACATCTGTGTTACACACTACTGTGAAACGACTCAATGCAGCAACTTTCTTGCTGCAAATTTCGACGACAGTCCCGGGAACGTGCTGTGCACCAAAAAAACTTGTTGAGCTTGGCTCATCAAAGGCGGAGTGGTGAAGGCAGGTTGTAGACTATGAATCCCACGTGAAAACAACGCAAAACAGACGGTAAACGAGAGGACTTTTTTTGTAAAGACGCGTTTTTCTTCCCAGAGGTGGAACAATTCCCTCGTTGGGTCAGTCTTAATTGAGAAGCCACACACTGGGAATGACTCTGTTTGAACTGTCCTGGCCTCAGGACTGCGGGACATTGTCCCCGAGCTTTACCGAGGGGTCCATGCATAATAGAACCGCGGGCACAAAAGTGATGAATCATCCCAGAGAACGTGGGGTGGAATTCTTTGCTTTACTCAGACAATAATCCTTCTCCAAGGCAACTCGTTCGCCCATGAAAATCACAACCGTTTGTGTTGAGACGTTGAGACTCGCGCGTACCTGCAATCAGGTTTCTACAAGTCTGCGGTCACAAAACCTCTTGTATGTGCTCGCGTCGTGGTAGAAAGGTTCTCACCTCAGTGCTTTCTGTACAATTACGGTACACAAGGTCTCTGAAAGGCATTGTGTGATTTCACAGGTTTCATTTTTTGTAGTGTGAGAACCCTGTCGTCTTTCAGACAAAAACGTGGTCAACCTAGGGCAACGCATCTGAAATTCACTTTTCCTTTTGCGATGTCTCTTTGTTCGCTTGAGCCGAACTTCTCATTTGGCCCAAACTCCAAAAACAAAAGCGTTGAACGCCCGTCCACATCTGGTTTGCACCAACGTTTCCAAGGCAATTACGAGTACCAACTCAGCCTCTCCGTTGATTTCACAACTATTCCTGTCCTGAATCTGCACACAAAAAAGATATGGTCTCCCCATGGATCTACTTTGTGGGTCAAACTGACAGGACACAATGCACGGGCATCCTCTTTGTATCGCTTTCTTTGCGGACTTGATCCAGAGAAACTGCAGCGTACTCTCATATATCGCAGCATCCTCAGCACGAAATCACCGGATTTTCTTTGGTTTGCTTTGAGATCTTCTTCAAAGCATTCAGCTGTCATTTCTCTCAAGGCAAAAGCGCGGTGCCTTCTATTGTGGGTTTGCTGGGCAAATATATTTATGGTGAACAGAAGCAAGGAAAAGCTGCGATTTGTTCACCCCCTTTTTCTCCAGCAGTGTCAACGGCGTGGTCTGTGGTCCGACCGGAGCCTGCTGCACGGAACAAAATAAAGATGAAACCCTCGCAGTCAAGACCAGGTCCCTGAAGTGCCCAAAAGATAGATGAGTTCAGCTCGCACGTGACCCAGTGAAGCGAAAAGTCTGTGACAAACGTTACCCCGACCTGTCAAAACTTGTGTGTTTCAAGGCGGAACACAGGAATCGATGATGCAAGGAGATGAAAAGGTTCATCAATATTTTTGTACTTCCAAGTTTCTTTGGGGTTGATAGGCAGCAGAAAGGGTTTCGTTGACACACTTTTTCTTTTTGCAAAGGAGTCCTTTGTCTGACACTTCCTCTGGCAAAAGGTGCTCCAGCAAGAAATTGCTTGCTCTGCACACCTCAAGATTTTTTCTGTGCGCATTCTACATTTCCACGCGGTTGTTGGCAGAAAATTCTCGGCAATCACCTTTCAGAGAACTGGTGTTCGATCATCCCTCACGGGACACCCAGATGACATTCTCCAGTGAGGCTCACCGGCACAAGATTCCATTGCTCCATGCGTTGCAATCTGTGACGCACCTGTCGATACACAGAACCACAACCACGATGACCGTCTCCAAGATCTCAACCTCCCGGAATCCCAAAAACATAACGTGGTGGTCCAAATGTCTTGACAACGATTTGAGCTTGCCTTCTTTCGGATACAGGGGGCATCGGGCCGGTTCCCCTGAACCCCCCGCACAGTGAACCCAAGATTGCAGTTTAGGTTTCCAAGGCTTTGGCCTCCCTGACCTTGGTCCCAGATTCGCCAGATGCACCACCACAGCGTATATTTTCGTCGTTGCGAAACATCCTTGCCAGGAATGAAAAACAATCCACAAAACGTTGGAAATCCATTCCAGAATGAACAAAACTGAAGCCAAGTTCGCCGAGGCTGTGGCGTATCTCGTTCGAGTGGGTTGCTCAGCGTATTGAACATGCCACACGTGCTCGTGTTGTTTATTGCCTGAAAAAAATTATTGCTTTGCCCAGCAAAGAAGCAAGAAATCACATTTTGACAGCTTGATTGAGGAGACAAAGTGATCCCTCCCAGTTGGAAGTCCTGGAGCTGTTCTGAGCTCATTTGACTGAGAAGCCCTGAGGTCAGAGTGCACACCGTTCAAATCTGAGCCAGGCTCCACAACGTGTCGAGATTTTCGGCTTGACTTTGAACTCATGCATCATTGGCTCACACCGGAGTCCTCGAGATCCTGGTGAATCAGAGCCACGTTCCAAACAGGTGGGACTCGGAAGTGTGTGAGGTTACCGCTGGTGTTCTCACAGAACTTGGGTGGAACATACGCAAAGATGTTTCACTCAATTCTTTGCCTCGTCTTTGAACTTTCTGCTCTCGTATGCACAGCGGCCAAACAGTGACTAAAATCCCTCAAACAGAATTGTCTCCGAGATTAAAGCTCCTCATTCCAAAGAATCGTGGACCTCGTGAAACAACAGAACTTGGTTCTGTCATTTGACTCCAGAAACACAAATCGCGCATCAGAACTGACCACGACAACAGAATTTGAGACGAGGTCAGCAACGCTGAATGTCAAAAGTTTTTGCTGGGGAAAGCTTTTCATTGTTCTGGTGACAGGATCCACAGGCAGCTGACAACATGTTCTCCACCCGAAACGACAAATGCGCAGGGAGAGCAATTCGGCCCAAGGTGGCTGTAAAAAAGTGCTGTAAAAATTGGCGCTCCTCCCAAGTCAATGTGTGTTGTCCGCAGTCCGCGAGGTGTCTTGTGTTCTGAAAGTAGAGTCGTGTCCAACGTGCATTTTTACCCTTTCGCCTGGAGCCAGAATTTCCAGTTTCAATGGCAAATCCATACGAAAGACAGACCCTTCTTTTCGTGTTCATTTTCGGGGCAAAAAGGTGCGTCTTTCAAGGCAGGCAGGTTTGACTCCACATCTTGCCTAATTAGGTGCGGGTTTTATTGGGACAGAGAAACAGCAGTGCTCTAAGCTTGCAGTCGCACCTGCCTCTTTCCATTATCCACTTCATTGGATTCCATCTGTGACAGCACATTTCGATTTGGCCCACTCCCATCCAGTCCTCTGATGCAATGCGATGCTGCATCCCCAGCGACGTTCAGGCAGAGAACGCTGCTGATCTCTCAGGATCTCTCTATTCGGCTACTCAGTTTGGACTTGTCATCAACACAAACGGTGATTTCACCCAGAAATGATGTTAATTTTCAGACTCGGGTTTTAAATGTCCGCTAACGGCCCAAAACAACTGTGACAGAGCCATGTTTCTAAGAGTTCAGCAATGGTTTCAAAATGTTCCATTGCCAAACAAACGTTTTGTCTTGCGTTTGATGCAGCGTGCTTTTGGCACATCAGAGGCAACTAAAATGAAACACAACGTCGTTCCTGTTGCAAAAAGAGTGGCAGATTATACAAAAATTTATGCAGGTGAAAAACAAAACTTCAAGTTGCGACGTGGCGACATGTTGCATGTTCCTATTGTTGAAGTAGATATGAGAATTTTTCAAGCAACACTTCTCAAATAGTCTTCAAATTCATTATTCTCGTTGACCATGCTGGTTTAAGTTTGAGAAACATGATGTCATTAATTCTTGCCAGAGCCGAAAACGAGGAGGTTTTGAAATTACGATAGGGTGACAATCTTCTCGTTTTCATACCAAATTGCAAGTGGACTGCACGAAAGTGAAACACATTTTGACTCACAACTGCAGAATCGTTGTTCCAAATCTACCTTGACATGGGATTTCAGGGCACAGGAGCGAAAATTTACCACAGCGCAGCGGCACAGGAAAACACAAAAGAGTCTCAAACCCAGAACAGTTTGCAGGGTGACACAGTTTTGTTCCTTCAGCACACTTTTTTGGGAGCCATAAAAAATCCTGTGCCACACATCTGAATGCATTCCAATCCCGGGTCTTCAGATTCGGATCAGACGCGAATCTTCTCACAAGGAAACGCTTTTAGGCGCTAAAGACATTTCATGGTGTTTGGGCATCGGCGATATGGTGACCCTGTTGTCCCGGGGGAGAAAAGAAGATCGCCACTGTTTGAACGAACTCAGAGGAAGGGGATTGAACCCACCGAGGAGATTCGCCCAGAAAGGATACGAAATGGAGGTTACCATCTGTCGTGATATTCCTCATTTTTCAGCGATTGTGTTCATCTGAATCTTTCATCACTGCATCGGTGAAGCTCGACGTCTCTGAACACATAAAATTTTGTTCTGCGACACTCAGCTTTACACAAGAGAGTTGGTTCCTGCGTGACAAGAGACAAAAGCCACAATTTTTACTTGGCGACTTCCACAATCGCAAAACGACCTCTTTTGGTTTTGGTTGTTCTTTGTTTCGAAATTTATCTGGTGACAAATCAGCCCCGATTGAACGCAATGACGTTCACTGGTGTGTTTTATGCACTCATTCAAACGGAGAGATCAAGGCAGCACAGCTCCTAATGTGTTTTTCCCTTTCGTGAATCGGAATGAGAGCAGTGTCCGTCCGCCCGAACAGGTTGTATGGGAACCACGGGTCTTTATGGGACACGTCTCAATTGCACAGCTCGAGATTGGATGTGCCACATGAAAGGATCTGAGCCCGTCGGGGGATGGTTTCCAGCAGCAGTGGTTTGACGCGTGCGGTGCAGGAGAGTTTGATCGTTACGCTCGTCACGCCGTTGAGGAGAATGTGAGAAACATTGCCTCGCCAGTGTTGGTCTGTGAGCAAGGCCTGCGGAAGACTTCGGGCCAATGTTTACCGCAGAGATCCAAAATGCAGCACTGCTCTATGAGGAATTTGAGGTAAACACCTGTTTTGTGACACACCTGATCGAGTCACGGCTTGGGTTGATTTTTGTGTGAGTCAAGAATCAGGTGTCCAACAGAAACACAAAAGCAAGTTGTGCAAAACCACAAACACTGCACTTCCACCAATTTTGTCAGCAAAAGTAAACTGTAAAAAGCAAGGCTTGACAATCGACTTTGCACAGCTCACCTTGCGCAAAGGAGTTGAACTTGCAGAAGAAGGCGCCGAGAACCCAGCCCTCCGTCAGGTCATCCACCAGGTGGACCCACGTGCACGATGACGTCACCATCAGGTCGCTGACGGCCAGATTTACAATGAAGTAGTTGGTCGTGGTGCGCATGCGCTTGTTCTGCCACACGATGAAGACGACCAGGAGGTTGCCGATGAATGCCAGCAGGATGATGATCCCGTAAGCGACGCATTTGAGAACAATTTCCCACAAAGGGCGAGACTGGATCTCCCCAGGGTACGGAACACTGTGGGTATCCATCAGGTAGTCCTCTTCTGATCCGTCCACGGAACCGTTCGAGAAGAAGTCCAAAGTGTCACTCCAGTCCAGGAGACGAGAGTCTGGGTCGGTGGACGTCGTCCACGTTTCTACAGCGGGATCCATATTTCAAATCTGGAGCCGCCCAAAATACCGGTCTCAGATTTTTGTTTCAAAAAGTTTTGAATTTACTTGTCTCTTCCTTGCTGTATGCACATCAAGATCCAGCACACTGGCCACTTCAATCGAAGACGTTAAGCTTTTTGTCGAATTCTTGTGACGGAAGCCTTTAATTTGTTCGATGCAGAAGATTTTAAAACATTTGCGCACAAGATAATGAGCCAGCAAAGTCACGGTCGGCACAAAATTGAATTCACAAAGCCAACACAATGCGATTCAATGATTCTGTCTGATAGCCCCACGTAATTCACAAAAACGCTTGTTTGACATGAATGTCATCGAGCAATGAAGAGAAATAATTTCAGCACAATGTTTGCCAATCTTCCATGGAAGCGATGCAACGCCAAGATTCCCTTTGGCAGCCAGTCACACGCAAATTTTCTGTCACATCCTGTGTGCCCAACTGAAAGTGAGAAGCTGAGCACACACGGCGCGTTCATGTAGAAGGACGAGCAGCTCTCCACAGTATTTCCAAAACTCCGCGAAAAAAAGTCGCAGACATGTCTCGATGAGCTTTTCACATTTCAAAAGCCACAAGCGCGAAAAAAGGTCCTTTCGTCTCCAGAGAAGAGGAGCGACGAGTGATCACTGCCTCAAGTCTGAAGCAGACCTTCAGTTTGTGTCGGTGACTCGGTGCACAGCTTTGAATCCAGTCCAGTGAAGGAACTTTCTGTGTAGGTGCAACCTGACAGGATATGCAAGAAGCATGCTTCACCCGACTTAGGTTGAAATCTTCACTGCACGGAAAGCCAAACACCCATCCTTGCATCAGCAAGTACAAGAAATATTACGCGTAGTACGTCAGAGTTGAAATGTTGTTCTGCACGAACAGGTCTTGTGAAGACAGATCTTTCAATTCACACAAACACACAAAACATCCCATGATGAGGGGGAGTGGGACTTCGTGATCGTCCTGTGGCCCACTTGCGCTCCAACCCAAAGAACATCTTTCCTGTGTACATTTCAATCGTTCAAAAAAGACTGGTGACACAACACGGGCAGTCTTTCGTTCCAGAAATTTCAGTTATCAAGCTCTCTCTTCGAACTCGTGCTCTCTTTCTTTCTCTCTGCCACTTGCCTTGTCCACAAGACAGAAAATTGTGGTTCTCCCAGAAGAGTTGCTGGAAGTCCTTCTGCCTCTTTGCCCAACCAGCGGCCGGTAGGTTCTAACAGACCAAGTGTCACCTGGGTCACCGAGGTTTGGTGGCCATGACTGTCCTGTTCCATTTTATGTTTGATGGACAACAAACAACAACAACAACTCGACAAACAACAGGAGGTCGGTTGAGACAAAATAGGTCACTTCAAACGTTCAACACCTGCACCTAGAGCAGAAGTTTTTCAGACAAAATCTCAAAATTCTCTTCTCATGCAAAAAATGGTGTGAAACAACTCTGTATTTGCAAGGGACGAAGAAAGAAATTCTTTCCTGCACAAACAGAGCCAGTGTAGAATCTGATCATTTCAGTCGAGAGCGCTGATTCTTAATTCTGGCAGTGTCTCACTGTTGAGCGCGGAGCTGTGTTGGGAAGGCCCCGACAGGTCTGCGGGCTGCTGCAGCGCAATTTACTGCGAAGCTGCAATTGTGTGACGCAACAAGGCCACAACTTTTGACACGGAGCTGGAGGTAAGATTGCTCCCAATTTACAAGAGCACATGTATTCCTGTCTTGGAAGAGTCTGCTCAGTGTGTGATGTGTACGGGAAGGGTTTTCCCCAACATTAGAGGCCTTTCCATGGAACCAGGACGTGTTGATTCTGATTGCTGACTGGAAACTGGAAAGGCTCGTGTTTGGCTTCGTGTGAGTTGCACAAAATGTTCGACAATCTTGACTGAATTTTGCCAAAATGGAAATGTTTTTGTTTCAGAAGAACAGTGTCGCCACCTTCACAAATGTAACCACATGAGTTGTTCGTGACTGAAAAACGACTTCTCGCCCACTCTGGGCGTGGCCGCGCTCGCGCAGGTGACGGGAAGAAGTCCGCGTCGTGTCTCCGTTGACAGGAGAATTCGTCCTGTCAACTTCGAGTCACTCGGAAATGGGTGTGCTGGCGGCTTCATGGGAGAAGCCGGGTACAAGTTTACTTTTGCCCACTTGTTTCACCCCTGGCAGCGCAAAAATGTCAGTTTTCCCCATTGAATACCGTAAAATCCCGTGTATAAGACCCCTTCGCGTATAAGACCACCACCCCCCTTTCAGCCACAAAGTCAGTACAAAGCTATATTTTTACATATTCAGAAAATTTGTTCATACAAGCAAATTTTAGGTTTTTCTGAATTAAAATCTAGGAAATTTTGCTTCAAAATTATTTTTTTCCAAATATTTTTTCTTATTCCCAAGGTTTTTTGTTATAACTTTTTCTCTTACTATACCCTTCTCAGGCAAATCTTTTCCCTTTTGTCCTTATTTGAACTCAATTTTAATGATTCCTTGACTGATCCTACTTTCCTTTTATGCTTTATATTCTCATTTCTTCTCTTGACTCATAACTTCTTATAACATTGTTGATCAATGATATCAAAAGTCCAATCCTCATGTATAAGACTACCCCTCCTTTATTGGCATGAATTTTTTGGCATCAAAAGGGGGTCTTGTACGCGGGATTTTACCGTAACATATCCAAGGTCAATCCTGGACTTGTCATTGCTCGGTCAGCACTCCAGTGAATCGCAGCCACTCACCCCACAGCAGGACAGTTTGTCACAATTTTGTGACTTGCATGCACACGAAACTTTCACTGGTGAGTCCGACAGTACCATGGGGGACTGGTCAACACACAAAGCGTCGACTCCTCCAGGACTGTCTCAGAAAGCCGCAAAAGTTGCACGTGGGAATCTCAACACACAGAATCTCTGGCAGCTGCAGTTTCAGGGCGTGACTTGTCAGAAGAATACTCGATATCGCTGTTCCCTTCACATTTTATTTCTGGTGAAGAGGCTTCTTTTTTTTGGGTCGCCAATTAGCCAAATGAATTAAGTTTGGCGTTGGTGTCCACATCAACATGTCCACGTCAACTCCCTCACAGCGTATCACGTGCCTTCACGCAATTGTTTTGGCTTTTGCCTGCATGTCTACATTGTGGGAAATCCAAATTCCATGTTTGATTTTTTGGTTGGCCATGAGGTGAAAACCCCCGTGGAAAAAAACTGGATTGATTTTTGGAAAGAAAAGCCTTCAAGTGTCTCAGACATGCTTTTCTTCCGTTTGGAGTGACTGTGAGGAAAGCTGGCAAAGTTCCTCAGTCACTCAAATCAAATCAGAATGAATTGATTTCACTTCCAAAAAAGATCTGTGAAAGCAGACGTCCAGGATGAAACAGGTGGCCTCTTAGGCAACAGAATCTAACCGATGAACAGGACAAGTGAACAGAAACAGCAAAGCAAGAGAGAACTTGAAGAGAACAGAGACAACTTGCACGGAATGCATTGACAGTGGAGGAATGGAAAACATGTGAGAATTTGTGTAAGAACTGCGATGGAAGGATACAGCATCCACTGAGGTACGAGTTGCCCTGGTCACGCGCGCTTTTTGGCCAAAGCTGCCCACAATGGTCTGTGAGGGAGGGAGAACCTCACCCCCGCTAAGTTCCCCAAGGAAGGTTGCCACGTGCATCGGTGTGAAGGAAATTTCGTTCTCGTTTGAGGGTCCTTTCAAAAACAAGAACAACACACGAAAGAAGAAACCTGTGAGACAAATGAGTCAATTCCACGGAGACAGAACCGCAAACTCCAGGGTCAAGCGAGCTGGAGCCCGAGTTTAAGCAGTTTCAGGATGGCAGCAAGTGACTGCACGGCTCCCAATTGTCCTCCGTTGTCGCTTGACAGGCTAATGCATTCACATCCACTTCACCAAGTCAGTCCTTACCCACTGTCTCTGCGTCTCAGACTGAAGACATGAAGTTGAACCAAATTCAACGGGTCTACGGACAACGAGTCCCTCGAAGTTCCAATGATATCGAGAGAATTTGGGTTGAAATCACAACCCTCTGAAACAAGAAGTTCCGAGGCGGGAACCCTGATGGT
>JAAUXT010083749.1_pt1 | contig 16957 bp, 16 predicted proteins | sample 7278171 | NCBI WGS metagenome assembly JAAUXT01 (sample SAMN14350112, study PRJNA611818) | marine sediment metagenome | isolation source: surface marine sediment (1.8m) | place: French Polynesia: Moorea | collected 2018-08 | reverse complement strand
GGGGGGGGGGGGCCGGGGGGTGGGGGGGCGGGGGGGCGGTGGGGGGGGGGTGGGGGGCGCCGCGTCGGTGGTGGTGGGCGCGTGTTGGGGGGGGGGTGCCGGTGAGGGGGGGGGGGGGGGGGCGGGGGGGGGGGGGGCCGCCCCCCCCCCCATCATGCGCAGAAACTTTGTAGACTGCACTTTCGTGCAAATTGTGTGTTTTGTGGTAAAATACGTGTGTCTGTTTTACATCAAGCTGAGTGCGGTCTTCTCTGGTTAATTCACTTTCACAAGCGCAAACAACGACAGATGAATGGAACTCACGCTGGGCAAGTATGTTAGATGTGACAGCAGTTTCCATCTACAGATTAAAGCAGAATCATTGGCCTCAGTAGCAACGTCCTCTTCCCGCAATATTTCTTCCATGCAGTGATAAACACAGAGCTGAATTTAAGGGCTAGGTTGTCCCTACTCTCGATATCATTCCTCATCAAAGCACCAAGGTTACTGGCAGAGCAGCTGCCGCCATTTTCGACAAGTGCACTCCAGAAGAAGGAAATGTTATATCAGTGTTCTTTGGTCACTGCACACATGACATGGGTGACATGGGCTGCTGTTGCATTGGACACGCAGAGCGAAGGTTCCTTTCGTGCAGTCCCTGTTTTTTTGCACCGAATGCAGTTTCTTCATCGGAGCACAAGTTAGCCCAAACTGCAGGTGCTTAATCTGCCATCATTTATGAATTGGCTTTTTGTGGAGACTGAGCATTCATCACTCACAAACGAGACCACCGCAACAAGGCCAATCAGGCCTGCCCAACGAAAAGAGAGCTCGTCCTGCAAGCCACGATTGGAGCAGTTTCTCAACCAATTCAAACCGGATTGCCCTGTGTATGGATTTCTCTGCACTTGGGTTTACAAAGAAAGTACTGGAGCCGTGTCCGAAAGAACAGCAAATGGGAAGCAAAGCATTGAAGGAACCAAATCACAACACGCCACAGTGCTTCCCGCGTTTCTCCGCTCCTGCAGCGCACGGAAAGACCACCTCAGTAAGCAACTCGTACAGTGCCTGGAAATCTGGTTCATTACCTTCCGCTTATCCGACTCTGCTTGTAAGCAGGAAATAACTTGAAGTGGGTGGGATAAGAACAAAGCTATCCAGACCACAACATGCATCCAGAAACAGTCATGTATTCTGCAACATAGAAGCAGCAATCGATTCAAGCACGCCCTTGAGCATGATTTGGTTACCTCTCCACCAGACTTCTGAAAAGAAAGCTTTCACGAATTCTGCAAGAAGCACTGCTTATAGTTGAGAAAAAAAAGACAAACATGTCAATCGACATCAATGTTATCTGAAATTCCAACCATTTTAAGGGCTTCAATTTGATAGCGAAACACATGCAGCTTCAGACGTTTCGACGCAATGTTTGAGTGAAGAGATGTCTCGGGTTGGAAATTCTGCGCATGACAGTAAGAGATTCATTCTCAACCCAAAATACAACTTTTGTCACCGGAAGCTCGGGTGGGGAGAAGCCAAACAGCTCCAACACTTCTGTGCTGTCAGAATGGCTGCGTGTTCCCAGTGCAATCTGCAATGGTCAATACACATCACTGCAGACGGATCACGGCTCTGAGGATTCCTTCGGACCCGCAGAAGCCTTGACCAAGTTTCGGCAATGACTTTCTCAGACGGGGAATCTCAAAATGTCATTTGAAGAATCACTGTTGGGGAACAACTGCACGCACGGGACCTGATTTCTTCTCACGAAAATTTGCCAATGCGGCTCTGATGCTTTAACTTCATTACACCCGTCGCTTGGTTCAGCTCCGCAGGAAACTTGTAGACTTGTAAAAGAAACAAAGTAATCTCCTTCAGGATTTGCTGGTTTCTCTCTTGAATGAGCCCGACGTCTATGGAGTTGATCGTGGAGCACAATAAATCAATGTTTCAACAGGAACAACCCCTGGGCCAACCGATTCCCCAATGCAATACGCTTTAGAAATGAGAATCTGTTCCACAAGGAACAGTGGCAACATCCATTCATGCCACTGAAACACGCAAACGCGGAGTTGTTCCAATGACAAAAATATAGCTCTCAACCAGACAGAAGCAACACCATTTTCAATGAATTCTTCCTGGGGCAGGCAAGAAAATTTGACGGAAATAAAAAATGGTAGGTTTCCGATGTTCAGCTTGCAGAAGGCACGTCCGTGTTCGTTTGCGATTCACTCCGAATTGTCCAAAAGTGCTTTTCCTTTTTCAGAATCTGTGGGCGGCGACAGCACTTGTCTTTGTTTTTGCAAAAATCGGTGAGATGATCTGTTGACGACAGAACAAAGAGAGTCACACAGATCACTGAGAATTGTTCATCAACGCCGAAGCACAAGCACTGCGACATCGATGTGTTTGCACACGAATCTGGTTTCAAATCGTTGCAGGTCAGACTCAAGACCACACTGGAACAGAATTCATCGTCGCTGCGACAGAAAGTCGGATTCTCGCCGAGTATCCAGTCGTGCGACTCTTCTTCACGTCCCACCAGGACGAGCCCGTCACTGTGCACGTCGAGTTCCCGAGGATGGACCAGCACTACCTCGACTTCGTCCTGCAATACGTTCTCACAAACAGACTCCACCCAGCGACACTGACTATCGAGCCTCAGGGCAGCAGGCAACACGAATACTTCTACGATGCTCACATGCTTGGCAGCGGTCTTCAAGACAAATGTAGGATTGTCTTATCTTGAGATTCGTCAGAAATGGACGGTGCTCGAACAGTTTCCCGGTTGCTAACAAAGTCCCCACGTTGAGAAACAAGTGTGCCTTCCTTTCCGTCGCTGCAACAATGAAGCCACATGAACAACGTTTGACATTTGCAGGTATCTTGGTCACTTCTGACATGCCAATCACCCTACAAGTGGCCAGTGTCAACGACTTGTCTTCAGACGCCTATTTGGCGCTGCCGCGCTCTACGCTTGGCACAGACTACGTGGTCACGTCCTATCTCTACACGGGAGCGTCACGTTTCGCGCAAGGCCCGTCCCAGTTCGTCGTGATCGCGAATCACAGCGAGACGACGGTGGAAGTGAGGGTGCCGAACAACAGCTACACACTTCTCAGGGACCTGTTCGGCGTCGCCGATGGGGTCGACGTGGCCACAATCCACTTGGACGAATTTCAAGCTTATCAGGTGCGGTTCGATGCTGCAGCGACATTTATGAAGCTGGGTGGGAGTTTTTTTTCACATCTGAAAATCATTCTGCGCGTCTCGATCTGAACAAATGGGTCAGAAATCAGTCCAAATGATTCTGAAGTTGTTTCAGTCATTGGAGTTTTGTTTGGTTGAAACCGCAATTGAGACAGGATGTGAATCTTGCTAATAAATTCATTGGGCTCGTTTGTGCACGCAGGCACAGAGCTCCCAGGATTTGACGGGAGTGCGTATCACAGCGAGCAAGCCGGTGGCGGTGCTGTCCGGCTCTGTGTGGACGTCGGTGGGTGCAGAGCTGATGGGAGACCACGTCGTAGAAATGCTCGTTCCGACCCACACCTGGGGACGCGAGTTCCTCACTCTGCCCATCGCCAACAGGTCGAGCGGAGATGTCTTCAGAATAACGTGTGAGTCATTGAACTTTCATCCCCCTGACTCCGAACGACCAGGGTGTTGGCTTCGTCTTCAGCGCTTCAGTGTGGCTCCACCAAAGAGGAAACTGAGCGACTCGTATTTCTATCCACTGCGACAGGTCCTCCACCAATACGATCCATGAGTGTAAAAAGCCGAGCGAAGCGGAAGCAATCAAGCTGAGACAAGATAAATCAGTTCCGACGAGTTTCATTTTCTGAGAAGCCTCTGCTGATTGCCGTGAATAATTGATCGTTGATCTTTGTAGCCAAGGAGAACAATAGCCGGGTGCGGATCATCAGCACACAGAATGGGGCCATAGATACTGTTGCTTCCTTGGATGCGGGACAATATTATGATTTTGAAGGTCCGTCTGATCAGGGTTTGTATCTCCTGGCCAACAAGCCGGTTCAGCTGGTTCAGCTGTGCAAGTCGTGGGGAGCAGACGAAAGCAGATACTCGGACCCCTTCATGAGCGTCGTTCCTGCCGTGTCGCAGTTCGTCAACACTTACGCATTCACCACTCCAACGTCGCTCACGCAAAGCGATCCGTTCTCCAACTACGTCAGCCTCATCATTCGGACAACACAGGTCAATGGACTGAAACTGGACGGAAGCGACATCGGGTCAGATTCGTTCGTGATTGAGTGGACCACAGTCGGAGAGACTGTCTTCTCGTACGCGGCCATCACGCTGGCGACAGGCAGACACGTCTTGAAGCACGAGGCGACGTCGGTCACATTCGGAGCCCAGCTCTACGGCATCAAGCTCCAGGAATCCTACGGGCATCCACTGGGCCAAAAACTGGAGCCGATTGAAAACATTTGTGTCGTGTCCGACATGTTCGCAAAAGATTACTTCGACAATGATTGTGACGGTCGGTTTGACGAAGAAATTCTCAACGGAAGAGATGATGATGGGGATGGGATTGTGGACGAAGATGTGTACGATCAGTTTACAGCCCGGCCCTACGATCCTCAGGATGATTACAATGTGATGAAAGCAGATGGCGAAATTTTCAACGCCCCTGCAGCGACCACCACACCTCGTACAACGACCCTGCTATCTACAACTTTAGATGCCACTTCAGCAGCTTCAACTACTGATACAGAAACTGCGACTTCGTATCCACCAACAACGGATGTGACGACCCAGGAAGCCACTATTTCGTCGACGACTGTTGCTGGGTCTACATCTTCCACGGAACGCTTCCCTGCAGCGCCTCCCTCGGCCACACCGTGGGCATCTTCAGTGTTCATGTCTCTCGTCATGTCCACACTAATGTCTGCCACAGTTGGAATGCCCACGACAACCGATTTCAGCACAACCGTAGCCATGGAAACCACGTCTCCAACAATAGCGGAAACCACAACACAGAGTCAAGTGCTCAACACGACAATGGAGCTGAACATGTCCACAAATTCCATATTTAACGCAACTACTCGTCATGTCAACGCGACTGACACTGGAAACGTCACGACCACTTTGCCTGTAACATCGCCTCTGCAACCTGAGGCCACAACTCAGTCAGAAACAACGTCTTCAGAGCCCAAACCAACGTCCAAGCGGGGTATCGCTGACAAAAATTACAACATCTTCGAAGAGAATCCCAGTATGGTAATCGTTCCTGTCGTTGTTGTCGTCGGCATACCTACATTGTACTGTTTCTTCCACTGCTTCAAGGCAGCCTGTGCCAGTAGGCTGCAAAAGTACAAGAAGAACAGAGTGGATCCGAACACGAACAGACTCGAGAAGCAGTTGGAGGAAAGCGAGAAGCAACCGGCTTTCGTACCAGCCTCCAAGGACCAGTCTATGGAAGTGGACCTCAGACCCAACTCCAACGATGACCTGCCGGTTCTCTTCAAACCAATACCCGTGAAATCCAACAAAAAACGCAAGAAACCAATTGTTGGTTGATGCATGGCCGTCTTTCCAGCAAGGCGAGATAGCTGTACAGCTGCACCTGCATTTCACGTGTTCACTTTCCATGCAGTGGGACACGCCCATTGAGCCGAAGCCTCTTTGGTTGACGACATCAGATCGGGAAATTTTGAGTAGACTCTGCTTGTTGTCCTGTGAGAACAAACAAAAAAGATCCTTTTTCTGCCTGACTTGTGCGTTCCCGCAATGTTCTCTTCAGCTGGAACCTTGTTGCGCTCCTTGCCTGTCAAACGAGATTCGCGGAACCCCCGAAAGGCCGCGCGGAATGGTGTAACACAGGAAAATGGGAGCAAACGGGGGGCGCATGGCCAAGGGGGCACGGTCAAAGGGAGCATGGCCAAGGAGGGGGACATATCCAAGGGGGGCATGGCCATGAAGGGGGTGGGGGCATGGCCAAAGAGGGGTGCAGGGGGCATGGGCAAGGAGGGGGCAGAGGAAAACCTGAAGGGGGTGATGCGGGGTGACAAAGCTAAAAAAAAAGGGGGGGGGAAGCACAGGGTAGGCCTGTGCATACGTGCTCAGTCCACATTTCAGTGTACATTGAAATGCTGTACAGAACGGAGGCTAGCGCAATGCAACACACCCTCTTGCCCAACGGCCAATGCAACGCAGCAAGCGGAAACACATCTTAATTTGGTGTTCGCAAGGTGAGTTTTGAGCTGTGGGCTCTGGGTGTGCGCAAAGTTTGAGCTGGTTGGGTTCCAGTCAGTGTCTCACGAGAGACACTGGGTGGAACACGAAACTGCATCTTACAATCAATAAGTGCACTGCGTGTTGAAGTCTCGCGACCTCCAGGAGCAGTGCCACTCACAAACGAAGCAAATTTGAATTGACTTCCTTTTATACTCATTGATTTCTTTCGGTGGAAAGTTACCACTGCAAATCACCTGAGGTGAATCTGTTTGTTCATCTCCAAAATCTGTCAAGGTTCAACGAGAGGCAAAAACAAAACTAAAGCATTCATGTGGTTTGGTACCATCAGTGAGACTCACCAGATACAGTTTGAAAGCAGAACGAGAAAACACTGTCCCCGGGGACTCCGTGTGTGGAACGCGATAAGCTGCATCTGTAATTAATTTGTGCAACACTTGACACTTTTCACCAGGCCGAATCCGTTAGTCCCCAAGCTAATCAAAACAGTAATTTGCTGCTTTTCTGCGCGTCCGAATCCTCAGGATATTTTTCTTGTCTCACTTCGCATGATTTCCGAAGCCCAAGAGATGCGCCGGTGAAACAAACAATCTCATAAATTGCAACGCACATTGATTTTTCATTCACTTGAACTTCTCAGACCCAAATGGAAATGCAAAAAGGTCACGACCAGGTTTCACATCAAAACACATTCCGTAAGGAGACTTCCCTTTCTCCAAGAACGGCTTCTGTTCAGGTGCACACGTGATGAAAGTAGAGTTCGTACCACTGGTGGCTCACTGAGGTTGCCAACACATGCCAAGAAAGCGCAGAATCAAGTCGTCATTCTGTCTCAACAAACATTGTTCCAGGTTCGAATTTTCGGTTCTGTTTGAAACAATCAAAACTCAAGTTTCATTCGTGACAAGCAAAGCGGACATTTCACAAGCCAATGAACTTTCCAGCGAGAAACTCAATACACACGAGTCGAACCAAACCTTTGTGGATGGATGACAAAGGAAACAGCAAACTACTACAAGTAGTGCCTTTTCTTGGGCTGCTGTTGAGCGGCTGCTTCGCCGGCCTCGACAACCCGGGCTACATCACGGAGAAGGGCCGCGAGTTCATCGTCGCCTTCGTCGAGAACCGCGTCCTCGTCGACTTCCCCATCATCAAGCTGTACGCGACGTCCGTCAGCGACGCGCCCGTCAACGTCACCTTCTCCGTGCCGCTCATGACGCACGAGTTCGAGGACGAGACGCTCGAGCTGCAGCCGGGACAAGTCGCCGTCAAACAGTACCCGTACGAGCTGCACATGCTCAGTGACGGCAGGCACAACAAAGGTGAGAGACGCTCATGTCGGGAGGCCACGGCCAGTGTTTCGATGTTTACTTTGATGAAGCTGGAATCAAATGTGACTCGAAAAGGTGACGAATTTCAAAACGAATAGTCGTCTTCTGTTCTCTGCAAGGATGATGACACGAGCTTGACAGATCACGTTTTAGCCTGTGCCCTGATCACAAGAAACTTGACCCAAATCGTGTGAAGCTCAAACCCGACACGTGTGTCTTATCTGTCCAGGACTGTTGGTCACAGCAAGTGACGACATCACATTGCAAGCTGCCTCCATCAACGACCTCACGTCAGAGGCTTTCCTGGCGTACCCGACTCACGCACTGGGTACCGACTACTACGTCATGTCCTACCACTTCAAGCAGGAGGATGACCCCAAGGGGCCCGAGGGCCACACTCACACACAGGGTCCGTCCATTTTTGGACTGGTCGGATTCTGGCACGACACGCTGGTGAAAGTAACGGTGCCAGGAGAGGCAACCTTCACAATTCTGTTGCACCAATTCCAAACCTATCAGGTACAGTACTTAGGGCAGCATGTAGTCTGTGCGGAACAGTGATATTCACAGCTTCTCTTTGATGGGCAGTGTCCAGTGTCCACGTTTGAGTCAGTTTCGTTGTGCGAGTAAAATTCCGGCATCAAACCAAAAGTCGAAACACGCATCTTTGGAGCGAATCTCATTTGACACAAACTCGCACGCAAATATTTGACGCAATCGGGAAACCAGCAGCACACGATTCGCTCAGGTCTGATCAGGATATCGCCTGCAACAAGTGATATTTTGACGAAAGTTTGTGACATCACTCCCCAATTTTTGTCGAGCGCACGCGTTCTTGCGTTTCAGCTCGGCAGGAAGTTCGACATAACAGGAACACACCTTTCGTCGACCCGACCACTGGCCGTGTTTTGTGGGTCCGTGTGGACGTCCGTGGCAAAGACGTACATGGGCGACCACCTGCTGGAGCACCTGCTTCCCGTCAACACGTGGGGCTCCGAGTTCGTCTCCGTCCCCATCGCCTCCAGAAGAGCCGGAGACGTCTTCAGAGTCCTGGGTGCGTTTCACCCCAACAGCAAACTTTTCACTCACTCTTTCCTTCCGGTGGGGAGGCAGATTATTTGTTCGCAGTTTTCTGTCTGGTGTTGCAATTCCTGGCCAAAAGCCAGTGAGGTGGTTGCAAACACACAGGCATTCTGCCTTTCCCTTGTGCGCAAAGGCGAGGGTCTTTCCCACTTTTTCTTGTGGTGCCGATTGTTTTCAGACCTTCCACTATTTCCAGACAAAACCTGACCTCGAATCCTCCTGATTTTTCTGATTTTCCCCAAAGAAGAGTGAGATCAAGCCTTCACAGGTGCAATATTTACCGCGTGTAAGCAAAATCTACGTTGAAATTACTATCGTCGAAAGTACGAGTATCTGCCCAGCGTCTTCACTGCGTGGACCACATTTCTATCTGGAGAAGTCTCATTCTGGCCTTTGCATTTTGATCAAGATATTGTCGCAAAGAATTTGTTCTCCACTGAAAGACAGTGAATGGTATGAATACAAATGAGATGGTTCACGTCACGGCAGCTTCTGAAAGTCCATTTCAGCCCACGAGAACGACACGCGAGTGCGGGTTGTTGCCTCCAGAAGAACTCGATTCTCCTGGAGAACCTACTTTCTGGGTGAGGGTCAGTTCCGTGAGTTCGAGGCGGGTTCGGACCAGCCTCTCCACATCATTGCCAACAAGGGTGTCGAAGTGGCTCACTACAGCAAGTCATTCGAGGCGGACATGGTCAGAAACAGCGACCCCTTCATGACCATCCTGCCTCCCACTGACCAGTACTCCGGCAACTACACGTTCACAACTCCCGTCACTTTCTTCCCCTCAAGGCAAGATTATGACCACTATTTGTCCGTTGTGATTGATGAGGCAGCTTCGCACGGACTGACCCTCAATGGAAACCTGCTGGCACACGAGGACTTTGCAGCGATATGGAGGAACGTTGGACTCACAAACTTCACCGCGATGACACTCAACATCTCCTCTGGAACTCACATCCTGACTCACATGGACCCACTTCAAACCTTTGGAGCGTACATCTACGGGCTCAAGTTCCAGGAGGCGTATGGGCATGCTCTAGGACAACGCGTAGGCACCCTTGACTATGTCTGCACGAGGACATTTGTGATCATCCGTGACCGGTTCGACAATGACTGCGACGGCAGGTCAGACGAAGAGGTGGAGAATGGCATGGATGACGACGGAGACGGGTTGGTGGACGAAGATTTGGACGGAGAGCTGCCCACCACTCCAATTTCCACCACCAGCGACCACGTCACTGCGATGTCGACACTTGCAATTTCAACCGTTGACCCAAAGGAGGAACAAATCGAGAAGCAAGCAGCCACAGCAGATAACCCACTTGCCACAACACAAACCAGCGACCGTGCAAGAATTCAAGCAAACACTGACAGTCGTGGGTCAACAATCGGTGGAACTGATTCTGGACACAATCCTAAGTCCAACGAAAGCACAGCTCTGCAATCAGATTCGGGTGAAGTCAGTTCCTCGCCTTCTTTGAGCGAAACACGAACGCCCTGTTCTACAACACAAACCCCGACAGTTGGACCCAGCACAAAAACTCAGGACGGCACACGACCAGATGGAAGCGGTTGGAATGACCCCGAAAATAGCCACAACACAATCACCGGCTCCACGGCAAGACAATATCTTGTTCTGGATTCGTTTCCGCACATCAGCACAGAACCGTCTGTCTCAGACACCGAGACAAAAACAGAAGGGGGCAACACAGCTTGGCCTGACTCCTTGGGAACCCTGGTGCAGTATGACGATAACAACCGCTCCTTTTCCCCCGCCTTCGGCAGCCAGGCCGATAATGATCACGCGCGCCCGTCCCCGTCTCCGCACAGTCCCATTATAGGCGCGGTTAATTCAACGGACGATGATGGGGGCCATAATTATTCTACTCCACACCATGATTTTTCATCCTCATATCCAGTTTCGACGCGGAGCTCCTCTCATGACAACCGCACTGCTGACAGTATTCCGCACACGTCTGGTGGGAGCGCTGCAAAGCACCAAACATCAGACGCTAGCGACAGAATGGGACACTCAAACACTTGGTTGGTCACAACCGAGTCGATTCGATCAAACAAAACGACGGTGAATATCCGCTCTCGTGGATCAGGAGGACCAGGGATCCATGGAGAAGCCCACAACGCCACAACTGATGGCAACTCAAAGGACAATGTCAGGATGAACAGCACACATACATTTGATAACTTCGCAGCAACCCTCAAGTCAGTTTCCTCCGACAACAGATTTTCCACGGGTGCACCTGCAGAAGCAACTGGGTATTCTCTTCCAGATGGTCAATCAGATTCAGATTTTTCGCACACAGCTCCAGTTGCCCTGCAAAGCCACACTTCCCCAAGAGGAACCAAACTGCATTTGAAATGGTGGATCCACCTTCTCATTTCTCTTGGATTGCTCATTCTGCTTCTTTTGCTAATTGTTCTGGTCAGGAAATGTCACAAGAAGAGCAGGCCAAATTCTGTCAAAGCTGTGATCACAGACGCTTCACTCCTCGCAGCAAACGCGCATCGGGCAGACTCTCGCTCCATAACTCCGCCTGTGGCAACGACATCATCCGCGTCCCTCTTGTCTTTGTCACTGGCAGAAAAAATCAACCCAACTGCGGGTCACCAAGCTTGCGAACCGTCTTTTCAGGGATTCAACATCTTTCCCAAATCAAAGCAAGATCGTATGAAAACTCCCGCAAACGTGCTGGAATCTTCTGCACTGCCTGACATCGTTGTATCCCTTCCTTACGCGAAGCACATCAAACTCAAGCAATTGTATCCTCACAACACAGTGTACGTTGAGTCAACCACATGACGTCCAACACCAGAACCTTGTATGGGAGTGCACACATGCGTCGAGCCGACAACACGGCCATCGTGAACACTCATCCAAGCAAACGTGGCTGGGAGGGTGGGGGCAGGGTCCCAACTGATGCCGGATACATTGGCTTTCACCTGATTTTGCAAGTTTTATTTCCTCAGGGGGAGCGGGCATTTCTGATTGATTTCTGGGGGTTTTGTTCCGATTTTGCTGAGTTTCCTTTTCAGAAGCGAAGGGAGGAGCTCCCGCCTGACTGAATTTGCAGAGTCCGTTTTGCGGGGAGCGAGCTGGCACCTGATTTTTGCAATGCGTGCGGGTGTGGGTGTGGGTGTGGGGGGTACGACACATCTCTTGCCCAAGTGAATATTTATATTTTTGCACAACAATATACAACGCAGATGAAGCAGTTCGCAACTTTGGTGTGGAATGGCAGGCGAAACCGCTCTTGAGACGCACCCCATGTGTGTGTCGATTCTCCGTGGAAACCACATCAACAGTGCAATAATTGCCTTTATTTTAAAGCAGACACAAAATGAATCAAGAAGCTCCCACTGTACCGTGGTTTTTGCATTCGACACAACAGACAAGGGTCAACCTTCAACGAGTGGATCCAATTGTCTCGATTGATAAGATTTTGTCCATTCTTGCAATAAATACTTGACTGGCATTCTATGAAATGCCCGTTTCAAGGGTACAAATTGAATGAGCAATGCGCACCTTACAAACTAAGTCAGATCAAAACGCCACTATGTTCCGCGTGTCCAATAAGCTGCGCCTGTTGTCATGTGCCACGACCAGTGCGTGTTCACCACCGGGGCGCCGCCTCGCCCCCAGTTGGGGCATGAGTGTTGTCGACAGTGGCGATGGATCAAATTCTTTCAGCGCTGCAGTCACAACTCCCGTGTATGCCCTCATCGTTAATTGTTGAAGCGAGGAGTTCATACACGCTCGAGAAAATGTTGCCACTCAATCGCGTAACTTATGCAGGCCTGAGGTCTCCAAAGTTTTCGCCGGAGACTCCACCCCGTGTCAAAAATGTGGTGTGTCTCCTCATTTCGTTTCACCGGAACAACTTTTCCAGCACGTGTCAACGAATACGTCACTCCTGTATTTTGACATCAGTATTTTGACATCAGCATTTTGACATCCAGACCGAGTCGGACATCGAAAGAACAAACGCTCTCAGGGTTTGTCGTCAGCGGAAATGCACAGCACGGCAAATTCTCTCGCAGATGAGCTCGAGCACTGAAGCAAAACAATCTTCTGAACTCACAAAGCCAGTGCGTGTGCAGGAAAACGTGAAATCACTGTGCAGTGTAGGTGCTGCTCACACGCGCAACCGCAAAACTTTAGCACGACTATGCGTCCAGTTGAGGGACAAAGCACAACTTGAATAAACTAGATTTTCAAGCACGAGATTGGTTGCTGAGGATAAACGAAGATGCAGACTTTGGAAGAAAATGCACGAACCTGCACAGAGTTGCGACTCTCAAAATAATCACCGACATTCTGCAAGACCTCGGAACTGGTCAGACAAGCAATTGTTCCAACAGTGCATCACAAAGAAATCACAGAACAGACTTGACTTTCTTTGGCATTGTCGTTCTCGGAAACAGTGAGACAACAACCACAGTTCACAAAAGAAAACACAGCACACCTGTGCGCAATAACTACAGAACAATTTCTCTTGCCACTGCAGTTGGGCTTGAGGCTGGAGGGGAAAAAAAAACAACTCTCGCAAATGAACAATTTGGCGAACACGAAGTGTACATTCAACGCTCACGATGCTGGTGTGCACTTCTCGACTCCACCCGGGCGTCTCGTGTTCTCTTCCTCCTCTGTGTTTGTGACAGGTTCTCTGGTCACATGCTGTATTCAGGCGCTTCGGGTCAAGTTTCTTCCTTTCAAGGCTGCCCCACATCCTCGTGGCTGCTCCCTGGGTGCTTGGTTACTGCCGAGGAAGATTCCTCATCCGTTGCGGGGACAACGGGCCCTGGGCACCTCGTGTGTTGCTCGTGTCGATCGCAGCGAGGAGCGCGGTCGGGGAACCCTGCTGATCGCGATTCTGTGCGTTGGCTGGTGATGAAAAGGCGTCGCTTATCCTTGGTGGAGAGAAGCAGAACTGGTAACCTTGAGGAAGCGTGTTCCCAGAACTTCTTCGTCCGCGACGAGTTGTTTGCGGACTGAATCCTTCCCCTCTCACCGGAGATGACGTCGCCTGAGGGGCTTGACCGTGAAAAGCCCCAGGACTTCCAACTCCGGAAATGGCGGTCCCGTCTGTAATGGACCTCGATGCCGGCCGAGGTGACATAATTATCTCTTGTCCAATATCGTCCCCGAAGAAATCGCCTGGCACAGCTTGGTTGTCTTGTCCATGTGTCAGTGCCGTGTTTTGACCTTCACTGTCGAATGTCTGTTGGATATCAACTAAACCCGGCGGATGTCCTTGGAAACAACTTGGCGCAGAACTTTGGATGTAGTTTTGTTGATAATTGTTCCGGTTTGCTTGTCCTCGAAAGAGATCTGAGCTTCTTGTGTTGAAAATATCGAATATTTGGTTGGGTTCGAAAGCTGAGAACGGGCGCGCATTTCCAGCAAAGGGAGAGAAGTTCAACCCGTGCAGCTGCTGCGGCAGAGACGGACTGAAGCCTCCCAGAAAGACTGACGGGCTGAGTGGCGTGTCCGGCGGAGTCGGGCGCTCGAGTCCAGCGCTGCCGACACGTGGTGTGAACGGTGGGACGTAGCTGGGCTGACCAGGGAAGTGTGCGCAGAAGTGACCGGACTGAACAGGCCGCATTTGCGTTGGTGGGTACATCAACCCGCGGTTGAACTGGTTTGCTGCTGGAGGCGGTTGAAGCCAGCTCCCATGCATCTGCAATCCACAGTTGACTTGGGCAGTTTGGTTGACGAAGCCAGCTGCTTGTTGCTGGAGTGGATTCTGAGGCACCTGAAATGAAGACAGGCCTTGACCCGTGTAGATGTTTGGTGTGTAACTGTGAGACATGGGTGGAGGAGTTGTGGGTGGGGTCGATGGAAGCTGTAACAGGCGCTGTTGCTGAGGCTGATGCAGCGATGCCAAGGTGTTCGTCCACTCGCATCTGTCTGTTTCGACCGTCGCCTGCAGCGCGTGCGCTGCCGTCGAAACGCTCCGTTGCGGGGACGGAATTCGAACGAATTGCGCTGGAGAACTGCCCGCAGTGTCCATCTGATCCTCCGCAGCGTCCACGCCCTCTTCGTCCCTCCTGCGTCTCTTCTTCGGTGGAACGTGCTGGTCGCTTTCAAACTGCTCGCTCCACGTTTGCTCGGTTTGACCTTGTGGCTTTGTTGCTGTGCTGGTCACCGGACGACTCGTGGCACTTGCGAATGCGGTTCGTGCATTCTGCCCTTTATCGGTGGCTCCTTGACCAAATTCTCTTTTGTTTGGCTGTTGATGGATCCCTGACGTCTGAGTCAGAGTCTGCCACGCCACATTGGTGTGAGGGGGCTTGATCATGAGCAGCCCGCCCTGGTGATTGGAGCCGAGAGACAGAGAAGACAGAGCGGTAGAGAACGTGCACGTGACGACTGGAGGCGTGCACGCCGTTGTCGGTGGAATGATCTTGATCGGCTCCGTAATACCTGTGGAGTCAAAGCGGTGCACTCACTAACTGCTACGTCTACGACTACTTGCACAATCACCAAACTGAAATGAAGAATGTTTCCTTTTTTCCTTTTCCATCATTACAGAAACAAACGGGACAGGATGGTCTCAGGGACGAATCCAGGGACTGTTCAAGGGGGGCCGAGCCGCGAAGGGGCAACACTCGTGAAGGGATAACTTAGTGGAAAAGATCCAAATGGCAGACTGACGTGAACAACTCGTGATACTCACTGATCTGTTGCTGCGCGTCCTCTCTGTTCCGCTTGGCCTGCACGTTTCTGATGTAGAGGTCCATGTTGGAGACGTCGACGGGCGGGCAGCCGTACAGCTGCGGACCGGGCGAGGGAGCGAAGGGCGCCGCGTCGGGGCAGACGAGGCGCCGCAGAGCGCTCTCCCCCTGCAGAACGTCCGCCTTCCGCTTCTGCCGCTTCTCCTTCATCCTCCTGTTCTGGAACCAAATCTGCAAGCAAAAGTAGAAACAGTTCTGACAGTTGTAGCAATTCTCGGGTTGTTTAGTGCCGCATGAAACTCGATTCGCCAGGTCCAGCTTCGCACTTCACGAAGTGTCTCTGCACAGGTCAGTTGGTTCTGTGTCGAACAACGCAGCGCACACTGACTTGTGCAGACGCGATGCTTGGGGTGTCCTGTGTGTCTGGTTTGAACAGAATTGAGCAGGATCCGAACCTTGACTCGCTCCTCGGTGAGCCCCGTCAGCTCGGCGAGATGCAGCCTCTCCGCTCCGATGACGTACTGAGTCTGTTGAAACTGGTTCTCCAGCATCTGCTGCTGCATCTCACTGTAGTGGAACTTGGCTCTCGGCTGTCGCACCAGAAATGCCTCCGCTTCGTTGTTTTCATCTTGAACCCATCCCTGAGCCAGACACAAACTCACTGATCACCAAGAACAAATTTTCAACAAGCACTCGTCTTCTCTCAACAAATGTGAACCCGCAGTTCAGCCACTGCGTTGCAGGGCGTGTGCGCGCAAAAGTCGAGGATTGCTGTGACGTGAGTTCATCGTAAATTGCTGAGAACCTGCTGCTGAGCGTCGATGCGCTGCGCGACGACAGGGAGCGGGAGCGCAGCGACGTCCGTCTGCGCCACGTCGTCCGCGTCCTCCGGGGCTCTGCCTCCGCGCGTCGACGCCGACGAGCCGCAGCCCCCTGTACACACCACGAATAGAATCTACGCGCATGACAGCAAGCTGGTCGCAATCTCGCACGTGTCACAAATCTCACTGTATAAGTGTTTGGTGCCACAATTACCTGGAGTCTTCTCCATTTTCTTCACAGAGAAGACTCAGAGGTCTTCAAGAATGCTTTCCCTGCAAAAGCAGACTTGTTTATTCGCCACGCATTGCGTCCATGCGTTCGGACGGCGTTGCTTTGACAGTACTTTGTATCGCACAATCAGGAGTGCTCGAGGGCCAATCTGAACGTGGACATCAATTTTTTGGCAGGGGTGGGGAACCAGACCCTTGGATCCCCATGATACCGATCCTATTGCCGTTCACACGCATGGCTTCCAGGACAACAGATTAAAATTGCATCATTTTGCCAAAGAGCCAAGTGCTGTGATCCACCAAAGTGATTGATGGTCGCGGCAGCAGACTGGTGAAGCAAACGGCTTGAAACCAGTCGCATTCATGTGTGCGTCTGTCCACACTTTGCCCCCGCCCCCGCCCCTATGAGCCATTTCCCTCTCCCAAGGCCTTTAGCCCCCCAACGACGGCTGTGTGGTGTGACACACCAGCTGTAAAATTGAACCACCGCGGTATAGGTGGCAGCACTGTTCATTCAATAAATATAGAGATTTGCGCCACCGTGGCCAGTCTCACCTGAGATACCCAACTGATCGTTTGTGATATCACTACATTGGTTCC
>JAAUXT010119940.1_pt1 | contig 16959 bp, 16 predicted proteins | sample 7278171 | NCBI WGS metagenome assembly JAAUXT01 (sample SAMN14350112, study PRJNA611818) | marine sediment metagenome | isolation source: surface marine sediment (1.8m) | place: French Polynesia: Moorea | collected 2018-08 | reverse complement strand
CGCTGACGGCTTAAAAACCAGTAGCATTCATGTGTGCGTCTGTCCACACTTTGGAATGTAACCTCCCACCTCGCGACCATCATCCGGGTCCGTTTACCGGACTTACTTGTTAGCACTGTCTGGAGAATCACGACTGAATGTTCTCTTTCAATCATGACGCTTGTGGGAGATCCGGGAGAACCATCTGACGTATCGCTGTCTGTCTGTCTGTCTGTCTGTCTGTCTGTCTGTCTGTCTGTCTGTCTGTCTGTATCTGTATTAGTCTCTTCTGTTTCTTTCTTATCTGTGCCCGTTTTTGTTGTCCTCTCCTTCTCCTTCGATTGCCTCAAACTTCCATTTCTTGAGTTCCGTTCTTTCGTGACACACACAAATCAATTTTCCCGACGTGGGCTCAATTCTTGGAAGAAAAGGAAAAAAACTTTTGCGCAAAAAGAAACAAAATATCCGGCGGTGAAAGGTCGAGTGCAACAAAACTCGTGAGAAAAATGAACTGCAAAAGCGGAGAATGGCCCAAAGCAAAGTGTGTGTTGAGTCACGATTTTGACCCGCTCACATCGCAAAGCGATCCTTTTGAGGAAACAAACTTGAAGGACAAATATTGTTTCGCAATGGCACTCGTTGTGTGGCATTTGCTGTCTGCATCTTCAGCTGTGTGTGTGTGTGTGTGTGTGTGAGTGTGTGAGTGTGTGTGTGAGTGTGTGAGTGTGTGAGTGTGTGTGAGTGCGTGTGTGTGTGTGTGTTTGAGGGGGCATTTGTCCCCACAACATGACAGCTGCGTCCACGCCTCCGGCCCAATGGACGTCTCATTTTCACTTGTGCCGCAACAAGAGAGTCCTTGTTGTCGAGTGCCTGAAGACTTTGCGTTGCTGTCTTTACTTATGGAGCCCACTTTGCTTTTCCCCAGAGGACTCCATCCGTGCGTAGGTGTATCTGATTTGTATGCATTTCCTATCTTTCTTCGTTCTTGGCATGCATGGAATATGTGCTCATTTTCACCACAAAAACAATTTGAGAGAAAAAGGCTGCAAATCAGCAGAGGCGGACCCCGGGTTTGCAGTAGAGGCTCTGATCCCCAGGGTCCACGTGGTTTTCTTTTTGTGCCTGTGCGAAAAGAGGGTCAAAATCTATTTCTGTGACGATCTGGCTGGGGACTTTCTCTGGACGGGGGGCTACCAGAAGCAAATGCGAAGTTCCAATGGGTCTGTGGTCATTCCTGTTCGAGCACACCATTTTTCCTTCGTCGGTATCATGACAGCAGAAGTTGACCGGCCCTCGTGCGGCTTATCAGCTCCTGCAGTCAAGGCCAGTTGCAGACTGTTGCACAATGGCACCAAATCATCAAGAACGTGTTGCGCTGGGACGATACGGTGTTTCGTGATCCAGCTGCCTTTGACGGGTGTTTGTTTGGATAGGCTCGGGCAGCGTCTCATTGCTGATTGGACCAGATCACCAGTGTGGTGTTCAGTAATTGACGACCAAGTTGCCAAACGAGGACCTTGAACGAGTATCAACTCGTGCTGAGGAGTGGGGAGTTTTGGCAAAGACTCCTGTGTCCGCAAATGTGTCCAGTCGCCAGATAAGTGCCACTGAAAGCCACAGATAAAGGGAGCAACCAGTGGTTCACGGCCAAATGAAGCCCTTCTTGACATAAATTTAGCAATTTGTACTTCATATCCCGCTTTTGGGGCACCACACGCATAAAAATACCTCCAGGGAGGTTGCGTGATTTGCACCAATTTGAACAAAGAGCTTCCTCGCGCATCCTCCTCCACATGAACCAAATCAACTGACCAAATATGGACAGAATTGACTATCATCTTCATGAAAAAAAGTGCTGTCCACAGAATCTTGTCCACGATGCCTTATGTGCTTTGCGCCAACTGCGCAAATCACCAAAAATCAGGCTGTGCCAAAACCTGCCTCAAGAGTGTCCCGCGTGGCTGGAAACGAGCCATTGCAACACTTTCCTGGTTCCCTGCATGTTCATCGGGTTCACGATCTCTGGACGGCTGCTCGTCTCATCTTCTGGCGCCGGCGCAGCCTGAGCCTCCCTCAGCTGCAGCAGGTGCTCCCGTATCCGCCAAAGCCCACCCGCCTCCGACAAGTTTTTCCGTCCGAGAGAAGCCAGATGCTCAGATCGGTTTGATGAGGTCGTTACTGGAGTCGTCCTCCCCGTGGGGAATCCCTGATGTCTTCAGCTGATCTGGATGGTCTTATCAGGGAAGTCTTACATTCATGCTTCATGTCACGTCAGCACAAGCTGTGGGGCCTTCTCTTTTTCTGGTGCTTGTCCAAGGTCCAAGGAGACTTTTTATTCAGGAGAAACCAAATGTGCGCAGAAATACAACTGGAGTTCACATCACAGAGACACCGTGTGACACCGTCCGAGGCAAGAGCATCTCTTCCCCATCTCAGGATAGATCTATCCTCCGGAGGGTGATGTCACTTGTGGTGCCAACCGAGACAATAGCGTTGCGCAACTCCAACCTGAGGCAGGGAAGAGAATGTTCTGTGTGTCTGTGAGGCAGACCAATAAACTCTGTGAAAAGACTTAGAATCTTCAATGGAAAAAGAAAATGACATGCGAACAAAAACAACGTCATTCAAAACAAGAAACCGTCTGAACAAACAGTGGTACTTGTGGGTTCCAGAAAAGTTCATTCACCCACGCAGCACCAGCAGGAATGTGACTTGAGAATTTCACAGGGACAGCACTCAAGGCAATGCGTGCATGCCATCCCCAATAAAACGCTTTTCCCTCCTCTGGGCTTTTTCCTCCCCCGGCGGAAGTGTGGGCGGACCAAGATGAACGCCCAGATTGTCGCAATCGCAGCTTTACTCAAGGAAATGGAGGTCCCGCTTGCCTGCTATTCCAAAGCTTGTTTCAGGCAAACATTGGGGACTTTAATTCTGCTCCCAGAAGTTTGTGAGGCTTAAAGTTTCTGATATGATCGTCTGGGTTGCCTCTTGCAACGGCGAGATTTGCTTTCTCAAGCAGCTGATTGAGGATCTGGGGAAGGTTCTGCATGTCTGTTCAGAAAACAAAGTTGTAACACTGCAAATGATCTGCACCGACTTGTGACACATACCGTATCCACCCGTGTACAAGACGCACCGTTTTGCCCCAAAAGGCATCAAAAGAAGGAGTGTGTCATGTACATGAGTTTGAGTTTTTAACGAAAGTTTTGGTGCACGTCATTTCCATGGGTGCGATTCCTACACGGGTGAACACGGTCGTCGTATGACTTTGCACTTCAATCGCAAATGGAAATCTCTTTTGCCACAAAGGAAAACAAGTCCGTCATTATCACATGCGGTGCATTGTCTTTCATCATCCTGAAGGATTTTGAAACAAAAGTAATTTTCCTGCAGGGTGACTTTATCTTGTTGAACATGAAAAGCTGATCGCGTTTATGTGATGTGATGCACCTAAATCACTGTGCAGCGTCTTCCTGTTGTTAGAGACAACAGCTCTTGATTGTCGTTTCTTGCTGGGATCCCAGCCCCCTTCAGGACGTAGAGTCTCAAGCTGAATTTAGGTCTGAAGTGCACGTTCTTCCAGCTCTGGGGTGGTTGCTTGAGAAACACGATCTTCGCAAGTGAATTTTTCATGTGAGCCAAAGCTGTCCGAAGAACACGCGTACAACAGGCTCGTATCATGACAATTTTCCAGATCCACATTCCACATTTCCCATCTGTGTTCAAGGTCAGAAAAATTCTGACTTTGGTACACAGGAATTTGGCAAAAATTGCTGCAAACAGGTTTGTTTCTGTCCTGAGAGAGGCTTCGTCTTTTGGAAGGGAAAAAATGACATTCAGGCCCTCTCAGTTTGAAGGACATCAGCCAAGCTACAATTGTCCGCCAACCGCCAACCACTGCAGCAACCTGTGGCAAGAGAACGCGACGGCAAGCTGTCTGAAGATTGTCATCGGGACACAGATCCCGCTGTCAAACAGCCCATGGACTCTTGTAATTGACAGGGTCTATTCCAGGGTTCCACAATCACCACTTGACCACTCGTGCCTTCTCCCATCGAGTTCACTAAAAACACTCCCAAGGCCATCAAACTGATTTTTGGAAGGCGTTACCTTGGCAACCACATCAATAAACCAACTTTTATGACACGATCCCAAGGTGAATTGCAGACAGGTAGATTGAACCAGGTTGACAACCGTCCCATTAGAAAGTGTCAACGCTCTGTCATTCGAGCAACTTCAGGTTCAGGCGAGGAGAAGAATTATTGCGAGCCCACTTGGACTGATGGGAGTGCTCCTCAGCGCAGTGAGCCTCGCCTCGCCTGAAGCTTTCACACCGCTACTTTGCAATACCCAGGCGACAAAACGTGGGCAAGGAGAAACGAAGGCAAAATTGGCAAAAATAATGAGGTACAGGATTTCATAGAGAGAAATCCCCACTCATCCACGCAAGGAAAAAGCTGATCATAGCATTTCAGAGCCAATGAAATAGTTCACGAAAGAAGACAGAAACAGGAGCACACTCTTGGGAACTTGAACATGTCTGTGCCAGAAAACCTGATGGAATTGACCAAATTTTGCAAAGAACGACTGTTGTACATACCCACCTGTGGAACCGTTTTGTCCCTTGATGTATCATGCCGTACACGGGTCCTTGAGGCCACTCCCAAACTGCAGGGTCAAGTGATAGCCAGATCCACATCAGGTGCCACCAGTCATGCTTTCAGCCGAAAAATTCCATCCAAGGTCCGATTTTGCACAACTTGACATTCGGTTGCCAACAATTTCTGTGAATAAGACAAAGTGTGCATTGCTGAGCAAATGAGTGCAGAAAAGGCGCATCACCAAAGCAGCAATGCATCAATGCGCCCGTCACGCGGAAGAGACAATTCCACATTTGCCTTATAGCAGCATTGCTGTGTGTTGGGGGCGAGATGTATTAGACTTGAGAAGCACTGGATCATTATCCATCACACTCACATACCCGAAGGATCCATGGATCTTTTTTCCAGGAAAGAAGTCGTCGCTCAAAGTAACGTCTCATATTTCAAGGACACGAGCCATTTATTTGTTGTTGGTCTCTTGGTGTGCGCAAAGACTCTGTTGGCAAAAAAGGCCAGCAAAGTGACGATTGCGAAGGAACCGAAATCGGGCACAAGCCTTTTCAGCTCTTTGATGTGCAATGTCCCTTTCGGGCAGAGCACCTGGTAGTGGTGCCCTGTGGGCAAGGTGGGCCAGGGGTCCTGTATCAACCACACACACACACACACAAACACACACACACATACAAACACAGAGAGAGAGGACCAACTCCTCTATGGAACAACGCCCTCTGGACCGACCCCCCATGGAGGACCAATCCCCATGTACCAACGGCCCCCAAGAAGGACAACCCTCTTTATGTACCAACGCCCCTTCCCCATCTCACGGACAAACAAAAACTAAAGGCTGGCAGCTTGGATTTTGTCTGCGTAAGAGGAACGTTACACCCACAGCTGCTTTGAACTCTGCTTCTCTTGTTCAAGTGACCTTCATCAAGGCATGTTGAGCGACTTCCTGCGTCGTGCACTGAAGATGTGAGACACTCACGAGCAAATTATTAATCTCTGTCTTTGCTGAGTTGATGGGCACGAGATTTATGATTCGTGCTTTGTCATCAATGAGTTCTGTCGGTTCAACAGCAAAAGAAGCCAAACCATGGCTTTCTTTTGTTCCAGATGACACTGAGATTCCACTTACGGTGTGAAATTGTGCAATTTCACAAAAAGCTTTGCACAGCTTGACATTCGTCTTGTCTTGTCTTCAGATTCAACGGAAGCGAGACACAAAGGTCGTACCTCGTGATTCATTCTCTCGGTTTAATTTGCTAAAACGTGCGAGTCTGGCACGTCTGAGGCCTTTCAGTAACAACTTTACGAGAACAAAGGAAGCTCTTTGACTTCGCAAACGGAACAAAAGACTGCAGTCACCGAACAGAGCTGAAAACGCAACCAGACAATGACAAAGCGTTATGAATGGGCGATCATTTGATTTTCATGAGAATTGATCCACAGATATTGATGAAACGACAACGAATCGTGAGTACGGCTCCAGTTGATGGATGAATGTTGCAACTTACGGCTGCAAGCAAATCAAGGTTCTGCAAACGAAAGTAGATCTTCTGATTTGTGGTCACATCAACTAAGGGTAGCAACAGAACAATGCTTTGAGTGCATCACCAAAGACTTTTCGTTTCAGAGGAAGGGGAACTGACTGGAACATGAGTTTTTTGCGTTGATTGTTCTCTTGCGCACTCGAACATGCGTGTGCATTCAGGCTTTGATACAAACGAGCCACCTTTCTCTCACGCAGCTGTTTTTCTGTTTGCACAGAAATTAAAAACAGTTGAGTGTGCTGTGTGCAAAAACGCACGTGTATAAAAAGCATCTTGTAGATCCTTTCCCAAAGCCAGTGGTTGTTCAGTGGTCCCCCATGATGTTGTGTTATGGGATGTGGAACCGAAACCGAATCCTCCAATTTACCCAAGTGATGCGGACACCAGCAGCTTTCACAAATCTGCCATAGAGCTGCCTTGCAAAGTCAATTTCGTGATTACTTTGGTATGAATTGTCATCTGGAGCTCAGAGACACACAACGGGATTAGACTCGCCGATAATTCCCACACACAATCCCCTGTTTGCATTTCCAGTGCTGTGAAGGGGAACACAAGATCTGGTTCGGACTGTGGAAATCAATGCACAGAACATGCAGAAGCAAATCTCTGTGTTGGTTTTCCAATTGGCATGCACAATTTGATTGGACGTGCGAGTCTGGGCCGATTGGCATGAAGAGTCCTGGTGCTATTCAAGCGAAACACAGCAGTGTCTGTTGAGATCTTTTGGGAATAACAGGTGCCTGGTTTGTGGCAGACACCAGATTCGTTTTCTTGTTCGACGGCAGCAACAGCGAGACGATCACTTACGCGCACATTTTTGGTTTGATGTGGCTCACAAACGAAACTTGAGGAAGCCGTCGATACGTTGCGCGGCTCGCGTCTTTCCTTTTCCTTTTGCGAAACTGTCGGTAGAAACGCAAATTGTGATGGGTATTCTCTGCAAATCAGTCTCAGCAAATGACAACTTCTTATTGGAAAGGCAATCATCTCATGATGATAATTCACAGCAAGAGCGAATTCCAAATGTTTGATAGCGTGCAGATACCAGCACTTTGCAGTTCAATTGCAGTCGCGTGCTCTGTGACAATTGCCACACCCAGGGCTGACATTCAAAAATTGAGTAAAGAGTTTTATAATCAAATGGGATTTTCAATATTACACAGGAAGATCCGTTTTGAATCGGAAAGTGTCGCGGAATTGAAACAAAGGAAAAGTGGAAACTTTTTCAAAAGTTTCAGTTTTGGGAAAATGGACAATAAAACTGTTCCTTCCGTTTTGAAAATGTTGAATTGCACGTTTTGAAGTTGCGAAAACAACTTCTTACACACACCCAACTCTCTCATTTGGCCACAAAGAAGTTGCTGCTTGTAGCAGAAAAACATGGTGGTGGTGGTGGTGGTGCTGGTGGTGGTGGTGCTGGTGCTGGATGTGTGTGTGTGTGTGTGTGTGTGTGTGTGTGTGTGTGTGTTGCCTTTGTGTGTGTGTGTACGTGAAGACAAGGTCCACTGAGTAGAAACTTCAATTGCACGGCATTCCTTTGCCTCTGTCATCCGCGTTTGATTTCGTCATGTAAACAGCTGCCTCCTTCCGCCCACTCCATCCTGCACGAAAATAAGGAGCGTCAGGACGTGAGAGACCTCGGTGCAAAAGACACTGAACAGCTTCTTTGAACTCCCCGGACACGTCGCCTCAACGCCTCGCCCTTTCACCCTGCCTCAACAGACAGGGAGCAAACGCGTCCAATACCGGTGCGCAAAAGCCAGACCCAATTTGGAAACACACCGCGAATGTACTTGGGACATCAAAGAATTCTATCAAGCAAATCAAGTAAACTGCTGGATGCTCGCTGGGCTCCAGCGGAGGGAATTTGGGAGCGATCCAGAAGGTTATCAATAGAGCGATCCTTCAACACCAAACGAAATGAGAAGTGGAAGCAAAAAGAGTTTATTTTGCACCTGAGGGAGGGAGGGAGGGTGGGAGGGAGGGCGGGAGGGAGCAAGGGAGGGAGCAAGGGAGGGAGCAAAGGAGCAAAGGAGGGAGGGCGCAAAGGAGTAGGGAGTGAGGGAGTGAGGGAGGGAGCCAGGCAGCCAGGGAGCCAGGGAGGGAGCCAGGGAGGTCCCAATCCGCTTGCTTCTTCACCTGAGCGAGGATGAGACACAAAAAATTGATCGATCGATCAATCATACTCCTCAATAGAGGCATTGACATCAATGAAGCATCTGTGCTTCGTGTGTTCGTTTCAATGTGAGAACTATGTCAACAACAGCTTTGTTTTCATTCATTGCAGGTTGGAGAGGCCGAAGAATGAAGAATAACAATGGGCATCTCCGTTGTACAACGATGGCAATCACGCCTCAGATTGAGTGGCTCCTTTGTTGAAACATTGAAAACATTTGAACGCGAGACGACTCTCACACAATGTGAAGCTGCTGTTTGCGACGTTTGAGCATTGAACAGGTCAACCAGCCACGGCGACTTCACCAGTGAAACACGTCTCCAACTTCCTTCTGGATCCAACGTTTGTCAAGTATCATTCCTGGAACCTCACAAAAGGAGGTAAAAGGTCGGACAACAGTGTCAAAGAAGTACACTGTGGACTGAAGCTGTTAATAGGGTTTTACTAATGGACGACATGCGTCACACAAGGACGTTGCACCCGCGGTTCTCAGTGTCTGGAGTCACGGGCGATGGCTTCCGTTCGTGCACACGTGTGTTTGGATAGGCTCCGGTTTTGAAGGGTGACTGATGAAAATGGTTCTCACGTCTGCGCACTGAAAGGTCGTCAGCGAGTGCAGAGCTGTGGGACGGGACGAGTACGTGTACGGAGAACACAGAGGGCACCGACCTCGAGAACAGATCGCAATCTGCTTTTTCTGGCGACGGCTTGACGTAGTCGTCACAGCGGAATGTAGCAGCGCAAAAATTGTATCGGAGCGCATGCAGAGGAAACCGTAGGAGTTGGAGCTTTTCATGCGTCACTCAACGTTTCAGGGGAAAAACAATGCAGGCGATTCTGTCAAAAGCGGAGAAGACAGCAGCAGCGTTGAATTGAATGCCTTTGGGAGTTTACCGCGCGCTCCATGCATACAGCTTGGCTGAGTTTGCCACTGCGCACGCTCACCAAGACCTCCCGCCCGCGCCAACGCCGCCCCGACCCAAGCGCCGCCACCGCCAACGCCACCACCGCCGGCAGCAGCAGCAGCAGCAGCAGCAGCAGCAGCGGTGATGTCCATGACCGCCCCGGACGTGGTGCAGACGGACCAACAGGACCTGGCGGCGGCCGTGCAGCACCCGAACCTGAGCGACGCCTTCGGGTCACACGACAATGACTCGCTCTTCCTGCTGTGGCCCGACTCGCCCACCAATCCGCACCTCGAGAACTTCGAGAAGATGATCAGGTGAGTCGGCTCTCCGACAGGGTTCTGACACTGAAAATACAAAACTGGTTCCTCTGAAATCACACAATGACTTTTCGAGACTGTTGGAAAAGAAAGGTGTGTGATAAAACAGGTACTTTTTTTTGGTGAGAACCCATTTCTGCCATGATGGGAGCACACACGACTGTTTTTGTGATCGCAGAGTTGTAGAAACTTCAAGCTGACACTTCAGCCTGAGATGCGACAAATGACGAGCAATTCTTTGGTACTCGCACTTCAACAAGTCATGACTTTAGCCTCAGCAAAATGCCCCAAGGCCCACACGACATTCGTGCGTCGCAATCAGTCAGACTTGCAACAGCTCTGTGATGGAGAAAGCAAATTACAACCCCACCACAGCGTGATAATTTGTCGTCTGATTCGTCAGACGAGACTTCGGGATGATCCGGCACACGACAGGAATTGATGGTCTCATTACGATTACGATTCCGAGCTCGTTACATCAGAGCGGATCCTGAAGGCTGCAGCCCCTTCCCCCCCGGACTCTCAGCAATTTAAATGTCACCCACCCCCAATTTTCACCTTGTGATGTCAAAAGAACCAAGGCTGGTGTTTGTTCCGAGAGACCCCCACCTTTTGACCAAACCCTGGATCTTCCCCTGGACCGCTCCTGGATAACCAAGCTGATTTGCACGAGCACGAGCCGTACAGACAGGAACGGCCTTTGCGCATCGCGACAGCGTCGCGTCTCGCACCTTTGCGTCCTTTTCTGTGGGTCTACAAAGAGACCAGACCGCACCAAATGTCAGGGGGGTTTGCGCTTCCTGCTGAAGAAAGTTCAGCCTGTGGGGCTTCCTGTGGACTCCTCCCTGACCTTCGCACGGATTCACAAAAGCACAGAGTGTGACATTCTGCAGAGAACAAACGACAACCAATGATTTTTTGGCGGCCTCAATTTTGGACGAAACTTAGCAGACTGTCCACGTCTGCACGTGTGTTGCGTTCACTTGGGAACCCAACATAGCGCTTTCTCATTCTGGTCAGACTGGTGGGCAACACACACACTCACACACACACACACACACACACACACACACAACAAAAGCTGCACACACACACAGGCAAACAAAAATCAACACGACTCTCCTCCCCCACGCAGGTGGATGAACCACTGGTTCCTGCCGGCGCTCATCCTGGTCGGACTGGTGGGCAACTCTCTGTCCGTGGCCGTCTTCATCCTGTCGCACCTGCGCCGTCTCAGCTCGAGTGTCTACCTCGCGGCGCTCGCCGTCGCCGACGCCGGGTTCCTGCTCTGCGCCCTGGCCGAGTGGTGCTCCCACATCGGATACAAGTTCTCCTTCCAGAATGGTGAGCGCAGTGGAATGCGTGTTGATGTGTGTGTGTGGTGTGTGTGTGTGTGTGTGTGTGTGTGTGTGTGTGTGCTGCATGCGTTGTGTCTTCATGTGTTTGTGACCAGATGGGATGCGCACACCTGTGTGCGCAAACGAAAATAGGGAGTTTTGGCAGAACGGTTCCTTTCTTTGCGAACCTGTCCCAATTGTCAAATCAGTGGCAGAAGCAACCAAATGTCAAAGAACAAGCAGTAGTGAACAGCCAAACAAGGACATTCTTCAAATTAGGATGTGTATGAACAAATGTTGAAAACGAGTTGTGCCTCCCAATAGGTACTGGAGTGTTTTTTGCGAGCGTTTTGTTGAGCGTGTTTGTTTTTGTGCCTTGACAAGGGTGAGGAGGAGGGCCCACACCTGTTTGTTTTCCAACGCTTGTTCGAGTGCACGCAAGTCGCTTCCTGGAGACGAGAGGCAGGGAGATGAAATCCTGCCACATGGATACAAAGTCCGTGTTGAACACAGCACGGAGTGCGGCAAAGCAAAACGCCCAACCTGGGACTCCGGACACCAAATTTGATGCGTACAAAACCTTGATGGACACAGCAAATCAACCAAATGGGACAATCACTGCCAAACAGACGCGGATGCCTCGTATATTGCGGCCACTGCGGACCCCGAGGCTGTAAAAGGCCCCAGTCCCAGCGCTGCGCTGCTGCACCGGTTATTGTCACTGTCCAATTGCCCTCTCAACTCACATCCCCACCAACAGGACCATTAAAACAATTGTACTGTGACTTTTTGGTATCATTTGCAACGAGGCTACTTTGTCAGGGACACTATCGTGCAAAGAGGGCTACGTCCAACCTGAGGTTTGCTCATACAAACCAAAACGACCAGTGACCTTTGGAGGGGATACGTCTGTGTTGTGGCAATTCCAAAGTTTGAGAAACATTTGCTGATGGTGCAGTAAAATGAGAAAGGTCTGAGGCCAAAAGTCTGAGAACTTTGGTCTCTTTTCAATCAACACCAGATTGCTTCTTCATGCCAACACACAGTCAAAAGGAAGAGCTGTTCTTGAATCAATGTGAGAGTTTCTAAATGTCACACATCTTTGCTAAAAAATTATCAATGAACTTGAAACGTGTTTTCGCAGTTTATTATTGTTTTTTTTTGCAAGTTCCTTGGTGACTTCCTTGCATGCGAGACTTCCCCACGGCTAAGCTTCAGGTTTTTGTAGAAAGTTGCTTCCACATCACACTCCATGTGCCATGTCCTGTTTGCATATTGATGAGATCACATGTGAAACCTCTTCCTGTGAGGTGGCCTGTTCCTGGTCCCTGAGTACAGCAAACCTAAACACTATCTGACTGCTCTGTGTCCCTATTGTGACCTCGGTAGGTTGAGGAAGTGAAGCTACTCAATGGTGACTGCCGTCCGCTTGACTCGCCCAGTGTCCGGCTGTCCTTGAGAGCCTCCTGCAGAGCTGACCCACAACCTGTGAAAGCCTTGAGATGGTCCCGACCTGACCCTGTCACCAACAATCTGCGTCTTGTGAGGGGCCTCCACATTGCTTCGCCTCGCACACGTGTCTTTTCTTTCTTGCTGTGAAACAACAAAAGAATGATTTGCTGTTGACAAAGAGAAACACATCACAGTTGTTTCTGGTTTGAAAGCCGGATCACAGCTGTTGGTCTGAGAAAGAGCATCACATTTTTAGACGCCGAGAAATTTGGGCTCCAAACATTTTGCTCCTGACCTTGGTGCTCAGTTCCGTTAAAAATCCTATTATTTACTACGCCTCCAAGTCACAAGCATCCTGCACAGTTTCTTCGCATCCCACTGACCCTGGACGCTTGTTCCGCAGGTTGGTGTCAGGTGCTCAACTACCTACGTTACGTGTGGAGCTTCCTCAGCGTCTGGTACGTCGTCAGCTTCACCGTCGAGCGCTACATCGCAGGTGAGTCCGCAGAGAGGGGGCGTCATCTGAGGGTCCAAGATCCGGTTGGGAAAATTGTTGGGGGCCGTTTTCTTGTCAAGATCGGGTGGGCATCTTGAGGGAGCCAGACGTCAACGTTTGAAAGTACGAAAAAAAGTGTGTTTGGCACCACATTTGGAAGCGACAAAAATTGTTTTGGGTGGGGAGCGGACGGGCCCCGAGACCTGTCTGGTACGAAGCCCAAGCATCGGAGACCGAGAGAACAGTTCGGAGACTTGTGGGATTTGAAGTCATGCAGCCGTTTTTCAGAAGAATCTGCAACCTTGGCTCTGTGTCTGCAACAAAACCAACAAACAACTGGAGTGATTTTACCGCCTTGTTTCTGCTGAATTTATCAGGCACATCTGAACCACACATGTTGTTTTGGTGCTGTTCGTTCAGTTCAGCGCGTTCACCTGCTGTCGAAGTACCTGTCAGATAAATTTTTTGCATGCAACACGAACTTCTCGTGAAGTCTGAAATCTCCTCCAGCTGCTGTCGAAGTATCTGTTGGATTTTTTTCCATGCAACAAGAAGTTCTCGTGAACCCGAGGAATAAGACACGGTTGCAACCGAGAGGTGTTCTGGGGCGCATCCAGGGTCGAGTAAAGCAGGGTCAACAGAGGAGTTGCGATTTTCAGCAACAGCTCCGCAAGCCTGCTGAAACGCTCCACTCTAACTGTGAAAACGTTTAGGTGGTGAAGGGTGGGCCCCCCTTGCCCCCCTGGATCCGCCCCTGGTGCTGACGTGTGTGACAGGAAATCCTGAGCGGGAACCTGGCACCGTGTTGAGAGACGAAGGCTTCGTGACAACTTTACGAGCATGAATCACCCAGCGGCTTTTTGTTATGACAATTGTATTCGGTGAAGAAACTGCGCGGTGTCTTTTTTGGACGAGCTTAGGTTACAGCTTGCTCACAGTTCCCCCTGGCGACCTTTTCGTGTTGCGAAACATTTTTCAAATCCATCCCGCACGCTTCCAACGTGACCAATGACGTCGACGTAATTCTCACGCCGGCAGACAGTCACGTGGCAGGAATTCATGTGATTTTTGTTCATTTCAGTTTGCCGCCCATTTCAACGACAGAAATTTTGTACAACCAAACGTGCCAAAGCCGTGGTTCTGGCGCTCGCCTTCGTGGCGGCCGTACTGTACAACTGGACGGCGTGGACCATGGGCTCCATCCAGATCCCCGGGACAAACGACGAGTTGTGCATGGTGCTGCCGCACTTCTACATCCTCAACACACGCCTCGAGATCGTGGATACCGTGCTCACCCTGCTCATCCCCAGTATTACCATCAGTGCTTTGAATATCCGGATCATCTACGCTGTGTTTAGGATCCACCGCGATCGCAGGAATATGAGTACGATGCGTCACAATGGACACTCATCGAGTAACGGGGAGCTGAACGGCGTCGGTGGCGCCATGAACGGTGACGCCGTCATGCCGAGTACGCCGTCACGCTACACGCATCTCGGCATCATGTCCGTGTCGTCGCCCAACTCAGTGAATTACTCGCACAACGCGAGGCGGCGCCACCATAACTCCCAGGTCAAGGTCACCAAGATGCTGGTCCTCGTGTCGTCCATTTTCCTCGTGCTAAACCTGCCCAGCCACGCCATGAGGCTCTACGCCTTCGCCACGTCACTCCTCGCTGAGCAGATGGCGCCTCCTACCAAACAGTACGTGTTGATACAACGCCTGTTCCAGTATTTCCACTACACCAACTTTGCTATCAATTTCTTCTTGTATAACACGTGTGGGAGAAACTTTCGCCACGCCTTACGCCACCTGGGGAGGAAGATCAGTTACAATTTACGCTACAAGATTTACAAGTGCCTGGGAAAGCTTCCGCAGGAGGACGACATTGCGATCGTGGTGCCCGTGAAACGAAAGCCGAATCCGGTGGACGAGGAAATTCAGCCAATGAACGGGCAGCACAACATGTCCATGCATCGAAGCGGCGGTGGCGGTGGCGGTGGCGGCGGCGGCGGTGCGCCGTCATCCCACAGCGGGAGCCGCTCGCTGAAAGGCTCCAAGGTTGAGATGCGTAGCGTGGCCCAGATGCGCTCGCACCATTCGCACAGCTCCTGTCACTCCTACCACTCCCGCGGCGGTGGCGGTGGGGGCGCCCCGGAACTCTCGAACCCCTCCCGTGAGTTTTCCCACCCGTCACGAGAGTTTTCCCAACGCCACAGCGTCCGCGAGTTTTCGCACCACGGCCACTCGCGCTTTGCCTCCCCGTCCTGCTCCGAGGTGTCCACGTCCTCCTGCAGTCACAGGTCCCTGCATCGCTGCAAACCCCTGTAGCACACAGGGCGTTTACCTGCGGCAGTCAGAAGCTGATCAAACTGCAGTGTAGGTTACGGACAAGAACAGTCTGCCAAGGACAACTGAACCAGAGTTGGGTTCGACCGTACCCACGATCTGCTCTCGAGTGAAACAATTGCGAAATGCTCATTCAAAACTGACCTGCCTTCACGGTTTGCCTTCCCGGATGGAACCTCGGTGACGGATTTCAGTGTCTCCCTCAGCTCGAGGACATCACCACTCCGTCAAGTGCTGCGCAGATAGGCTGTTATGGACAGGTTTTGCACAGACAGGTCCAATCTGAAGTGGCTGTCCGGACCAAGCGATGCTGTTTCTTCTTCTGTACATAGGTGTACAAATCTACCCAGTGATACGAGACACTAGTCATGGAAATTCAGTGATGTGGAGTTTTGTACCCGTTCCGTGAAACTTGGTGCCAATGTGTGTGTGTGTGTGTGTGTGAGAGAGAGAGAGAGAGAGAGAGATAGAAGGAGCGAGAGAGAGAGAGATAGAAGGAGCGAGAGAGATAGAGAGAGAAAGAGAGGGAGAAAAAGACAGAGCGAGTGAGAGATAGAAACATGGAGGGAGAGAGAGAGAGAGAGAGAGAGAGAGAGAGAGAGAGAGAGAGAGAGAGAGGTGGAGCGAGCGAGACAGAGTGAGAGAGAGAGAAGAAAGAAAGAAAGAAAGAACGCGAGAGAGACAGTACGTAATTTCCTTCTTTCAAATACTCTCCACGTAAGAACACCCGGTTGAACAATTTTATGAGCTGTGATGTTTATTTTTAACCGCCCATTGTTTTCTCGCACCAACGTTGAAAATGAAAAGCTGATTGTTTTGTACAAAGGGCAACGACATGTTGAGTACCACAAGCACACGCACACGCGTTGTGTTGCGAAAGCTTCACCATGAAGCTCACGTTGCCTCCTTTGCAGGATGCATCACTTCTGAATTGCATGAAGCCTGTCACTGGCTTCTGTCATCCTGGAAACATTTTGTTGTTCATTTTCCTGCTGCACCAAACCTCACACTGTTGTTTGGTTTCCTCTCCTCTCGTGTTCCAAGGCTGGGGCTGAGGAAATTTTGTGAAAAGTCCAAAGCCGCAAAAAACACAACAGGTTTTGAGAAACACTCTTCATAGTTCACATACTCGTGCACAATTCACAGGCTTTGTTCGAGCCAGCAGTCCATCAAATTTCTGCAAGCATTCCTCTGCGTCAAAACAGATGGTTTTTTTTGTATCCTGCAGACATCACCAAAACAAACTGAAAAAATTCCACCTGTCTCAACAAAACACCGTTTTCTTTTCAAGCTGTTTCAAACCAAAAGCAATTTTTTTGTCTTGCGCCTTGGAAGTTTGTTTCAACCTATTGTGGCTGCCGTTTCTCTTTTTTCCACATTACGTTGTATGGGGAGGGGAGGAATTGTATGAAGTTTGTCCAACTGTTCATTCAAGAAAATTTTTCTCACTTGAATTCGACAAAAGTTTTGCTCTGCTAAATTTTGCCGCCTTCTTTGGTGTCTCTGTGATTATGAATACAGTGGGAGTGTGTAGTGAATGCAAGGCATTGAAGAAACATCATTCTCAACGATGTGATAACTTGAAGAAAAGTTGTTGTTGGATGAAATGTAGATCTAGTTTTTGTAACGATCGCACGGTTGACGAAATGGTCGCGAATCTTTTCTGATGAGTCCATAGAGAGGTTTCGATGCAACACGTCCGCGCGGAGGTCTGAGGCCACATTTTTACGTGGCAACTCACATTGCCACGTGTGTCATTTCCGTGGTTGTTTCACAAGAAAATCACATGGTCCT